>Ga0222712_10001142_pt1 | contig 33913 bp, 57 predicted proteins | sample C33_657DmetaG_FD_165043 | JGI IMG/M metagenome (GOLD analysis project Ga0222712, IMG submission 165043) | Estuarine water microbial communities from San Francisco Bay, California, United States - C33_657D | ecosystem: Environmental > Aquatic > Marine > Unclassified | place: USA: California...
GATACTCATACGTACCAATGTGACCAATATGCATAGACAGACTGTGATCTACATACGTCTGGAATCCACTATCTAAAGCCTTGATGCAGAAATGCACATCTTCGCCAATAATGCCCTTAGAACCCCAGCCTACGTCATACCAAGGCTTTTTAGTAGCCTCGAATACATCTTTATGTATCATCACTACGCCACCACCTACAGCCGTACAAGGCTCGATACCTTCTTTACCTTTAGAGTCTATTTTATGCCAAGCGTGACTAATAATCTTGCCATTTTCATCTTTATCTAGCTCTAAATTTAATGCTGTTGGTAACGTAGGCTTGCGTCTAGTTACTGCATTAACTCCACATATCGGTACATTCCTGCTTAACAATATCTCTATCGTATCGCTAGGGAACCGCATATCTGAATCAATGAACAGAATGTAGTCACAACCATCAGCTAACGCAGCCTCAACCAGCTTTTCTCTCTGGTCAAATATCAACGTACCAGCCATTGTGTATAACTTCAGCCCATTTTCTCCAGAACCACAACGAAACTTAGAATCTCGTCCTACCATCTTCGCAAAGTCAAACGCAAAGCCAGTATGAACCTCATCCCTTGCTGGAACGCATACGCCAACTGTTATACCCATTAGATGTTACCCCTATAGACTTTCCATTGTGCATTATCGGAATCATTGAGCCACTTAGCAAACGCAGTATCATCAATAATTACAAAACCCCTCATAATCCCTTTCTTATTCAAGTCATCAATGACCGTAAAAGGTATTCGAGCTACGTGATGTAATTCTTTAAGATTTCCTTGTCTTGCCTTGTCTGCCTCTCTGATATGGTTGTTACTCTCTAATATCTCAGTAACATCCTGTTTAGTCTCGATGATAATGCCGCCATCACCGTCCGCATGTACAACCTGTTTTCTATAGTCCATAAGTCCTCAAAAGTACCCCTAGAGACGAATCCCTAGGGGCTATTCAATTACAAGTCCATATTCAAGTCAGCAACGATACCATGTGCAGCCTCGTTTTTTACCTCTAACGTTACCTCACAAAGCACTTGTGTCTTATCACTATCGCCTGCCTTAGCAAGCTCGTTAGTCATAAATGGACGCAGATAAGCTAATGCAGCGTACTCAGGATCAAGGATCAGAGCATCACGTGAACGCATAAAACGGTTAGGAACAACACTCATCGAACCGAAGTCAGACAGGTAAACGTCAGCAGCACCAACGATAGTAGCTTGATTAACAGAACCACCACCACCAGCATTGACGTTATAACGGTAAGCCGACAGACCTGTGAAGCTAGATACTTTCTGTTTACCAGTAGCACCAACCATCAGAATCTTAGGAACGCCACCAGAAGCAAATACCTCAGCAACTACAGTTTTCAGCAGAGCCTCAGTAAATGTACGTGTATTACCGTCTGTACGAGTTGAAGTACCGATAGTAGTTGGATCGCCACCGTTAGTTTGAACTGACGAGTTAGTCTTGATCCATGACAGCAACGAACCCATCTTACGAGCAGTAGAGTTAGTTGTGCCAGCCGAACTACCTTGATTACTCAAGAGGATAGTCTCGAGGTCACGCTTTAGCTCCTGTGATGCCTTAGCTAATTGATAAGCTTTTTCAGATTTTCTGCCTGCTTTGTTAACTGTGTCCAGAGTGCCAGAGACTTTGATAGTCTTTTGCAGAATCTGTGTGTAGTTACCCAAGCGAGTAGTTGGTGACAAAGTAGCATCGGAAGCGTCAGCACCCTCAACGGCAGCGTTGTTAGTAGTTGCAGCAGCCAATGAATCCGTCTGCCATTCGTGACGAACAGCAGTTGCCTTTGTCTTGCCAATACTTGACATGAAGGGCACTTCCGTAGGGCTGATATTATAGATGATGTCGGTCAAATCTTCACGCTGACCGATTGCGTCATAAGCATTATAAATAGCCATGATTTAATCCTTTATAAAAATCGTTCAAATACGTTAGCTGCATCGCGGATACTTCCGCTTGATCTAGCTCGCGCCTTAAGTTTCTTTGTTTCTTCAGCATTACTATCTCTAGGTTTGCTTACGCCTGACTTAATCGCTTTAGGAGCCTCGTTCACCTTCTTGGTGATAGCTGGCTTACTTGCGACTAACTTGTCGTACTGCATAGCCTTATAAAGAGTTAGTACAGCCCGACTATCATAGACAGCCGCTAATTCGTTATCAGAGAACCCAATCTGCTTACCAAAAGCGCGAATATCATTTCTGATAGCCTCACCCTTAGCAGGATCAGTAAACTCAGGGATATAGCTAGACAATTTCTGCATTTCCTCAGCCACTACGGACTGCATCTGCACTTGTCTATCCTGCTCCTGTTGCTGATTGATTCGATGTCTTTCAGCTTGTACAGCAGCTAGTTGCTTATCTCTCTGAATCATCTCAGCTACCTTTACAGAGTATCCAATAGGATCAGTCTCTTTCAGGTACTCAAGATTTTCCTCTTGCTGTTGAGGAACAAGCATTTGCTCAATCATCTCTAATCGTTGCGCATACGTATCACGCATCTGCTTAGCTTCTTGAACAGCTTGACGCTCTGCCTCTACGGCTTTGCGCTCCTCAGCTACTGCTTGCGATTTCTTGGTGTAATCCGTGCCAAGTTGATAAGACTTGATAAGCTCATTAAGCGTTACCTCACGTTCTTCACCGGCTGCTTTCACCAGATACGTGGGCTGCTCTTGCTCCTCACCGTCATCATCTTGTTCTACCTCAGACTCATACTCGTCTGATTCGGCATCGCTTTCGTTAGCTTCTGAAGCGGATTCTGGTTGTTCCTTGTCGGAGCCATCTTCCCGATCCATCATGCTCAAGAAAGCGTTAGCTGCACCTTCTACCGTTAACTCACCACTACCTTCCGGTGTCGTGTTCTGAGTATCGCTCATTTATGTTTCCTTAATTATATCGCCAACCGGACGATTCGGACTACAAAATCTTTAACTTTTTTTGATCTATAATTTTCTGGTCTACTAACCCTTGAATGTAATTATCGATAGACTCTAGGACTCTAAGACGTATATACGCTTCTTCACGTACCTCTACATCGGAATAATCGCTATTTAAGAACTTAGCTATCTCCATACCTCTGAGTTCTTCCATCATCTCAATAAAGTAATCGTCTCTTAGTAAGTTATTAGCCCAATCTGATTTCTTCATTGCATAGCCTTAGTCAGAGAGCCTAGTTCACGTAAAGCCTTAAGTGTTAACTCAGCTTGCTTGTTCTTTGTATCCTCGTCAGCCAAGTCCATAGCCAGTATAGTCTGTAATTGCTTAACTGCTAACTCAGCTTCTCTGATACGTAGATCATTAGCATCGTTCTGGTTCTTCATTTGAAGCTCTATGCCCTTGCTCGTATATTCGGCTTCGAGTGACTGCTTCTGCAATTCAAGTTTAGCCGCATCGATTTGAGCTTTTGCCTGAATCTTTTCTGTTTCCACCTTTGCCAGCATCGCAGCAATCTCTGCTTGGGCATCCGGCGTAGGAGGCTGCGGTTGAGAAAGTGCAGCATTTTGCTCTGGCGTAATTTCATTCATAAACTCGTTAGCATCTTTGAAACCTGCTGACTCAATGAACTTAGCTAGTGTATTGCGGTACTGAGCCACAGATACCAATGGATTAGATGGACCATACTGCTGGATGATCTGCTCTTGTTTCGCTAGAACCATCTGCAACATAGCTAACTTCTGATCTCTATCACCTGAGCCTAAACCAACATTAACGCTAATATCGTACTCATTTGCCCATGTTCTAGGATCAAATGTCACGTACTTACCACGCATACGAACGATACGAGGCTTGTCCTGATACTTGCCTAGTAAGTGCAAGATGCCTCTAAACAGACTCTTTACGCCTGTCTCAGCAAAGATACGAGCGATTAACTCTAGCTTTCCGCTATTAGACTTCATCATCGCAGCCACAGCAGTAGCCGTAACATTGCTCAGAATGTCTGGATCAAGTCCTTGCTGTGCATCGCTAACGCCTGTACGTTTAGCCTGAACTGCATCCAAGTATTCCAGCATTGGCATGGCTTGACCGAATGTACTCTGAACCGTTAACGGAACCAGAGCATTAGGATTCTTTATGCGGATAATTCCCCCCGGAGTTGCATTAAGGAGATCGTCCATGTTGACTTGTCCGTCGACTGCACCTACTCGATTGTTGTTAGTTAGATACAGATTGTCTAAGCTCTGACGTGTAATCGTGGACTTCTGTAGCTGAATATCCATCGTCCGATCTGCTAGAGATTGACCGAAGAACTTATGCGGTACAGGTATAGGGCAGATAGAGTGGAATGGAACATAGTCTGTCTCCTCATCTTCCAATATCTCAGAGCCGCAATAGACAATGCGTCTCAACTCAGCAATACCGTCATCATCTTCATCAATACGTATATAGCACTCGTATACCTCTAGCACCTGCATAGAGAAGTCTAGAGACGTATTCTGGTCTGGCTGTTCACCATTAGGAAAACGAGCAATACGCTCTGCATTGAACTCAAGATCATTATAAGTTGGCAGATCGTCAACTACATCCTGATCGTAGCCAATAGCAATTAACTCTGAACGAGTCATCAAGCGACGATGAGCTACGAAACTAGCTTGGTCAATAGTCTTAGCTGACTTGCTGATAAGGAATTCTTCAGGAGGCACATTCTCAATACGCACCTGACCTGTCTCTTTAATGCGCTGTACCTGAACTTCAAACTTAGGAATCTGTATGACATTGCCCATCATGTCCGACATTTCCGTATATTCTATTTTCTGTTTGGTAACTTTTAGAGTCTGGTCTGATAGCAATAGAGCTAATTCATCCTCTGACAGATTTTGGTATTCTTCCTTCGTTACGTCTGTAGACTGATCCCAGTATGACTTAACTACGCCTACCTTTTGCAGCAGGGCATCTTTAAACCAGTTGTGGAGAACAAGCATTCCATCATTGTCACGATAGAAAGCCCAATTACAGTAGTCGGTAGCCTGTCTAGCTGACTCTTCGTCTTTCGGACCACGAGGCTCAAAGAAAACAATGTCCTCTGTTGTGCAGAAGCAACGTATTAGCTGCGGCAATGCGCCATCAATTGCTTCGGCTACTTCTCCAGTTACGATCTGGGAGCGACCTTCCTGCTCGTTACCGTAAGGATACCTTAAATAATATTCTAAGGCTCTCTTACGATCTTCGGTAGTCTCGGTATCAAGATAACCAATACTGTTATCTATTTCGTTCTCGATAATACCTTTTACTTTGCCTTCATCCATCATAATGCGTTCCTCTTAGGATTTTCGCAATTATACAATCCATTTAGTGTTAATGGGCAAATCTGACTGCCATGAACTATCGTCTTGGTCAAGGCTTATCGAAAGGTAGCGGAAGGAATCTGCTGCATGACTGCTCCAGTCGTGTAGCGGCTTGTCGTAGAACACTTGCTGTCTCTCGTTATATTCCCTGCGATAGTTCCTTAAAGCATCTAGACCTTGCTTAGTCTTATGATCGAACCAGCATTGCGGTAATAGCCTTCTAACGGCTTGTATACCGTCTGCAACCGACAATCTAGGAGCCACAGTTATATCCAGTCCAGCTTCCTGTAGAACCTCTTTACGGCTCTTTCCTGTGCCTAATTCCCTTACTTCAACATCGTGCGGTAAGAACTGCGTGAAACCTTCGTACTTGTTCTCTTTAAGCCAGGATACATACCAGTCCAGACCGACACCGTGGTTTTCCGTGTAATCAATAAGTCGTACTTCTTTTCCAACCACCTGAGCAACCCACAGACTAGTAGAATCACTAATCCCCAAATCCCAAGCAACATAAGACTTGCACAGATCATCGCGCTCAATAGTCGTGACTCGGTTCTTTTCCTCAAGATTATTGATAATCTGCCCATAATATGAACCTTCTACGGCTGCATCAAAAGAGCACTCAAACTCTTGGTTGTACTTATCATCGCCCATTTCCTTACGAGCGTCTCTGAGTTCTTTCTCAGCTAGTATCTTCGTATCACTAGCCTTGAACTCTAATAGCTTCCAACCTTCAGCAGTCTTAGCCCTATCTCTGAACTCTGCGAAATGGTTGCGTCCTTTGGGAGTTCCAATAAACAGACACCAAGTAGGAGCCTCGTCAGTGTTTCTATCAGCTAGTGCTGGACGTATAACCTCATTCCATATCTTAGGATTCTGGTCGCCTATCTCGTCAAGGATAACGCCATCAAAATACTGCCCGCGCAAGCTATCAGCATTATCAGAGCCGTAAAGACTAATGCGCCTACCCCAAAAGTCAACCCTAAGCTCTGAGATATTAGCAACAGCACCAAGGGGACGAGTAAATTCCAGCAGGTAATCCCAAGCCACACGTTTGGACTGTGCGTAAGTCGGAGCAATATAGGCAAATCTTGGGTTTGGTTTATTGCACTCAATGGCAGCCTTGATTAGATGGTTAATAGCACTGACAGTTTTTCCCATTCTTCGATGGGCAACTACAACTGTAAACCTATGGTTATCTACTGCCTCGTGAATAGCTACCTGCTGCTCACGTGGTCTATAACAAATCTCGATTACTTCTGCCATGTAACCACGTGCTGTTGTGGAGCACCGTCCATACCTGTCACCTCAGTCCTAGCCAGCTTAGGTATATGGTATTCACTCATTTTTAGCATAATATCTAATGCTTTATGTGGATCAGGCTTTAATCCTAAGACTTCATCACCCTCAGCAACCCTTTGAAGCCATCTCTCCATAAAAGGAACATTGCGCTCCAATAGAGTAGCTATAGCATTTCTTACTACTACAGTTGACTTGTTAGGAGTTCCCTTAGTCCTTCCGGGACCAGCTAATCCTTCTCCGATTCTTGGTGTTTCTTTAACTTCGTTTGTTTCCATTTTTGCATTATCCTCTGGATGTCATGCTATTCGTTATACCCAAACTCATAAGGGTATCCTTCTGATGATAAAGTCTTTGCTTTTACTTTTTTAGCAACAATTTCATATTCGCCATTTAATGCACTTTCTCCATGATCTTGAGCATATCTTTTGCTTGTTGTTACCCAATCACCACTATTTATATTTTTTACGCCTTTAGGAACTGCACGATATATAGTTATTTCAGCATCTGGCTTTCCTTTTGCTCTATACGCAGCAGAAAACCATTGAGAGTCTATTTCTGGATTACCAATCCCATATAACCTAGTTCCTTTAGATGAATAAACATCCATTGGCATTATTCCACCTAAATTATCTATAGTAGCTCCGTAAACATTTGCATTAGGAGCAGTATGGCTTCCACGATATTCTAATAATCCTTCTGCGGCTTGTTTAGCTGGCTCAATTGGCTTAACGGATTGCAGCAATCCTGTCCTAGCTGCATATTGCTCTGCCATATTCCCAAGCTCAGGAGCCAAGTATCTGCCAGTAGCAACAGCACCTTTAGCTGCCAATCTTGCAGCAGCAGGAGCCATAGGAAGCAAATTACCTACAGTTTCCTTAGCCTCTGGACGCAACTGTGTAGCCATGCCAGTACCAAGTACATTCGGCATACCATAGGCAGTATTCTCAAGCGTCTTTACCGCAGATGGGATTCCAAGCAGATTAGTTAATGCACGAACTGGATCATTCTCATATCCAAACGGCTTACTTGCTGTTTCGTTTATATAATTAAGCAGACCAGCACCGTAATAGGCTGGGTAATTAGATACTGGTGTTTGGCGTATGTCAGCCATAAATTGCCTCGTACATATCTGGTCTGTTAGTCTTTATCCACTCTCTTGGTTCTTCATGGCACTTAGCAAAGTCTGTTCCAACTGTCTGCGATCCTGCATGATGAACGTATCCACGACTAACAAAGTGCTGATAACCAGCTTTGTTTAAGTCATGGCATATTATATTGTCTGAATACCAATTAGTGCTAGGGAATTGTGCTACACCCCATGCCCTCCTATTTATAGCCGCAAATATGGGAGCAATAACATCAACCATCTTTATATGGTTCTCGCTATTCCAACGCAGCCCGACAATAGTATCTTCGTCTACTGGTACTCTTATATTCTGATCTGGTAATACGTAATCTGATCGTGCACCTAAGAATCCAACCTTAAATGACTTGCTGACGTGTTTATAATCCGCTTGCATCTTTTCAATAGTATCGGGAGCCAATACTACATCGTCATTCGCAATGATTAGTGAATCGTAATGCCCTGTAGAGAAGGCATAAGAGACAATTGCATTATACGCATCTCCGAAATTGGTAGCAGTATTTGGTCTGAATATGACTCTATCGTTGCCAAGTCTCTTTCTAACTTCTCCCCACAACTCCAAACTATTTGCACTAATGTAAACTGGCAATTCTCTTGCATATTGATTAATGCTCTCCAATAGTACGTGGATGCTTGGACTACCTACCGTGGCTATTACGATTGCTTGCAAGGAAGCTCCTGACTGTAAACTTAAACTATGCTGACTGTAAACTTATCTTAGTTAATACAACCTTCATTGAATCTACTGCTCTAGGAGTACGCATAATTTCCTGATCGGGAATGTTTTTATCCATCAATTCCTGACCAAACTCTGACAGCTTGAACTCCATTGACGATAGGTTAAATCTATCCTGCCATCCTAAGTACCAATGCCACTCTGTATAGTACAGCCAGCTATTCTCGTTGAACGCTCTAACGTGAGTAGGGTCTTGCCATGCACCTAAACTAAGCTCATACGGTACGTTAATGTGAAACTCCCCACCTACCTCTAGCAAGTCCTTACAGTTAGTCATTGCAGCTACTAAGTCAGGTATATGCTCTAAAACGTCATTTGCAACGATTGTTTTAAACATTCCCTTAGTTATCTCTACCTTGCCAAATCTAGGACTGTCGATAGTAGTGCCAAACTCTACCTTAGATATGTCGCACCACCAGTCAGGATTAACTCTAAGCAATATATCAGCGTTAAAGTACGAATCCTTCCAGTCTTTGCCGGAGCCTAGATTTAACGTCTTTGGAATCACCACTTAACCTTGTTAGCTATTGCTTTACACATAGTAATGAAATAATTTTGATCAAAATTTTGTTTCATAAAATTAACATCTTTATGAACAAGTTGTATGTTTTCTTTTATGTAACCAATCGAACTATCTATTCTGTCAATTGATGCTGTATGCTTTTGCCCTACTTTTTCCCATCCAATATCAATTCCACTTAAAGCACATTTTTTATTTTGCTTTAAATAAATATCCCATAGTTCATCAATTAATATAGAAAACTCAAGATTTCTGTTATTTGCTGACAGTTTTTTACTGTGAAACCAAGAAGTCCTAATGTTTTCGTAAAAACCTCTATGACAATTATCTGTTTTTTTATTTGAGCAAGCCTTACATTCTTTATTTAAATTTAAAGAAGCTACGGCATAATTTTTTCTTAAATATGATTGCATCTCACCACATGAAACACATGGCTTATACCATCTACCATCTAATCCTTTTGTGACAGACATATACGCCTCCTGCCACAATTATACCATTTAACTTAATTTACCACTTTATTTTATTGCTCCACCAAGCTGCACTCATCTTACCTTTAGCTATATTACCCGCATGACGAGCCTTAAAAGCCTCATTACGCTTGCTACCGTCTGGACTACCCTTTACGCCTTGCTGACCGAAACGAATCAACTTAACCTCGTCTCCGTCCTTTGCTAGTACCGCATGACTCTTGGTAGGATGGCTAGGGGTTTTTTTAGGCTTGTTGTAACCTGAGAATTCCTCTTTGCCACGCTTAATCATTTCTTTGCCTTTTTAGCAGGTTTAGCAGTCTTAGCAGCAGCCACAAAGTCAGCCTTAGTTGGAGCACCTTTAGAACCTACCTTACGCATCTTCTCTCCGCTACCTTCGGCAATGCGCTTTTTCTTGGCTGCAATATTTGCATAGAGTCCAGTTTTCATTTTTTAGCCTTATTCTTAGCAGTACGTTGACCACGCTTAGGTAATGACTTGCCAGCTTCACTCAACATAATTGCGGTCGCTTGTTTCTTAGAAGTAACCACAGGACCACCTTTACCGCTATGCAGAGTTCCAGCCTTAAACTCGTTATAGACCTTGCTCATCTTTTTATCGGCTTTTGATTTCTTCATCATCTAGCATTTCCCTAACTTGTTTAAGTAATTCATGCTCAGTCGTTTCGTATTGACGCTCAAAGGCTTTACGTCCCATTCCGTGGTATCCGGTATTCCCCCGATGGTGCTCAGGACAAAGCGGTAACGTATCGTAATGCGAACTCCTTACTCCCATCCCCAAGCCTAAGCCTCTAACGTGGTGAATCTCAGAAGGAGTTCCTGCATACCCTAGCCTAGTGCAAATTATACAACCTAAATTAGCAACTTTAGACAGGTATTTCTTCTGATCTTTGGTCAATTTGACGCTTTCTCCACAAATATTTAACTGACGATATTGTCTCTGCATGGTTGCATTCAGGACACACATCTACAGGATCATCAAATACATATTCGCAACGTACTCTTAACACTTCGTCACGTTCACCAATCCAGTTGCAATTATCGCAATAAACTTTATCCATATTTTTGCCCTTTATTAACGTAAATTTCATTTAGGTTTGCTACTATTTCTCCAACTAGGAGGCTATATGTACGGCATATCTATCGATGGTCAAGATTTCTGGTTTGAGGCTGAAGAAGTTGAACTCATGGAAATGGATGATGATGGTGTCATCTGGAAATACGATAGAGAAGCCTGTGTCTGGATGTACTTTGATGAAGATGCAGACGAGTGGCTGCTATTTGACGAGGAAACATTTGATCCGTTCACAAGGTCGATCTTTCAACAAACCGATTCGACGCTTCCATCGTCCTCCAGCACTCACCCCTCATCTGAGCAGCAATCAGCATCCAACGTAACCTCTCCGCCTCTTTTACGGCTTCTTTAATCCCTAAACAACAGATTTTGTATTCTTCAGTTGTATAAGAATCAGCTTCTCTTTCAGCCATCGTATTCTTAAGACTTTGCTGAAATCCTATGGCTTTAACTGTTTTACGATGCTCAGTTAAATAAGAAACATTTGACTTAGCTTCTGCATAAGCCTCTGCGTGTTTAATAATGTAATTAATTGCTTCGTTCGGATCGATATTCATCTGATAGTTTCCATATTAAATTTTTAGCATCATCAATACTTGTAACTACGTTTACTTGACCTTTCCAGAGTCTGTGCCAATTAACTTGATCTGGAGTAAGTACCTTTTTATCACCGTCTTTTATCTCAAGCAAGAAATTTCTAGCTTTAAATCCTACTAAAATATCTGGTACGCCTTTGCCTATTGCATGTAGGTGCTCAACCGTACAACCCATATCACGCAATGCTTTCACAATTTGCGTTTGATTATTGTCTACCCTTTTGTAAACCATACACCGTCATCCCCTCTTGATCCTAATTTCCATTGTTCCCTACAATCTTTCTCTAGCAACTGAGCCGTTCTATCGCCGCGTTTTTTGCGGACAATAGACAAGTATTCGATGGCTTTGTTTCTATCTTGAGTACGCCACTTTAATACTTGGCGAACTTCACATTTCCATCTGTGTTCTTCACTATTTTTGTCAATTAACATGAGTCCAAGTTTTATGCCTTTTTACATTAGAAATTAAAGCTCTTGAAACATTATATTTTTTTGATAAAACGTAAGTACTTTCATTTGAATTTCTTATTTCTCTTACTATTTCATCATTAATTTTTGCTTCTTTTCTTTGTGTTCCTTTTGTAATAAATGGAGTGTAATAAGTTCCATGTTTAATAGAATCTCTTACATTATCTGATCTTGTACCATATCTTAAATTTTCTAATTTATTATTTGTTCTAACACCATCACCATGACAAACATCCATATTTTTAGGTTTTATTCCTAAAAATGCCTCAGCAACTAAACAATGAATAAATTTATCTTTTTTCCCACCATTTTTACGCAATGTTGTTTTTAAGTATCCATGATACAAAGTTCCATTTATATATTTTTCTTTTTGTATGTAATCACCTTTTTTGTTTCTTTTTATAACTCTTTCTTTTGAGAATAATCTACCAAAAGAAGAAATTAGATAGATTCCTTCATATCCAACCACATCTTTCCATATTTCTTCCATAAATATCCTTAAATTATCTAAGTTATCAGGCACGAAAGCTCCCTCTATTATCAAAATCTATAGGCTGACCGCCAAGAGTATCTACAAATTGCTGGCTGTTGTGCTCAAAGTACATCCCATAAAACTCCTCAGCCTCACCATTACGCTGTTTTTGGCACATTAGAAACATATCTGGCTGCTTCTCGTCATAGTCCTCATTGTTCCTACGAGCGTTCTCCTTCTTCTTATTACGCCAGACTAAGAACACGTTATCCACCTGATCTGCAATGCTTCCTGAACCCTTTAAATCGGTCTTAGACGGCTGTATCTCCTCAGACTGCAACTTACGTATATGGTGGACTAAATGAATGTGTACGTGATGATCTCTAGCCAATGCACAAAGCTCGTCTACAAATGACTTTTGCTCGTTTAATGAGTCCTCTGCGACCACACACTTCATTAATGAGTCAATAAATATGTGTTTTATGCCTAACTCAACAGCGCAGTACCTTGCCATTGCGATAGTTTTCTGTGGAGTAGTGCTACCTTGCTGGTCGTAAAGATATAGATTATCTTCCATAAAATTAGTAAACCGTCCTAAAACCCCACGAATGTAGCCTTCTTTGTCGTGAGTTAACGGTACATTGATATTCTCACCAGCAAATTGTCGCAACATACGGACAATGGTAGTTACAGGTTTCATTTCGTATGAGGCAATGCATACCTTTAGGTTCTGTTTTACTAAACCTAACGCTATCTGACCTGTTACAAGAGACTTACCGCCTCCGTTAGAACCAGCATATACAGTAACCTCACCTAACCTAAATTTAACGTCTGAATGAGTTTTAACCCACGGCATTACAGCATCGTCAGTCTTTTCAGGATCAACGTAATTCTGGTAAATCTCGTCTAGCCAGCTATTAGCAGATTTAACCTGTGCCGATAAATCGTTGTTCTTTAGATACTTCTCAACATCAATATCTTGTGACTTGATTATTTGACGATCTTCGTACAGTCGTTCCGCTATTGCAAAAATATTATCCGACATATTTAACTGCCTCCATTATCCTAGCCTGTGCTTTCTTCATTCGACCTCTATCTTCTTCCGATAGTGGTAATCCTTGTGCCATCGTATAAGCAGCTACGCTTACTACCCATGCCTCGAATTCGATAACCCTGAGCAAGTCTGTAGCATAATACTTTCTCTTGACTGGAGGCAAGTCTTTATTTACGTTAGGGAATAGATCATTCATATCCATCCCAATAGCACCCAAAATATCTTGAACGCTGCAATCAGCAAAGCATTTCAATAGGATACGACCATCGTCTAATTCTCTTATTGCTAATGATGGACTCTTATCAGTATGAGCAGGGCAGCAAGCCGTATAAGCTCCGTTACGACCTTTAACTTTCGTTAGGCGGTTGAGTATGTTCTCTATCATTTCCAACCTTTCAATGCTTGTGGTTGATTTGATATTCCATCTTTACTACGTTCAGCCCTTACCCAATTTCTCCACGTTGAATTCCAATCTAGTTTTATTCCTTTAGCTCCGGGTTGAGCTATCCAATAATCTCTAAATCTATCAGCAGTAGCAGTAGGATTAAGGTCTGGTCTGGCTTTCTTGCAAAACTCTATTTGTTCTTCGTTAAGAATCCAGTCAGCAGCAAGTCGAGTTCCACGAGACTGTTTTGTCTCTACTATGGTTATTGGTTTATGGTTAGTGGTTAGTTGAACGTCAGTTGAACTATCGTTTAACGTGTGTTGAACAGGTGTTGAACGTGTGTTCTTCCTTTGTTCAGCAGATGCTTTACCAGCTAATGATTTTTTGTTACGGAATTCTCTGTAATCCAGAATTTCTTCTTCGCATCTTGTCTGTTTCCATCCTTCATCACTAAGAATAAAGAATGTTCTTAGGAGCAACTCAGTATCCTGAATTGATGTTCCTATTTGAAATGCTAGTAATTCTGTATCAAGTATTAACGGCTTTTCTGTGTCGTAATACATCCACAAGAGCCTGAGATAAGCCATCGTCTGACTGTCTGAAAGACGAGCGGTAGCCTTAATGAAGTCACCAATATGGTGTTGGTAATAATGCATATTTGCCCCTATATCATCGGGTAGTTATCACAAAATGGTGGGATCAGGCAGGACGGTGATAAAGCGTCTTTTCGGGTTGCACTCCCTAGCCAATCCCATTGACTATATAACAATACCTCGCTTACTGCAAGTACGACAAATATTGCTTTTCACAAACTGTATAGCACTTCTTGAATGTTTGCAAGCAGGACATTTCTGCATTGCAAAGTTAAATATCGTTTTTTCCTTGATAGCGGACACTTGACTTGCAAGTTTTGAAGCTTCGTCTTTCAATTGGCTGACCTCGTGGACTAATAGTAGGTGGAAATGTTTTTAGTGGCGTAAATGGTACAGGTTCTCTAGGTGGGACTAGGTTCTTATCTACCTCAAATACAGCAGGTACGCTTTTATAAATTGGAAAGAATACATCGCCAATTTGGTTAATACAATACAATTTAGATAACTTTTTAAGGTCGCGTATAAGAAACATAGTATCAGCAGCACCTAACATTCCATGCTTTTCTACTAACCTTTCTATGGTAATACCGCCTGATTTATTGACTATTTCTATAAGTTTTTCTCTACGACTACCTATTCTTGGAACGTACATAAAATAATTTCTAAAGTTGTTGACAGACAAGATTACATCGTTTAATGTTGAACCGTAGCAACACAACTCACTAGGAGAATACTATGAAAACAAAATATGCTTACTCTGTTACATACACAATTTTTGACGATAAAGTTAATGCTTACAGAGAATTCGGAACTTGGATACGTGGCAAAAATAAACAGCAGCTAACCCAAACAGGAATTAATAAATTACTTAAAAGTAAGTTTAAAAATGCTAGTGTTATTAAGTCGCAACAATGGATAGACAACTAGGAGAATACTATGAATTACTCAGACCTTGAAGAAGATTTAATGTCATCGCTAACTCGCAATCCACATGAGCTAGTTCAGCCATATCAGCTAGACAAAAACAAGTTCAGCAAGCCAATGGATGCTGATTACGCTAGAGAATGTTTAGCTGAGTTTATTGCCTATATTTGCGATAGTGACTTTCCTGATGATGTGGTGCGTCACAGACTCAAGAATTATATAGCGACTATAGTCGAGCATCGTATTGAGGAAATTGGCTACGATGATCCAATAGAAGATGGATGGGCAAGAGCAGATTACGAAATCCAATTACGCAAAGATCAATCATTAGAAGGCTACTAATGAAAACTGATATGCACAATTGGGAAGTGGCTGATATTGTCTATGCCTTGCGATTGCTGGCAGATAACCTAGACAAGAAGCCAAGAACTACTCAGGAGCAAGAAATACTAGATATAGCTTATCGAGCTTTAGCTATAGCTCCTAGAGAAATACATGAACTTGTTAACATAATAGAATCGAATGATAACTATGAATAAATTGCTCAACACTAACGATTTCTTTGCACGTAAGCCACTATTATGTGGTGTAATAATGTTTCTTCTATACATTTTGGCTTGCTCAATATGACCGATGAAAAGAACATTTTATACAAGAAAGATTACGTTACGTCTGCTAAAACGGACATTAGAAAAACTTTTGCTAAATTTAGAAAGGAGCAAAAAGCGTCTACAAAAATATCTACTGCTGAGAAAACACAACCTATCAATATTATTCAGTATAAAAAATTCAAATAAATAGAAAGCTAATATGACTAACGACTATCAATTACAAGAGCAGCACGAACAACAACAATGGAGCGTATATAGCAAGCTGCAAAAAGCCAGAGTTCTATTACAAGAACAGCCATTAAAGAAGTCTGGATTCAATTCTTATGCAGGTTTCAAATACTTTGAGCTTGGCGATTTCCTGAAACAAGCTAATGTTATTTTTGATAACTTAGGATTATGCCCAGTCTTTAGCATTAGCGATGGTGTAGCAACCCTACGTATTTTTGATTCAGAGTTTGGTGGAGTCGTTTATTTTCGTAGTCCTACTGCAGATGCCTCGAATGAGAAAAGCAAAGCACCGCCAATCCAGTCGCTTGGTTCAATGCATTCTTATTTGCGGAGGTACTTGTACCTAAATGCGCTCGAGCTTATAGAGAACGATGTGGTTGACGCTACTATAGGTAAAGACGAACCTAAATCATCCAAGCCTGTAACCGTTGACGTATTCGATAGCATGGACGCAAAGACGCAGGAGTTACTTGAGGATATTGCTATGGATGTGCGTATGCTATTGCAAAAAAACGACATTCAAGGAGCCATTGATTACATCACGTTACAAGAGTTTGACGCAGACTCTAAGACAGCATTTTGGAGTAGGCTAGAAAGTAGTGAACGCAGCACAATTAAGAAATTTTCAACAGGGAAATAATATGACTGAATACGATAATACAGACCGTGGAGTTCTATATCGCAATGAGAATAAAACGAGTGAAAACCATCCAGACTATTCAGGTAGCGTCAATGTATCTGGTACTGATTACTGGCTATCTGGTTGGCTTAAAGAATCCAAGAAGGACGGTAAAAAGTTCTTTAGCTTATCGGTACGCCCAAAGACTGACGCAGCGTCTAAGCCGGTAAATAAGCCTGTTAAAACGGCTGAACCTGACGACTTTGACCAATCGATTCCTTTTTGATAACGATCTCGCAGCCACACTCCTCCGTGGCTTTAACAGGGGTTTCGACCCCTGTCTTTTTATTCTGGAGTAACCATGCAATTGCTTGATGAAGTTAAACAACGATACAGCATTAAGAATGACGCTGAACTTAGCCGTACCTTAGACGTACCTCCTCCTACGATAAGTAAGATTCGTAGCGGCAAGATTAATGTATCAGCAGACATAATTCTTCGCATACATGAGTGTCTAGGTATGCCAGTAGCTGATATACGATCATTGTTATGAAAGTGATAATGTATGTAGTAGCGTTTTTAGGGCTTATATGGCTGTTTTCTGGCTTAGTTACTGATAGGGTACAGGCATCCTATAAAAAGGGCTACAGAGACGGTTTTAATAGCCTTGCTATCGATTCTCAATGCTCTGCTTGGCTAATGAAATCTGATCTTAAAGAAGCTAAACAAAGAATCTGCGGAAAATGACAGAAAGTGACATTAAGCGATGACTAATGAAGATAAGTTTTATGAATGGTGGAATGGCGATGAAATGGCTGACGATCTCGACGTTGTAAAACACACACCTCTTTATTGGGCTATGCAAGGATGGGAAGCTGCATTGCGCGAAATGAATAAAGAAGCTGAGAAGAATGGGGAGTCATTATGAAATGTTTACGTTGTGGAGAAGTTAATCCAGCAGAAATACACACGTGTACACCTAAAGAGTCTTTTGAGTATTGGAATGCTGTAGAAGGATGGGTAACGATTGAAGAAGTGCGCCAGCATTTTGATACTGCTGGTTGCGGAACAATTTACAAAACTGGTGGTGAAGGTCGAGTGCCACTTTATGCTGCACCACAGCGTGAATGGGTTGGACTAACTAATGATGAAATTGACGATATATGGGCTAAATTCAATGATGGATATGGAATTATAGAAGATACATTATGGGGATATGAACGAGCCATTGAAGCCAAACTAAAAGAAAAAAACAGCACGTCCGAAAAGAATATACAAACTTCGGACAACAATGACTAAGAATCCTCGTAAACGTAAGATTGATTACGACTGGCAAGCCGTTATAGATGGGAATCGTACAGGCATTACTAACGTAATTAGAGGAATACGTAATGGTGAAGTTGACGAGTTAGAGTTAGAAAAACTTAATAACTTTGTGCAGTTTTCTCTAGCGTTAATGCAGTTGTCTGGTCCTACTAAGTGGGCACAAGCTAAGTTAAACGCAGAGTTGATGAATTACATAAAATCTATTAACTCATAAACTTTTAGTTGTTGACGCAAACTTGCTATTTCTGCATCACGCTCGTTTAGTTTTTTCTGCAGACTTTCACTTAATGAGTAAACTGCCGCAATTTTCTCAAACCTTTGTTTATGATCCTCAAGCATCATATTAAATAAACGCTCTGAAGCATCGATCTGTTTTTGCATAAAGTCTGACATAATAATTACCCCACTTCTATTACTTGCCCACGGAAATATACTAAGCCTTCGGAGACAACTTCACATAGCTCCGGAGGCATCAACTTGCCATCCCAAAAGGTTAGAACAGCAAATCCACTACGCCAGTTGCGTGAATTATCTTCCGCATATTCGAAGGAAGGGTCATCTAAATTAGCCATTGTTCCAGTATCTACGCCATAACGAGTACCAGTATAGTCAGTCCACGGAGTAACTTTAAGACTGTGCAAATGACCAGTAACAATGCTAGTGCCTGATTTCAGCGTATTGTTATAGACAGCATGAATTCCGTTATGCCAACGATGTTTAATCATCGTATGCTCGTTCACCATTATTGACGTAGAGAACTTCCAACGTGGGAAATGATCCGTTAGGTTCATCCCATGCACACCATCAAATGCAGTCCCAGCTTGGGACGCTAGACGAGTGTTATAGCGAAGGTCATGATTACCCCACGTCCAATGCAGCTTCGCACTCTTAGATGCGCTCTCAATCTCATTTAAACGGTCTGTACAGGCTTCTAACTCCTGTTTTACGCTAGGTAATGATTGCCAGCCTATAGGGTCATGCCTACTTACTGATGCACCATCAAATACGTCTCCGTTCATAACGATCATTCGTGGCTTTAATTCAGGTATTAACTGAACGAAAGCCTTATGAGCCGTTGATATAATTCCCGGATAGTAATGGCAGTCTGATGCGACCATAATCACACCATCATCCATCTCTACATTAACTCTAACTCCATTACTAGGAATGGTTATATTGAATGTAGGGCTACGAGTATCGTGAGCAGTTAACGTAATAGAAAGTTTATTCTCTATGTCTCTACGCCTAGCATAAATATGCCGGATATTTAATCCTAATGCTTTAGATACTTTAGACGCTGAATTGTACTTGTTCCATACTGCAATAAATTCTTCGTCAGTCGTTCGCATTAGTTCACCCTACGGACAAATTCACCACACCAATCCGTTCGACCAGTAACCGGATAGCAACTGTCATAATCGCCTTCCATTTCAATAATCGTAGGTGGGTATCGGTAGCAGAAGCCTACATCTTCTTTAGGCTCGCAAGTATAGAAAGCGCAGCTAATACAAGCTGGCATACAGTCATCAGGTATTGATTTTTTAGACATTTATTCTATATATCATGTAGTTATTGCAATAATATTACAAATCACATTAAATACATAGCTCGCTCATCTTTTCTTCTATTAACGAGTCCTTTAAGAACCTTACCGCCTCCTAAACAATACTTTAAGAACTCATCAGCAGCACCGTCATAGTCGCCACGATTATGCTTTTGACGTAGAGTAGACCTCTGTAGCGTTCCTAGTCCTACGTTAAATGCAAAAGAGACCAGAGCGTCAAACCGCCCTTGAGTAATCCCACTAGGGCAATAACGTAATACACCTCGTTCAAAACGCTGCAAATCAGCCGCAAGAATTGCATTGACCTCATCCATTGATAATTTACGGTTCCAGCCATCCGGAATTTCCAGATAACTGCGTTCCTCAAACGGAACCTTAGCGTGATTAGGATCAATTACATGACCTACGCCAACTGTCCATAATCTAGCAGGACAACGATAAGGCTTTAATCTCACACCTTCGTGATGAGCGATTACCGATCTAGCTGCATCTGATACCTTCATTTTTTGCCAAATGCCTGAGTACCGAACCAGAATGCTATAACAGATGCCCATATCAACTGAGTATCAGAATCCCATACCTCATCGATCATAATCTTGAATGGCACGTTCTGAGTCCATGCGTACCAGACACCAGCTATATCGATAGCTACTAGCAGGAAGAATAGACCGTAGGTGACCGTAGGACGCACCATAGCACGAGCATTAATAACCCATTGACTAGCACCCTTGCCGATCTCTATATCGTGGTTATAGAGTGCTTTACGCTCGTCTGAGGCTGTTTGTATCTGTATCTGCTCTGTGTGGATTTCTTCAACCCGTTCCTGAGCCTGAAAGCCAGCTTTCTGCATCTCTAGCTGCATCTGCATCTGAACCTGAGCCATCGCTAGTTCATGCTTCTTATCAGACTTATCCTGAAAGAAATTAAGCAGACTAGGAAGTCCACCCGATAAGAACGACATAAATGTAGAGAGTAAAGTGAGCATCATTAACCTTTTTATGCAAAACCAATCAGTTGTTATCGTTCCTGTACTTCCGTTAATATTTTTATGCGTAATTCTTTCATTTTGCGTATTTCTTCATTTGCTACGATAGTCGCGTTATTCATGTCCATATACATTACTCCCATCACAGGGAGTGCTATGACGAGCACAATACACAGTACCAAGATGGTGAGAAGTAAAGTGAACGGTATGTGTGGCTCGTTCTCAGGAGTATCATTAGCCATAGGAACCACATCATTACGAATAGAACTGCGAAAACTGAAGTCAGTTGATTGTGTATTTGCTTTTTTATCTTTGCCATTCGCCATATTGCTGCTTGTTGCTTTGCTAGTTCCTGACGTTGAACTTCTGCTCGTTCTGCCTTAACTCTATCCCGCATTACCTCAAACTCAGACCAGATAGCACCTAGTTCCTTCGGAGCCTGATACACCATCATTTCGCGCAATTCAGTCTCTAGCCTAATCATTTCCTTCTGAGCCAATATACGATTAAACGCTTCTTGGTTTACCGATAGCTCAGGATCACGCACCTTCTTAGTCTTTAATTCTTCCTCGTGTACGTGTTTCTCAAGCTGCTCATGCGCTTTGAAAAATCCACCCAAATGACTACTAATGTCAGCAACCACATCTTTGGCTTTACCGTATGCATCAACCAACTCCATACCATCAGCCTTAGCTTGTTGATACAGTTCACAGCCTTGTTTGATTGCACTTGCAGCCAGTTTTGCAGCAGCAAGAATTGTAAGTGGGTCCACATTTATTTAGGTAGCTGACCGTTACCAGCTAACCAGATCATTAGACCTAGAGCACCAGCACCAACAATCCAGAATATCTTCTTTACAACCGACCGACCTACTTCTTCATAGATACGTTTAAAAGCTACCTCAGCAGCACGTTCTGCAATATGGTCAATCTGCTCGTCAGTAAGTTGTATCTTTTCCATGATTAGGCTTTCATGATGTAGCAGAGGGCATAGTAAGGAGGCAAGTTAGCGTTAGTACCAGACGAACCAGTAGATTGAATAGAAATACCTGTACTTGCTGATTCTGATGTAACTGTTGATTTTGTTGATCCATCACTTGTCGAATATAGAGCAGTAGCATTGTTACCAACTGTTCTACTAGGAATTCTGACATCATGAGAGTGACCAGAATCATTTATAGAGTGAGTATGGCTAACAGTAATAGCATCAGCAGAACCACCAGTATTACCTACAGCGTAAGTTGATCCAGCACCTACTACGAAGCGATTGCGTAAATCTGGAGTTGAGTTAGAGCCATTACATAGATACCAACCACTAGGAATAGCAGCCGCAGAACCAGACCAGATAATAATGCCACCACTAGGAATAGCATTAGTAGCCACATACGCAGTTGTAGCTACCTTAGTAGAGTTATCATTTGCCGATTGCGTAGTAGCCGTAGCTGATGCGCCTAACGCCACAGTCGAGCTAAATACAGCAGCACCAGTACAAGTAAACGCACCTCCTACGACAAAGCTATCAGCGTCTGTGCCTGTTTGCTGATCTTTAAGCTGTGCCATTAGTTCGCGTATAGCATTGTTAATACCTGATGGAGCACACCCTTCCGCAATATTTATGCCTCCAATATCTGTATTGTTGCTAGCTGTGCTGCTGTATTCAGAAATTTTATTCTTTGCCATGATTTAACCTTTATTGACCATAAGTAGGCTGCAACATTTGCATTAATTGCTGCTGTTCCACGCTTCTAATAGCTTCACCAATTTTCTCTCTACCTGTTTGCGGAACAATGCCACCTACTTTAGAAATGCCACCATAAATATTACCCATAATTCCTTCTGGCTTTGCACCTAAATATCGTTGACCAAGAATATTACGTACTGGCTGAGAAGTAGCCAAATAAGCAGGAATTGCTACTGGTGACTGAAACAATAATGATAATGGATCACCATAAGACATTCTTTCTGATGTTCCGCTACTAGGAAATGCTCTAGGGAACGCACCACTCAATTGAGCAGCAGTTTCAATAGGCTCTTTAGTAGTTCCATAGGTAGGTTTCTTAGCCAACTCACGCGATAACTTAGCTGCACTTACATTGCCAGTATCACGATTAAATGCATTATCAATTAAATACCAATTAGATAGCGTTTTACGACCATCTTTAAACTGGTCTAATGTTGCTTTACCATTAGTACGCATTAAATTAGCTGGACTTGATAAGTAATCTTCAATTGACTGTTCAAACGCGCTACGAAGCGTTTTAAATGCGTTAGCAGCTTCTCCAGAGCCAGATTTCTGCGCTTGGAATAAGTTGTTACCAATAGCTTTAGAACGAATAAATGCCTCATCACCAGATATTGATTGAGTGCCAAAACTTTTATATTCATTTAATACACGAATAGCTTTTTTATCATCAGCACTAAGTTGTGATTTAGGTATTTTATTTAATCTACTTAATTCACCATTTACTGTTTGTACAAATTTTTGATCGCCTTGTATTGATGGAACTTTTTGTAAAACTTGATAATTATTAAGAGCAGACTTAAATGCAGTTTCCATTGACTCATTAGTTAAATCTGCTGATTGCGGTATTTTAATTAAACCTTTTGCAATATTATTTGTCTGGTTTTGATTGTTTTCTTCAAGACGAGTAAATGCTTCTCTAGCAATAGGGAAACGAGACTTAACGCCTTCTCTTAATCCGCCACCATAGCCAGTAATTTGCGTAGGATCAAGTTGGAATCCTTGCTCTAATGCTCTACGACCAACTTCTTGCTGTTGAGCAGTTAGATTAGGTTCTATTTTTGGTGCTAGACCAAGTTGACGCAATCCAAATTGAGTTACTCCACCAGCACCAGCACCTAACGCTGCTTTAGATGCAGCCTCAGACGTACTTTCTGATGGAGTAGTTAAAGAATACAATAAACCGCCACCAGCAGCTTGTGGAATAGTTGTAGGAGCTAATGCGCCACCTAAAGCCTCAGCAGTTCCACCAACAAAAGGAACATTCTTAGCTGCTTTAAGTCCAGTACCACCCATTAAACTTCCAAGAACATCAACCATAGTGGAACCTGCAATTTCACGACCACCAGTAGGACTCATTGATTGATACGTAGGAGACATTACAGAGCGTTCTTGCTGTACTCTAGATTCATACTGTTTCAATTGCTCAGGAGAAGTAACACCTAACATTTCTCCAATACGCATACCCATGCCAGTTATACCTTCACCAGCCTGAGATAGTCGTTTTTGTGCTCCAGTTATAACGCTTCCTTGTGGCTCTTTTGCAGAATATATTTTGTTTAGTTCAGCAGCTAAAAGACGGGCACTTACATCATCACCAGCAGCATCTGCGTTAACTAAAGCCTGTTCAAGGTCTTGAATTGTCACCTTACTCATAATTACCTCGGCTTATGTTTTTCAAAAGCCCTGTTAACTGCTGGACTTGATGGAGTAACATTTTGTGTTCCTGCTCTATTTGCATTTAAATTTTGCAAATCTTCTGGAGTTAATATTCTTTCATATCCAGCATTTTTTAATTCTTGCTGGAATGCTTTTAATGAATATGTACCATCTTCAATCATCTTAGCTTTAATATCTGCTGCTGCTGCTGATCTGTCAGCAAATCGTTGCGTATATGTAGCTAACAATTCACGACCTTCAGGATACTGAGCAAGAGAAGGAATAGCAGCCATAAATTGCTTCATCTCAAAGTCAGAAGTAGCACCAGAACCCGGTACACGCAATGTAGGAGCAATTTTAGCTCTTAGTGCTTCAGCAATACCAGCAGCACTAGATATTTCTGCAAATTTAGTACCGGGGAAGTATGGTCCTAATTCAGCTTTAAGTTGATCTAATTTTCCACCTTGATACGGCTTTAATACATCAACAATAGCCCTAACATCACCAGCAACAGCCAAAGCACCTTCAGCAGCAGTTTCACTAGCTACCTGTGCCTTTGCTCGTTCTATAGCAACAGTCTTTTGACCCATGTCTATTTTTGTTGCTCCAGCAGCTCCTCTTGCCTTAGCTCGTTGCTCTATTACAAGATTTAACCGTCTCATTTGATCTTCATTAAGATCAGTTAATGGGGTTACAGGATAAAGTTCTTTAGCTGTTCTGCGAACGTCATTTGTATAGTCAGTAAGTTTTTGTTGATATTCAGCAGCTTTATCTGCAATTTGTTGCATTCCTATCCGAACGTCATTGCCGCTTATTATTCCTTTTTTAACTAATTTATTTAAGTTATCAACTTGCCCTCTAAAATTTTCTGGCAAAGAATTTTTAAAATCAGATAAATCAATTCCAGCTACAGCATATTGTTCAATCTGAGTATTAAGACTCTTAATCTGCTCAAGATTGTTTTTTACTTCATCATTAGCAGCTTTAGTGCCAATCCTAGAAAGATTAGCATTTACTTTTAAAAGAACATCTTTTTGATCTCGCAATGCTTGTTCTTGCGTATTAACTTGCGCAGGTTGAGTTACAGGAACAGGAGGAGCAGGAATAGATGGCAAAGCAGCTTGTTCTAGCGTTGAAATATCAGCTTGACGACCCTCAAAAGGAACAGGGGAAAGTTCAGCACCAGTTATAGGTTGTTGAATACCATCTGCGCTTCTTGGAACAGCACTAGCCGACACACGAACAGGTTGACCATAAATATCTAAATTTGAGCCACCTAAAGTTTTATTAAATTCTTCTTCTCTAGCTACGTTTTGTTGTTGAATTAAATTTCTATCTTGTTGAGCTGTGGCTAATTTATTTTGATAATCTATGTCTGCTTGAGTCGCAATAGGAACAGCTTGCTGAACAGGTTGTTGACCATCTGCTTGTTTATAAGCCTCAGCAATAGGACGTTGTTGCTCTAATTGACTAACCATTTCAACAAACTTAGCTGGATCAATACGAGCTAATGGGGCTAAATCAGGATACTTTATAGCCATATCAGCAAATGCTTTTTGTTTCTCAGCATTAACTTGTAATTGTTGAGCGGCAGAAAAGTTCTGCAATCCTTGGTTATATGCCTGTCCTGATGCCCCGTATCCAGCGCCTAAAGCACCTAATACGTTTTGCAATCCAGACCTTCTAGGACCTTGCCTACTCATACCAGCAGCCAAAGCAGCAGCAGCGCCCAATAGACCAGCTATATTAGATTGCCTAGACAATGCTTGAGATTGAGGTACTCCTAACAAACCTTCGTACATTGGATTTCTTTGACCGAATACGTTAGGAATCTCTGTAGGAATGAGACCACTCAAGCTGTTCATACTAGGAATAAAATCAGTCAAACTCCTTTGAGCAGGAGGATTACCATAATAAAACTGATTTCTTTCTTCAGGAGTTAGTGCCATACATTACCCCAATAGTGAAATTTGTGGTGTTCGGATAACTGACTGATTCTGCGGATTCAATAGACTCATGTAATCTATTGGCTGAATCTGCCCTCTATTTATTTGTCCAGCAGGAGCGTATTGCATAGGCGCATCGTTACCACCAAATGCTTGGTTAGCTTGGTTATATACGTTTAAACCCTGACCAACTTGAGACAATGTTCCGCCCTGACCAAATATATTACCAGTCCCACCAATTCTCTGTAAAAATGTTTCATTTAAAGCATTGTTTGCAGCAGGGGCAGATTGAATTACTTTTCCTGTATTCATAAAGTCTGGAGAAAAAGAACCAACTGTAGGATTAGTAGCACCACCAGAACCAGCCAACATAGAAGCGTTCATTAACGCACCAGTAATCGGATTACCGCCAGCGACTAAATTAGTTCCAATTCCATTAAGGAATGAACCAACACTTAAAGGACTTGATGAGCCACCCATAATTACCCCAATAACGAAATTTGTGGAGGACTAATAACAGTCTGCTGATTCTGTGGATTTAATAAACTCATATAATCCATTTGTTGAACCTGACCACGACTTATTTGTCCTTGTGGAGCCATTTGCATAGATTGATCGCCCCCACCGAATGCTTGATTAGCCTGATTAAATACACTCAACCCTTGACCAGCCTGAGACAACATACCGCCCTGACCAAAAAATGAGCTACCAACATTTAAACCATTAACTAACGCTGTACTTATAGTAGGCGCAGCTAAAGCAACTCCAGCAGTAGGCATAACTACAGAACCAACTACACCTGCTGAAATAGGCTCAGCCATTATTTACCCCCTTGTGGTGTAGCTTGCTGCACCGTAGTTGAACCCTGCGGAACACTAGAGAATAGGTTAGCAAACTGACTTAATTTAGCTTGTGGTAAGTTTTGCTGGAAGTTAAAACGGTTTAAAGCATCTTGCAACTGAGCAGCACTCTGACCTTCTTTAGCACCACCAACAGTCAATAGACGCTGTATATCAGCATAGTCAGCTTGAGCCATCTGAGGAGCCGCACCAACCGCTGCCATCTGACGAGCACGTTCAGCTTCAGCCGAGTTATAAGCCAACTGACCACCTTGTTCCGCTAATGCACGAGCAAAGATGTCTTGAGCCTGACCTGTTTGCTGACCTTGAGCAGCAGAGCCATAACGCCCCATTGACGATGCACCTGACTGTAGTTTCTGGATGTTACGTAGATAATCTTCACCCGCTAGACGATTCGTCTGCTCTAAAGCACCCGCTAGGAATGGATTAACGCCTCTACCTTGAATCGTAGCTAATGTCTCTGCCTGTGCTGCACCTGTTAGCGGAGAACCTGCCATAGCTCGTTCCTGAGCCATTTTGAGTGCTTGCTGAGTCTGCTCTGACGGGCTTACATAAGTCTGACCGGGAAAGAATGTAGGAGTACCTGACTCATAGAGCCGTTTCCCTTCCTCTAGACCATAGGTAACATACGGCTTGATCGCTGGATCAATGCTCGTTGTTGTAGTGCTACTTTGTTGTCCGCCGCCGCCACCCATAATTACACCTCACAAATCCATTGTTTTGGACGGAATCCGTAATCAGCCGCCCTTTTAGCCCAACCCCGCCTATGGCTAGAAAATGTTATGTATTTAACCTTAGCTTCAGCAGCCATGCCTTTTATGTATTTTAAGGCATTTTCGACAACATCATAACTATTTTCTAACGAATAAGCAGCCCATAGATGCATAGTCTCACCTTGTGGTTGCAGGACAAAGAAGCCAGCGTAGTGGTTATTCTCTATCAGTACAAACAACAGACTCTTTTGATTGAAACAGTCTGTATATACATCTTCAATAATCCAGTTTTCTGGACTCCTACTTTTAATCTTCTCTAAGCCAGTTCTTACACTAGCCCACCATTGTCTTAGTTCCTGCGGAGCAATATATCTATACTCCATTAGCCCACCACAATATAACCATACGTTTTATCTGCCGTGTTGTTAGACCAATGCGTCAGGGTAGCACTTCCTTGCGTCTGACTACTAACATATACATTAGTTGATGCGTTAGGAGAAATATAATTTAATGTAGTAATAAGTGATGCTGTACTCGGTCTAGTCGGACTAGTCTGAGTTCCAAAATGCTGCAAGCTAACAGACGCATTAGTAGCTGACCAATAAATCTCAATGTAGTCATTAGCAGATAACTCTAGGAAATAGTTCCACCCTGCAATTAAATTGCCGTGAACGCCGCCATGACTATTAGGAATCGATATAAAACCAGTAGAACCAGCAATATCAGAGCCGTTCTTTCTTAACCAAACGCTTACGTCATGTATCTGCGTATCAGTATTTGAAAACTGACCTGACCATTGCAGATTATAAATACCAGTATTCCTGACATTCATCCTAGAGCTATTCGACAGATATACCGCATTAGAGTAGTCAGTCGTATCCAACGTCATAGCTGTAGCAGTATTAGCCGTTATAGACTGGTCTACAAGGCTCTGAAACGCTCCATAAGGCATCGAATCAATATAGGCAGCCGCAGATACAGGAACTAGGAAAATTAAGCTCTCATTGCCTATACGATCGTCAAATAGCGTAGTAGTAGTAGTATTACCTGTCGCTAAAGTAACCGTACCAGTATTGTTCGTCTTACCGTCCATGATTCCACGAACGACCTCACTAACAGCACGTTCGTCAGCACCGAATACAGGTAGAGTACGAAACTGTACTGATCTAGTCATCGATTGCCCTGCTGAGTAATTTCAATCTCACAACCTACAATAGTTTCCCAATTAGCATTAGTCGGAGTTACCTTAATACGATGGTAATTACCGTTAGCTCTCAATGGCACTCGGTTGTCTGAGTCTGGTGTAGCTGTTGTTCCGAATTCGACGCTATCTGACAATAGTTTTCTACTGGCAACTGCAACTGACGCGATTCCATTATCGATAATAGGTTTTGCCAATGTGATAATAGAACGTCCAATGTCAATGTCTCCAGAAGTAATGTATGCCGCTTGCAATGCACCAGAGAAAACTACAATCCTCTGATTTCTAACACCAACGAATATAAGCTGACCACCAGCCCAAGTACGTGAATCTAACGGTATTTGCTCTGCCGTGTTATCAATGCTTGGTAATGTGATTGTGCAATTTGATGTAGTAATAGTTGCGCCAGTTGCTGCGGTAAATGTAAATACATTCGCATTAGTTCTTGTTACTGCAAATACTCCATCTACTCCAGCACCTGATGTCGCATCAAAAGATACATAAGCACCAGTCTCTAAGCCATGATCAGTAACGGTAACAGTAACAGTAGTGCTACTTTGTGTATACGTACCAGTTTTCTGGTTTGTAGTATCAAAATAGTAAATATCTAACTGCTCAAGTGTGGCACTAGGTGTCAGACCATACGCTAAGAAGTTAACGTCCGTTAAACCGTACGACCACTTATCTAAATCGATAGAGTAATACAACAAGAATCTGCGACCGAAGTTATTCTTAAAGTTCCAGATAACTAACTTCTTAACCGGGTCAATGGTTGCGCTCATGCCTGTCTGAATTTCACTCAAACTGACATTATTAAAGAACCAACGATTAACCTTTTCTACTCCGATGTTCTTAACTGACTTACCATCACACATATAAAAGCCATCGTCAGACAGGAAGTAAGTTAAGTTACCAAACTGAGCAACAGAGCCATTAGACATACAGCCTAACGTCCTAGAGATAGCATCAAATTGAAAGAAGAACGGACTACCTGCATAAGACATACGATAGATAGCACGTTCTAAGAATATTAGACCGTATTCACCACCTGCTAGACCTGTAATGTCACCACCATCAGGCACTACCTGAGAGTCAGACTGAGAAGCAGCACCCGGAGTCCAGTCAGTCTCGTCATTAATATCCGACCAGTAGACCTTATTCTCCTCACCACCTACGTTAGCAGCTACAACAAAGTCTCGAACTACAGTTACAAATTTAGCCGCAGGAGCAGCAGCAGCCAAGTCAGCAAAGTAAGTCGATGAACCTAGATCATAAGCCTGTAACTGGTCTGCACCATTGGCTAGAATCATCTTAGAGCCAAACTGGGTAATATCCCACGAATCAACAGTAGAGTAGCCAGTAGTAGTTAATGGGTCTAATCCAGTATTACTAGGATTAAACTTATAAATCTGTGTAGCACCAGCAGCAAATAAAGAAGATGCACCAGATGACTTACCAGCAAATGCTACTAACAAGTTCTGACCTGCATTATTCGAGTAATCTACTGCCTCACGTAACGGAGCATATCCATTAGTAACTGGATAACAATTAAAAGCATCAGTTATCGCACCAGTAACACCCGGCTGATCTGGCAACCACTCACCAAAAATAATCTTTTGCTTTGCCATTACTGTTTAGCCCAATTAGTTGATTCTGGAGTAACTACAGTCCATTGATAACCAATAACATCACCAATTACACCCACATCAGCACCACCAGTAATAGCAGCAGTTCTAACAAATATGCCTGTGCCAAGAGCAGTAACTTCAGCATTTACAGTAATACTTCCATTACCAACAAAAACTGATGTGCCGTTAGCCGTAACAGTTGTAACAGAAGTAATTGCTGCTGTTCCTACTTGAACATTAGCGACATTAATTGATACCTGAGCATCGCCAGTAATACTCGCAGCACTTGTAAATGTCTGAGTACCTATAGCCGTTACAGTAGCAGTGCCTACAATAGAAGCACTAGGTTCGGTATCCTCGTTCTCGCAATACCCGCCAACCCAATAGCCACTAACAACGTATAGATCAGGAACGCATAGAGCAGTTACAGTCGCAGTACCTGTAATTGACGCAGTTCCGAAAGCAAAGTCTACTGCCCTTGCTGTTACTGTAGCAGTAGCCGTGATAGATGCTACACCGCCAGTATCTTCATTCTCGCAATAGCCAGCATCCCAATAACCAGCAGTTACGTATAGATCAGGTTGGCTTAGATCGCCTTCGCCATAGCCTTGAACCCAATAGTCAAAATCGACATAATTAGTTGCCATTTACCTCTACCCACGCTTGAGATTCCTCATTCCATGAGTAAATTTTTTCATCTGTAGGTTTTGCTACTGGTGGTTGCCATATTGCATTAGCATCTAATGTCCAGCTTGCATAAGGCTTAGGAGCTACAAACGCATCTATATCTGCTTGATATGTATAGCCAATGCCAGCATAGTTCTTACGGAAGTTTCCGTTATAACTTGTCTGCTTCCAGTTCGTATAACCGCCAGACCAAGCAACTAAAAACTCAATACCTTTAGCCTCTGACTCAACACCATCAACTAAAAGTTCATTGTTATTTAAGCCATGAACTTCTAAAACTAAATTATTTTCATCAAGTTTTGCAAAGTGCGCCATATTATCCTCAGAATGTAATTGATCCATTACCAGACCAAGCATAGTAACGATAGCCGCCGGATGTTGTAACTGTTGGAGAGCCTGTAGTAGATGATGCGGCTGGCAAACTAGATGGATAACGAATCATTACAACGCCTTTACCGCCAGCGAATGTCGCCGTTTGACCAGCACCACCACCACCGCCACACAAGTCTGTTCCATTCGTACCTGTTTGAGCAGGAGCGGTAGTTCGTTGTGCATCACCACCGCCGCCTAGCCCGCCTAATGTTGCTCCAGCATTATCATATTTCGACATGCTGCCACCACCACCGCCAAGATAGTATGTGCCACTAACATTTTCACCAACAGCAAAACCAGCCGCATTAAGAGCAACGCACCACGCAGACCAAGTTGATAAACCATTTCCGCCAGCTCCACTAAAACTACCAGCCGCAGTTCCATCATTAAATGAATTTCCACCAGCCGCGCCTATACCGCCGCCACCGCCGGGGCAAAGAGCAAATACACTAGATTGCGGAGCGTTACCACCCTTAAATCCGTAGCCAGTACCACCAGATGAGCCTTGCGTTGAAGTGCCACCGATTGCCGGAGCCGTACTTGCTCCAGCAGCACCACCGCCGCAACCGCCAGATTTGTCTGCATTTGAACCATTTTCTTGAGCGGCACCGCCGCCAACTGCTGTCATGGTAGTAATGCCAGAACCTGAAAATGAGCTATTTACACCATTAGCTTGGGATGCACCACCAGCGCCAACAGTAACTGTATAAGAACCGCTAAGTGTTAATGTATCGTTAAAAATTGCTCCACCAGCACCACCGCCAGAACCTAAATCTCCAGCACTTGCACCGCCGCCGCCGCCAGCTAATACGAAAACTTCGTAATTAAGTACACCGCCAGCCATTGCTTGCATCAATTTAGTATAAGAAAACATTATGAATCCTTATGGTGTGTAACCTTGAGCTACAGAGCCGTACCAGTTAGTACCGTCAGCCACAAAAGTAAGAATATCCATTTTGCCAGCAGTAGCAGTAATAGTCGGAGCACCAGCCGTACCAAACTTAACGCCAGTAAAAGTAGCAGTACCGTTACCAGTTGATGCAGCTTGCTTTAACAATAGGATGAATGACTTACCAGCAGTCGCAGTAGGCATTGTGAACGTACAAGCCGTAGAAGCTGTCAAAGTAGCTGTCTGGACTGTACCGTTAGTCAATGACAATGTGCTTGAGCTTGTGACTGTACCAATGGAAACTACGCCTTCGGTATAGTTATTAACTGTTGGATTAGTTAATGTAGAGCTAGTGGCTGTAAGCGCACTAATAGACGCACTTGTTGATGTTAAAACAGGTATAGATGCACTGGTAGCAGTTAAAACACTAATAGATGAACTTGTAACGGCTGAACTTGTTACAGTTAAAGCAGCAATAGAAGCACTTGTTAATGTGATAATTGAAGCACTACCACCAGATTGAATCTTGTCTGTATTAAGATTCGTAAAGTTAGCATCAACCTCAGCATAACTAAGAGCAGAACCTTTGCCAGCACGAGTAACGATAGTTGACATAATTTACCCCTTACGCCAAAGTTACGGTTAGATTCGTAGCAGTTATCTTAAATATATCACCAGTAGATATAGTCTTACTTGTATCCAATGGTGAGTGATAGAGCAGATTACCTGCTGTTACCGCATCACGAATACCGATGTGAGTAATAGTTCCCCATGTATTTGTACATTGTGGAAACTCAATCGCAGAGCTATTAGACGTAGCACCGTTAGACGGAGCACTAAACGTAATAGACTGACGAACATACGAGCCACCTGAGACCTCAGTACCTGTATCGGCATCTGTAGGATCATTCAGATATAAAGCTAAGAAAGTCGTTGTAGGTGCTGTGTAACTCGTAGCACGTAACGTACCGTTAATTAGCGCATTTTCAAGATAGTTACTTATTTCAGCCATGATTTACCTCACACTCATTGACATTGGTTGACCGCCGAATTCACCATTTTGGTCTGCGGTAGAAATTGCTGTAATGCTACGATCATATAAAGCTGCCCATGTTTGAAGTCGTGCATCATTCATCAAATATGGTTCAGCCTCTCCCAATGCCGCATACAGCAAAGCATCAGGATAATTACTTAAAAATACGTTAACAATATTAGTATCAGATAGATACGCAGGTTTCCCATAATATAACATTTGTATACTGTAAATGCTATCAGGTATAGGAGCGAATTGAATCTCTGAAGCCAGAATCGTATAGTTCAATGGCTTACCTGAATCAGTAGTCCTAGCTATTGCATAAAATGAATTAGGAGAAAGGTAGGTAACTGAAGAAGCTGGAGTAGTACGCAGATGTACGTCACGCATCTCTAGGAAGTCCGTAGGCAAGCCTATAGTCTCCTCACCTCCTGTGGTATCAGCACGAGCCACAATGAGCATCTGTCGAGTTCTGATGTCTCTACGGAGCCGTTCCTCAGCCAGTTGGATAAAGTCCGGTATCTGTGCAGTCAGATCACTACGACCTAAGTAACTCGCTATCGTAGATTTTAACGAACTATAATCCGTCATAACTATTTCCCTGAGTTGTGTCTCTCCACAGCACCATCTTCTACATCATCCCATCGATACTCATACGTACCAATGTGACCAATATGCATAGACAGACTGTGATCTACATACGTCTGGAATCCACTATCTAAAGCCTTGATGCAGAAATGCACATCTTCGCCAATAATGCCCTTAGAACCCCA
>Ga0222712_10001143_pt1 | contig 33883 bp, 49 predicted proteins | sample C33_657DmetaG_FD_165043 | JGI IMG/M metagenome (GOLD analysis project Ga0222712, IMG submission 165043) | Estuarine water microbial communities from San Francisco Bay, California, United States - C33_657D | ecosystem: Environmental > Aquatic > Marine > Unclassified | place: USA: California...
TTTTCACGGCGGGATCAGGTCGGAAATGTCGATCCCATTTTTGCGTTCTTCATCGGAAATTTCGCAATCGTCAACATTGCCATACAGGCCCGTCACGTTGCCAGACAGGCCCGTCACGTCGCCAGACAGGTACGTCACGTCGCCAGACAGGTACGTCACGTCGCCATACAGGCCCGTCACGTTGCCAGACAGGTACGTCACGTTGCCATACAGGCCCGTCACGTTGCCATACAGGCCCGTCACGTTGCCAGACAGGCAGGTCATGTCGCCAGACAGGCGGGTATGAACGCCCTCTATTCGTTCGCTATTCACAAAATAATAGCATCCGGGCTTCGTCCGCAAGATTGCCTTTTTCATTTCAACTTCCCAATCTGGTGGCATCGTCGGTCATCCCCATGATCGCCGTGAGCCCTTCCAGCGCAATTTCCGGTAGCACCGCTGAAATTCTGCACCCGGGTGTCGGGCCGATGTCGGCCAATCCAAACACGCCTCCCACGTCGGCCGACCAATAAAGGCACATCCTGGCATCCGTCAGCACAATCGGACGAGAGGACATGTCTTCCGTTGTGCCGAAGATAACCCCACGTTTGTCCGTGCATACAATGACCTGCCGGGGGCGGTGCGTGGGTGTCACGCGCGGCGGGCCCATCTGCATGTCCGGCAGCATCGCGATACTATTCCCGAACATCGTCACCAGTTCGCGGACTTGGCCCATTGTCAGATCGTCGATATTCATTTCGTTTCCTTTTGCGTTGTCGCTCATGGCACCCTCCGGAACGTTGTCACCGACACCCACGGGTTGGCGTCCCATGACCCGGCGCCGTTGATCGTGTCCCAAAGCGCCGAATGCCAAACGATCGGACCGTTTTCGTCCTTCGGCCAACCCTCCGCGCACGCGTCCGCCTCGCCGATATCCTGCAACCGCTCCACGCGGACAGCCTCGACCGCCAGCGTGATCCGGCTCGCCCATTGCGGCATGTGGATCGAGGGGCGCCACCGCATTGGGCTGTTTCCTGCTTGCCAATGATGAATGCCGTCATGATCACAGACAGACCCATTGCGCATCAGTTCGTCGGTCCAAACAGGCCAAATATCATCGAAATTTGGCGGATGACACCACGGCGTGTTTGTCAGTTCAAGAGATGCCCGATAATCCACGGCCACGCGGCCATCTTCCCGCCAAGCACCGGGCTTCCACGTTTCGCGGACCCACAGCGTATCGCCGGGCTGCCAGCGCATCGAATAATCTGGGTTCAAGACTTTTACCTGGCTCGCGGTGGGCTTCAAAATCCGCCGCGTTTGCGTCTTCCTCCCGTCGAGGATCGCGCGGACCATCGGCGCGGAGAACATGATCGGGCGCTTTTTCATTGCGGCCACCCAAGGCCCGGCGTGTGCTTTGTGTTCATAACGATCCCTCCTCAATAGCCGCAGTCCCGGCCGCCGTGCGCTGCCATGCCGTAGGCGATAAATCGTCCCCGACAATTGCGTCAATCACGGCCATCGTATTTCCTTCCGTTAGGTTAACCGTCTCTAAACGGCGGTTGTAGTCTTGGCAGACCGCATATATGCTGGCAACAGTTATTCGACAGGACGAACATGGAAAAGTCAGGCGTGCAACGGATGATCCGGGTTGTGGTGCGTGATGCCGGGTCGCAATCCCAGGCGGCGCGCGTGCTTGGCGTATCGCGGCAGGCAATCAGCGACGCGCTCGGCCCGAAGCAATTTATCTCGCCGTGTTTGGTGACGGCGCTGGGGCTGGAGCGGTTCTGGGCGTACCGCGTGTTAGCCAGCATCCCCAACACCACGCGCGCGTCCTACGGCTTGCATCGCGCCGGCGAATAATCTCCACGTCGATTCCTGGCGTTGAGGTCATGCGAATAAATCCTGCATTACGGGCGGCAGGCACGCAGGGGAGAACCAGACGACTTCGCGCGCGGCGTTATCACGCCCTCGGGTGTCGTCACCCAGGTTCCCATATCCGCCGTGCGCTTTCCACGCAAAGACGGACCAGTCGGGCGGCATGTTGTGCTCGGTGTCGTATCCGCACAGCGCAACCCGCATCAGCGGGTTGCGGCCTGCCTCGATGGCCCATTCCCGGACCCGGTGCGCGATGGTGAAGTCCTCGGTGCGGTAGACCTCGGCTCTGCCTGCCTCGGCTGAATATGGCGGGTCGAGAAATACTCCGGTCAGGCCGTGCTTAAAGGTCGGGGACGGGCCGCATATCCGCTCCCAGTCGCCGCAACAGACGCGCACGTTGCGTAGGCGGTTGGCGATAGATTGCATGTAGGGGATTAGCGACGATCCCCGCCCGGCGTCCCCCAGGTTCGGGCGTTTCCGGTTGACGCCCTGCCCGGCGTTCCCCAGGTGCGGGCGTTTCCGGTTGACGCCCTGCCCGGCGTCCCCCAGGTGCGGAAGTTGCCGGTTGATCCATTCCCCGTCGTCAAACGTCCAAGGCCCCTCCCCGGAACACCAGCCACCCCCGATCCAGCAACAGAGGCCCCACGCCCACCAGCCCGCGACCTTGGCGTCGGAAAAGTCCGGCTCACCCTGGCACCGTTCAATAATCCGCACGCCCTCCGAAACCAGCCACAGATGCCGCGCGGTAAGGTCGGTTTCATTGACCGGGTTTTCGGCATGATACGCAACCGCTTCCGGGTCAGCCTGCACCGCGCGCCAAAAGTTGGCAACGAAGTGGTCCTTGTCGTTAATGGTCTCTATGCCGGGTGCGTCGGGTCGGTTGAGCAGCACGGCGCCGGAACCGAAAAACGGCTCGACGTAATTTGCAACGGGACCAAACCGCGCCCACACGTCCGCCGCAATGCGCGATTTCCCGCCAAAATAGGGGAATGGGGATTTCATAGTTCAAAGGTGGCTCACACCATAATCCCTCGCTTCCTCAGCCGCGCCGCCATGGCCTTGCCAATCGAATATCGCGGCGTCCCAGAGGCGACCGGCGATCCTCTTTTTCTCGTGGGTTTGCTCGCCTTGATCGCGGCCAGCCGCGCAATGCGCGCGCCGAACGTCGCGCGCAGCGGGATGCCCGCATCGCGCAACGCGGCCTCCACGTCCTCACCAGACCGCGCCAGCCACCACCTGTGGCCGTTTTGCGTCAGCCGGTCGCGCGTTAACTTCTGGGCCTCGGTTAAGCTGGCCTTGTGCTTGCACTCGATCCACAGCGTGACGCCGCGCCACACGATAAGGATGTCTGGAATTCCCGCTTTGACGCCCCGCGCTTTGCGCATCATGCCGATAACCGCGCTGGACGACCGGCCGATGTCGATCGAAGTCCAATACGCGTCCAACGGCAAGGCGCGGTCAAAGAACGCCTTGTAGGTCCTTTGATCCGCCCATTCGCGCTGGACGGGCGCAGGTACGGGCGCGGTCACTCAGGCGTGTCCGCAGCGATTTTCCTTGGCCGTCCTGGACGGCGCGGCGCGGGCGGCGTGACAACGCCCCGAGCGATAGCCAGATCGATTCCAACAATCGCCAACCTTTCGCGCGCAACGGATATCGCTTCGGCATGGTCCGGTAACATGGCCAACAAACCGAACTCATTTTCAGCCAGCGGCACGTCGGCGGACAGATGGATAATTTCAATTGTCATGTGTGCTCCTGGTTATTGCGTTGTGCCGCGTCCGGCCCCGTGGGCGACACCACAGCCGGGCCGGACGCGGCGCCGGGGGCGCACCCCCTCCAGCGGCCAAGTTGGACAAGGCCCCGGCAACCCCACAATCGCGATCTGTGGGGTTTGGTTATTTGGCATTCCCCCAAAAAAACCCGGCGGCACACGCGGCCGCCGGGAAGGTTGTCCTTCGGGAGGAAACGCGCGGCAAAACCCCTGCCGCTCGGGAACTGGCCGCGTGAGACACACGACCAATCTTGACGCCAGCGACGGACGAGGGGGGCGCCCGTCGCTGGCGAACGCGGGGAGCGGAGCACACCGCTCTACCCCGCGAACTGGTAAAAAGTCCGCGCGCTGGCGTCCGGCTGCGGCCATCGACGCGCGGATCGGGCAAGCGCCGAACGCTACCCTCCCGATGAGTGAAAAAAGAAGCCGAAGCATTCGCTCAGAAACAGCCAACGCCCGGCCCGTCAAGAATATCCGGACGCAAGATATGCGCGGGAATTCCGCTAACCTGGGACACAACGCGCAGATGGCTCGGCGGAACGCGCGTCCATTGGGATACGGTCGACGGCCTCAACCCGGTTGCCCGAGCGATTTTCGCCGCCATGCCGCGCGTCAATCTAATCTGTTTGAGAGCGTCCATGAGGTGAATGTAAGGTGCGGCGCGACATTCGTCAATGCAAAATGATACATCGGCCTGATTATTCACTTGACGTGAACCATTGCCCCGGGATAGGGTCTGGTTATCGACAACGCAACGGAGAACGCCATGACCCAGACCACCGGCATCGAAGACGCCATCGCGCTTCTGATGAAATCCTACTGCGGCCTTTATAAAGGCGGCCTCGCCGAACTGGCGTGGCAGTCCGTTGACCGTCCGGTTCTGGGAACATGGGGAGCGGCGCCAATCGAGGGAGACGAACGATGAAACTCGCGGGTAACGCCGTCGTCCCGGGCGGGAAATGGGACCCGAGCCGCGCAGCTCAAATTGCGCAGGCCTGGCGCCGTTGCTGCGAGCTCGACCGCGCCGCGCTAAAAGCCGACACCGTGGAAGCCCATCTTGCGGCGGAGAAAGCATGGCACGCATTTTATCAAAGGGCTGGCTGATGAACCACTTAAGCCGATCCGCCGCAGCAAACCCGTGGATCGCGGACCGGCGTCGGGCAAAAGCCCGCGCGTGGGTGCAAAAGATCGTCCTCGCCGCAGCTTTGGCGATACTCGGGGCGGCGGTTATCGTGGTCGGAGTGACGGCCGTAATCGACGCGATTTTGCATGTGGCGCCATGAAAGAGCACCCGATCCTATGGGAGAAGTTCGATGGCCGATAAAGCCAAGGCGCCGATCGCGGTAGGCGATACCGTGTGGGTTCAGCCGAAATACAACGGATTGCCAGGGTATCTCAAGCCTGTTATCCGGGCCGGGAAAAAATACATATACATCGGACTACCTCCGGAAAAGAGAATAACGCACGAACTGCCGTACGACGACGGGCATGTGATGTATTGTCGGTCGGAAGAACATTGGCGGCAGCACATTCGACGGTCCGCCGCGTGGAAAATCCTTCGCGGGCTTGTGTCGCAGCGACCAATTCCGGATATCGGAGTTGACGAAATGGCCGATATCGCCCGGCGGCTGGGGCACGGCGAGGTGTGGAATGCGTTAATGGGGGGCGACCAATGAATAGGTGCAATTACTGCGGGGCGTTTGTGCCATGGGAGGCGCGTGGAACCGGAGGCCAGAGACCGAGTGGCAGCCAATCGAAACCGCTATGACAAACTGGAACGGCTACCCGCCGGACCCGAGCCGCGACGGCTGGCACTGGCTGGGGTTTCCTGGCCCACACCCGGCGTATTGGCGCGCCACATCGGGCAGATGGGAGCATGGCGGAGTTATGTTTGGCGCAACGTGCCCGCCGAACTATATCAGCGGCCCGGAATTCAACCCACGCATCCGGTACCTCGGAGAATGCCCGATACCGGACCCGGTCGACGGGGGGCGCGGGTGAGTGGATCGCGCAATATGACCGTCGACGACGTTATGCGCTTGTTCGATTTCCCCCGGGCCGAGTTTGAGGGGCGGGAACCCACACCCGCTGAACTGATGGTGGCTGAAATCAAACGATTGCGCGCGTTAATTGCAGAACTGTCTGCGCCAGAGGGGGATTACCCCGCCGAGTAGGCGTGGACAACGGCGCAGGCGTCGGCGACAGCGGCGTGCATGGCGGCGAGGCTGACACGATGCGCGGGCGGGCGGCTGGTCGCAGGCGGATATGTCTGCCCACATTGCAAGTCAAGATATTCGGAGACCGAGTGCGGGGCGCCGCAGCATCGGGAATTGCGCGATCCAGAATTTTTCCGGCGAATTGCGCGACGGCGGAAACCGCGCCAGGGACGCCACCCGTCAAAGCATTGCCCAGAATGCCGCTCATGTCACATCCTCAGTATCGTAAAAACGATATGCGGCCACCCCATGTATGCCGCCAACAACAGGGAGCAGCACGACCCGGCCACCGTGATACACCACAGGCAAACATGCGGGCGAAGGCGGCTCACAATGTCCAGGCCGCGCCATGGTCTTACCAGCCAAGCCAGCGCCGGATGACGATGCCGCCATGATGCACACCGTCTTTTACGAGGCTTGTCAGTTCGCTTAATATAATGGGCCCGAAAGTAGTTGCGGCTGCTACCGCTGCGTACCAGATGCGCCGCCGCCATTTTAACCCCCTAAGCCGTCGCGCGTTTTTTGACGTGCGCGCATTAACGCGAAATTGACGATTTTGCGGAGGGCGAGTTTGAGCGTTGGGAGTTTTGGCATATGCTCCGTCATCGTAGTCGCTCATTCTCGGCCATTCGCTGAAATCCTTTGATTATTTCATGTCACGCCATATAGACAGCGATCATGAATTTTTCCCCCTGGTGTCGATATATCCAAAGGTAATACAAGCCAGCGCCGTTGACGCCTGAGACGACCGCGCGCCGATCTGTCTGGATGTGTTGGTCCTGACATTGAACTGTCCGGCCGCGTTTGTCGCTGCCGCTGGCGCCGCAAGATGTGCGCCAGTGGTGAAGCTGGCGGATATATCGTTCTGGTCAGGGCTCGTGAAAACAACAATTGGCACACTCGCCGCCGCGTTTGCCGACGCGGAGAAGATGGCGTTGACCTTCACGCCAAGAGGAACGGTTATCGGGAAAAGTGTTCGGGCCGTTGAAAGCGTCCCCGTGTTGACATCCAGGATCGGCGTCAACCAAAGGAACTCGTCGCCGATCTGAGAGAAGGGAACAATCTGCGCGGAACCGTCCGTTAGGAAAGACCCAATCCGTCGAAACGCCGTCGTGCCTGCGGGGTTGTTCGCGGCCGTCACGGATGTATCGAAATACACATCCGCCACTCCGGCGGCTATAATCGCGAATACGTGATACCACGTATTATTCGCGATGACCAAAGTAAGGCCCATCCCGTTGGAGCCAGACCCGGAGGCCCAAGCCCCAGCGGTCGATTTTGTGAAAGCCGACGCCAACGTAATCGACGAGGCGGCCGTGCTGTTTGTGGCGGTTCCGGCGGCGATCCCGATTGTGGTCGCGCTGGCTCGGGATAGCGTGAGTCCGTCGATGTAGCCGCGCAGCAACGCGGGCAAACCGGAAACGCCGGTGGAAGCCGGAACCAGCGCGTCGGAGGTCTGGAATTGCGTCCCGTCGTAGATGACCGTAATCATCTTCCCGACGGTGATGTCCCCCGCGATCAACGCCGTGGCGCCGGTTTTTGTGATTGCCTTGGCGCCAAGACCGTTGATATTCAGGGTCATCGACGTGGTGTTGGTCGCAGCCGCTACGAAAGAAAATTGCTGGCCTGTCGCGTAGGCCGTCAAGGTTGGCGTCAGAGTGCCCACCACCGTGTCGGTACCCGTGATAGCTATCAAAGTGGTTGCGCCGCTCTGCACCTGCCCCAGGCGCGCGCTATCCGTCGCGGCGGTGCCTGCCGCCAAGTTGGTGAGCTTGAACCCGCCCATCGGCAGATTGGCGATGGCGGTGGTCTGGCCATCTTTCGTAATTGCCGTCGAAAGGCCGGTTGCCAGGTCAGCCGTGAGCGCGTTGAACACCGTCTCCGATATGGTGGTGCCTGCCACAACCGGCTGCCCGGCGGAGTTGATAAGGAACGTGCCTGAGCCGTTGTATGCCATGGTTATGGGCCTGTTTGGTTGTTGTTTTGAATTGCGCCATGCAATGCGAGCGCGCGGGCTAAATTTGCCGTTATCGTAGGATCAACCGCTTTCTGGTTTTTCAGGTACGCTTGGCCAAGACCGCTGTTCATCAACATTTGAGCAACGCGCGGAAGAACTACCGGAACCGATGCTCCAACCATCGCGCCCAATGGCCCGCCCAAATCTGCGCCCAAGCCCGCGCCACCCACTCCAAACGCTCCGGTCAGGATGTTGTGCGCAAATGACCGCCCCGCTGTTCCGCTATCAGGCGGCGGGCGCAACACGCTTTGTCCAATACGCGCTAATTCGTTCAGATCGCCGCGCCCAAGCTCATAGTTGCCCTTGCCGATGGATCGAGTTAACGCGCCGCGCAACGCGACAGGCGACATAACGCCCTCTGCCGCACTTGCGCCAGCTTGCCCTGCCGCATCGGCAATTACCGACATATTCGCGTATTGACGCCGCATCTTGTCCCACTCGGTTTTGTCGCTTGGGGATATGCTGGCATCCATCGCCGTACGCAATTTTTCACGGATTGCTATTAACGCCGCGCGCTCTCGGCCGTCTGACGTTTGCCGAATTGACTTGCCGATCTGGCTATCCAGCATCCCATACGACGGCCCTGGGATAATTGGATCAGGCATCCCAGGAGCGAATTTTCCAATCGTCATTCCGCGTAATTGATCAATGCGCGCGCCAACTGGCCCAGCTACTTCGGAAGGCATAAAACGCAAATTGGCGGAAATTTCCGCCAAGTCGGCATCAAGCTGCGGAGTGAAATTCATATTGTTGCGGTCGGCAATTTCGCCAATCCGGCCGCCGATCCTGTTACGCGCAGATATAATAGTGTCCGGCAATGTGTCGCTTGCAGTTTCGCCAGCCCTGCGCCAAGCCGCTCCAATGAATTTTGCTCGCTGATCGTCGCCAATGGCGCGCTGTGGCCCTGACGTGAAAGGCATCTGCTCTAGGACCGACTCAACGTTTTTCAGAATTGGGCTACCTGTTGCCTGCCCTGCCGTGAGGGGAATGCCTTCGCGTTCCGCCGCATCAACCAGCGCCTGCCGACCCGGCAAATTGACGTTGCGAACCGGCGTGATGAGCCCACGCGCTGCGGCAACGCCAACAGGCGGTAAAGCGCCTGCAATCAGGCCCGCCACTGGGCTATCTGTCGCTTCAGCCACTCCGCCGCCAATTGCGCCGCTTGCCACCTGCATGGCTGGTTGCGACGCCAGAACGCGAGCCACCGCTTGCCCTGCGCCAGTCATCGCGGGAGCTGCTACACCTGCCGCGCCCACGCCGGTCAACGCGCTCCCTGCGCCTTGAATAAGCCCGGAGCGGAATTTTTCGCCCGTGCTTTCCGCCCTTGGCAGGCCCACTGTGTCCAGAATGCGCCCGAATTGTTGCGATCCGCTTGGAATGTATGCGGCGTTGCCGCCGGTCAGCGCATTGTATCCAGCAATGCCTGCGTTGAGCGGGAGCGCGGCAACGTCGTAGGCGAGACCGGGCAAGCTCGCTGCGCCTTCCAACACGTCGCGCGTGCCGAGACCAAAACCGCGCGCAATTTGGCCTAACGCGGACTGTTGCGGCTTGGGCAGATCAAATTGCGCCCACTCGTCAGTCGATGCCGCTTTTGATCCGCTGGGCAGATCAAATTGCGCCCATGATTCGTTAGTTGCCATTGGGTTCTGCGTGCCGCTCATCGTGGTGGCACCTGGCCGATTGTGCCATCAGGACGCTTAATAAACGTCCCAGGTGGCAAATTTAGCGTTTCGGCAATAGTTTTTACCAATGTAGGATTGCCCTGCGTGCCCTTCGCTCCATCTGCAGGGGCTGGTTTGGGCGCTGGCTCCGGCGACGCCTTGCGCATTTCAACTTTTTCATGGCTAAGGCCCGGGTAATTTCTCCCTAAATTGTTAATGGATGTCCCCGCCGTGTTTTGATGATCCATAGAGATTCGCCGCAGATTTGTAAGCTGGACACGAACGATATCCGGATCGTTTATATTGCCGACAATCTGATCATAAGCGCGCTTAGCATCGCCTTCGGTCTGCGTCCCCTTCGCCGCCGTCAAAACATCATTTGCAAACCGTTTTACGTCGTTTTGGTATTCCGCCTTGGCCCGGCTTTGCTCGTCATTCACGCCGAAGAAAATGCGTGCGCTGTCTTTCGCATTATTGATCCGATCAAATTTCAGCTCGCCGCTATCCAATCGCGCAATGCTTTTATCAAGCTGCTCAGTATTGCGCACCCCCGTTTTATACAACGCAAGCTGATCGGTGTATTGGCTGTTGACTTGCGGAGGCACATGCATGGCTTTCGCCTCCGCCGCAGTCGCCGCAACGCCCTTTTTAGTCTCCGTCTCGTTAATACGCGCCGCGCTTCTAACCAGATGCGGATTTGCAGAGAATTGCGCTTCGATTAGCATTTTCGCCCGCTCGTCCGGCGTAGCCTTCCCGTATCTGATTCCAAACTCAACCGCCTCCTCGCTGTGCTGTTTGTCCTGAGCAATCAGCCGTTGCGTTTCATCCCGCGCCGGTTGAGTTTCCGCCGATTTGACATCGCGATTCGCCGCAATCAATTCGCGCTGCTGTCCCGCCTGGAATGCCCGAGCGTCCAACACATCTTGCCGCGCCCGATCCGTCGCATCCTGGTCGCTTAGATACGTGGCCATGCGATTCACTAGCGAATTAGTGGACCCCATACCTTGCATTATCCTCGCCGTGCGTTGCGCTTGCGTAGGAGCTTCCCGAGCAGGTTGTCCGCCAAGCCCCAGTGCCCCGGCAGGTGGGATGGGCGGTGTAGGCAATTCATCCCCCACAGGCGCGCGGCCAAGATACGGTTCAATTCCCTGCGCCCGATCCGATGCGTCACTTTGATACGCAGCAATTTCTTCCGGCGTGTTCGGTCGCGACCCTTGAACCGCTGGCGTTCCCGCAAACCCCTCAGCAAATTTCTGAGCTTCGTCTTTTTGCGCATCGGCAGCCGCTTGCGCCTTGTCCCGAGCTTGAGATTCCATGTAGGTCGCAAGCAACCCCTGCACGATTTTGTTAATCCCCTGGCTGATCGGAAACTTGCCCTGGATTCCGTTGTAGCTGCCGATTTCCACCGGCGACATAGATTGCTCGCGCAGCATTTCCTGCTGCGTTTTGATGCGATTGCCGCGTCCGCGCATAGCTTCGAGCAGGTCGAGATCGCCGCCAGCTTCCCGAGTTAGGCTGACCGATTGCGGTCCGTATGCCATTAGACCATATCCTTCTGTAGCGCCGCCGCGATTGCCCTCGCCCTCTGGCGCTGCGGCATCTCACCCGCTTCCGGATCGGCAAACGTCCGAGGCTTTACAATAGACGCGGCATCCGGTCCGGCGCTGTCGCGCCCCTGCTTTGACAGCGATTTTCCGAAAAAATTCAGCGCACTGAACAGGTCCGCGTCATCGCCCGCAGCCGCCGGTGCGGCATCCTGTGGTGGGTCCCATGTCCCGCTATCGATGATGCTGGTATAGGGCTCACCGCCGGGTGCCGGACTCCCGCCGGGTGCGTCCAACGCAAGCCGCTGTTCGGCAATCGCGCGTAACTTGCCCTCGCCACCGTTAGCCGCCGACGCATCCGCGCTCAGGGTGCGATTTTGGATGTAATCTCTTGCACCGGAAGCGCCGAGCAAGTGAGCCAAAGCAAGGCTGCCGTTGGTCACCGGCAACCCGTATCCGGTCAGCTGCCGGCCGTTTGCGGCGGACAATTGATCGAACGCAACGCGCTGTTGCTCCGGCGTCGCTTGGGTAATATCGGCGGGCAACGCCGGGTTGGCGCGCTGCATGGCGGCCCACGTCGGCGCCGTGAACCCAAATTGCCCGTAAGCGCTGGACCTCGACCGATTGTGATAACCGATCCCAGGGTTGTTGCCGCTCTCCATTGGCCCGATCAATTGAGCAAGTGTGTCCCGCCGGTCAACCATCACAAGTCTCCACCCATGGCGCGATCGCACCGCGCAAATCGCCACGACGCGCCGCATATTCCGCATAGTAAGCCGGATATTTCCCTCGCATCCACGCGATGCGATCGCGCGAGTGAGCGGCAAACGCCGTGCAATCGTAGCAATCCAACGACGTTTGCTCGAACTGGTAATGGTCTGGCAGCGAGCCTCGCTGATGCGCGACGTAAGCCAACACCTGATCGGCCGTCCATGTCTCAATCGGCTGTAGATACGTGATGCCGTCCACCACGTCGTTATGCCGGGCTGGGCCTCGATGCGCTTCGTCGTTCCGTTGGCCTCGGATCAGGTGGGTGACGCCGCGCGTCTTGGCCGCATTCTGCAACGGTGCGGAAATGTTTTCGCTGCAGCACGACAAATAGCCCTGGATGGTGATCGACTTTGGCCCTGTCATCGCCTGACCTATCCGGGTATGGTCGATTGGCACGAGGTCGGACGGGATGCCCCAGGCGGCATTTTGCGCTTCACGATCCGTGCGAACTTCAATGAACTCTATTGCTTCAGCCCGCACCTCATCGACCAAGGCAAGCGTCTCGGGATACGCCTTGCCCGCGTTTACCCAGATCACAATAGGGCGCTCGTGGCGGTGCAGATACCAACACGCGAGGCTGTCTTTTCCGCCAGAGAATGCGAGGCCGAGCATCAATATGCCGCAGCCATTGCCGCACTCGCAGCCAACCCAAACAGACCGGATGTCGAAGCGTTATTCCCAGACTGCTCAATGCCGTATCGCTGCATCGCTGATTGGTCCGCAGCCTGCGCGCCCTGGAAGATCGGAGGCGGAGCGACCTGGCTGCTTTGATACCCCGCAAACTGCGGCATTTGAATCTGAGAGCCCGACATCAGCCCGGATATTTCGTTCAGCGGCTGATTGCGGAGTTGCGTTTGCTGCGCCAGCGATTGTTGAAGCGCCGTGTTGCCAAATTGAGCGCGCGCCTGCTCCTGATTGAACCGCTGGTTCTGCGCTCCCGAGTCAAGCGACAGCCCCTGCAACGCCGCTTGCGTTTTCGCGTCGTTTTGCTGCTGGCCCTGGATGCGCATCTCGTTGTCGTAAGCCTCGCCACCCGGCACCAGCCCTTGATTGGCGAGGCGTTGGCGCGTGGCGGCGGCTTCCTGCGCCTGTTGCGGCGCCAGGCGCTCCATAATCGCCGCTTGCCCAGTCATGCCCTGGTTGACCGGCGCATCCCCAACGTTCTTTAGCCCCTCCTGGAGCCTCGGCAGATTAGGGTTGAACGGTTGCCTAATAGCTTCGCGGACAGTCCCCAGACCCTGTTCGCCCAGCGCGCTAAGTCCCGATTGCACGCGCTGCTGTGAGTTAAACGCCGCCTGCGCTTCTGGCGTCAGGGTCTGCCGGATAGTGGGCTGATCGCCGTCCTCCCACGTCACAACTTGATTTCCGAGCGGCCCATACGTGTTCGGATTGTTCATCCGGCCCTGGACGCGCGCCGTCTCGACGTTTGCCGCGCCTTGCTCTCTTGCCGCCGCCGCGTAATCCGGCGCCGGGGGGGAACTCGCCTGCTTACCCATATCGCGCCCCTAGAAACCTGCAATTTTCGCGGCGTAGGACCATAAGAATCAAATCCCCATCAGGATGCGCGTCCGGCAACCGCGCTTGTTCCGTAAATCCCATCCGGGCAGCAAGGCGTAGGCTTCTCGAGTTATAGCTGGCGATAGTTACAATAATCTGATCCAATTTGCCAACCACAAACGGATATCGGAAGATCGCCCCCAAAAAGCCCCGGCTTAATGGGGAAACCGCCGCGATGCTCGCCATGGCCGATACCCCGTTCCAGTTGTAAAACACGACGCCCGCCACAATCTCGCCGCCACGCTCAAGCCCGATACTTGCCGACGCCTCGGGATGGTAGAGGCCGCCGACGCGGGCATACACCCAGCGCCCGACGTCGTGCCCAGCGATTATATTCCCGACCATCCGCTTTGATACACTATGTCGGTCGCCGTCCATTGTATGTTAATACCGCGCGTGGAACTGGCAACCGACACGCTGGCGCAGTAACCGACGCCGTTTACCCCTTGCCAATTATTAGAAATATTTAAATTTTGACCCCACAATGACAATCCCCACACGCCAACACCCCACACCGCAAACTGTGTCGGAACGTACACCACTATGGGGACAGTTGGAGGCAAAATGTTGAAATCCACATTTAGCGTTGCGCTTATGTTTGGCGTGCCATTAGTCAACACGCTCAACCGAGCGCGCGTGTAGTATTTCATCAAGCCGCGAGAACCAAAATAATTAAACGACTGCAGTGCTTGCGTATCGATATTGTTGCTGCCGTCCTGATAGGTCGATGTCCAGGCTTTCACCACTTTTCCGGCAGTGCCGAAATATGGCAAATCGTTTAGATTCTCCCAGCAACTCGCCGCCCATCCGGTAAACCGCGCCCAGGATTGCGTGTTGGTGTTCATGACAAATTGCTGTTGCGCGGTAACGCTGATCGGAACATTGACGATTAACGCCGAGTTTTGCGCGGAGAACAGTAGTTGCCAGCCGAAAGACGAGCCATACGTTTGTGCCGCTGCCGCAAAAGCGCCGCTGATTTTGTCGGTCACCGCTACCCGAGGATCGAGGCGCGAACTCTGCAACGCCGACGCCAGAGGCACCAACCCGTTCAACGTTAGAATCAGCAAATCGCCGCCGTATTTCAGCATACAGCGCGCGCCGATAGGGGCGCCCAACGCCCAAACACCGGCAAGCGCCCAGGTTGCCGAACTGGCCGGGTCCGTGCCCCGGTAGACAATCACCTCGCCTTTGCTGGTGATAAATACCAGATTGTCATCAACGCCATATCCTGCGTCGATGGTCCATGCTGCGACCGCCACCAGATAGCCGCCCTCGCGCGCAATCGCGCTCAGATCGAGCACATTGGCAACGCCGCCAACTGCCGAGGTCGGCAAATACCACGCTTTGAGCGTCTGTTTTTGCAGAAACCAGACCCGGCTCTTGAACAACGCGACATTGGAAAGACTGGTCGTCGTGACGCCGGTGATAGCAATAGGCGATACAGCCGTAATTGCCGCCCAGGTGGTGCCGTCGTAGAGCAGTGGCGCGTCAACGCCGTTGACCGCGTAGATATAGCTGCCGCCAGCCGTGGTGACGTTAGTGTATTCCCAGCGCCCATTGCTCAGGCCGGTCACAACCGCAGCGCCGACAACGCCGGAAGAAGTAACGTCAAAGATCGAGGACGGCGTATTTGCAACGGCAAACAGCTTGCTGGCCGTGCCGCTGGTATATGCCATAAGCGTTTCAACCGTGCCCGTAATGCCGGTCACGTGATCCGTGTAGCCGCCGCGAAGGTTAACGCCGCTTACGTCGGGGAAGAAATTGACAAGCGTTACAGCGTCGTTTGCCGCCATGTCCGCCAAGCTGTCGCGCGCATTCCAGCCGCCGACCGGCGCCGACAAACTAACCGCTTTGGCCGCGCGGTTCTGGACTAGCGCGGATGCCCTACGCCGAGCCATAGCCGCTGTCAGGAATGTTGTCGTAGGTAATCAGGACCGACCCAGGGCGAGGCGCAAACGATAGGTTCGCCGCGCTGGTGTCTTGCGCTATCACAATGTCCAGTTCGCGGCTGTAATTGCGATACATGGCCGTCGTGTCAAACCCCTTTGCCTCGAAATACTTGAGCTTGGTGGCCAACACCATCAGCCGATCGGGGAAGATGCAGGTATCGCTATCCAGCGTGAAACTATTCTTCAGCGCGTCGGTAGACGACCGGACCCAGGCCAGGCTGCGATATTCGTAGCCTAGCTGCTCGGCATTGGAAAACCCCGGCCAGATTTGGAAATAGGATTGGAACAAACGCCAACGCAATCGCGGCCCGGTGCTGATAAAGCCAGACATCAGCCATTCCCACTGCTGCGGAGTTTCCGGCCCGAGCATTTCCCAATGCTTCGACTTGTCCCACTGCGTGCGTGGTGTGAGCGACGCATAATCGCTGGGCAGGTCGTATTGCATCTTTTGGAAATAGACGGTCGCAGCGGCACCGGCCGCCGTGATGTCCTGGTTGAGCGTAACCTGATTCGCGTTGTCCACCGACACGATCATGGCGTTCTGGCCAATGCCATCGCCAACCGCTTGGTATGTGGTGTCGAGCGTTGCGGTTGACGGTATGCCGCTGATCGTACGCGCCGCCGTTGTCCATGTGCCTGTGGTAGTCAGATATTCGGTTGAAAACAGGTGCTGCGCCGCCAACGCGCGCCATTCCGCGGCGCGAACCAATTCGTATCCACATGCGTTCATCAGCGCCAGAAGCTGCGTAACATCGGCCACGGGATTGCCGACAACCGTCGCAGGCGTCGGAATACCCAGTTCCCCTGTCACCTGCCCCATAAGTTGCAGCATCGTGCTAGACATAAGCTACTCCGCCGTCGTGCGAGGTCGGCCCAACCGTGGCGTCATGCTGGTAATCATTGCCCGCAACTCCGCCAATTCCGCCCGGGTTTTCTCAAGCTCGAGGGCGGTTTCCGACATGTTTTGCCGCGCCAGGAACGCCCGCGCCCGTTCGCGCAATCCCGGCCCGCCCATGCCGACGCGCTGGAGCTGGGCGTCACTCGCGCCCGCGACCTGTTCGACGGTGGCGAAATGCAGGATTTGCAACTCGCCCAGCATATGCTCGGTTAGCGCCTCGGGTTGCGCCGCGTTCCAATCTTTCAGGCTGTTGCCAACCGCCGCGTCAGGGCTGGTTTGACGCTGGAAATTCAACCAGTGCAACGGAAAGCGCCGCATATGATAATCGCGCGCCGGCGTGTCGATCACGGTCAGATCGTTGCCGGGAACCGCGATGCGGATAAACGGCTCACCGATATACGGCTCGAATTTGTGGCTATAAAATTCCACGCTTAGGTGAGTGTCAGCGGCTGACGTATCGCTATCGAGAGGCATGTGGTGTCTCCGGGTGATTGGTTGCCGCGTTCGCCATCATTGCCGCTACGGCAGGCAGCAGGCCGCGCCCCAAAACGCTGATTGACGCGCCCAGGGCGGCAAGTTGGGTTGACGCCGATTGGAACTCGACCGCCTGGCGCGCCATCCAAGGCGCCGCCGCGAAAGTCCGATCTCCGACCGTGTATAGCTCGGGTTCGTCGTCGTCGTTTTGGTGCTGCTCGTAAGCGTGGCCGGAATCGCCTTCGTAACTGCTGTCGTAACCGAACAACCGGATATTGCGAAACCCCATCACATAGGCGATCGACATGGTCAGGATTCCGACTGAAGAGCCGCCGCCGATAAGAACGCGTTCACGGCCGCATGGAATGTCCGTTAATCCTGGGAAGCTCGGATGCCAGACAACCACGTTGTCCGCAGCGCCGAATTTGTCAAACACCGCGCGGTTGCACGTCGATGCGATCAGATAGGTATCCGCTGGCCCCACAAACCCCGCAGCGCCGGGTTGCGCGTCCACCAGCACCAAGTAGTCAGGCACAATGCCAGCGGCCCCTAGCATGGCTCTGGTGCCGTTCATCGAGAACACCGCCGCACCGGCTTTTTGCTCGGCCCGGATGGTTTCCAGAAACATGCTCACCGATGGCCCGCCGCCGATCAATAGCGCAGGGTTGCCGGTTGCGTCTTGGTGACGAAGCCACGGGTAATGGAGCGTGCTGGCGAACTCCACATTCGCCAGCACGTCCGTTGCCGCCGTGTTGCAAGCAACCGGGAGCGTTTCGTCAAGGTTGCTTGGCAAGATCACTAGGTGATCTGGCCTTGCAGATGCGGACGATTGATCGAGACAACCAGCGTCGCGGTGGTGGTCGTGACCGTGGCGAGATTGGCCGATCGCGCACCGAGAATCTGCCGTCCAGTGGCAGCCGTGGGCATGATGCTGCCCGCAGTGGCCGACTGGTAAACCGCAACTTGCGCGGTCGTCTGCACCGCCGTTTTGGCGATAACAGCCAACCCGCCGATCTGATACCAGCCAAACAGGCCCGCTGTGTTGGCCGACATCGCCACCGCAACAGGTTGCCCCAGGCCCGCCGTGTTGGCACTGAGCGCGGTCTGGTAGGTCGTGGCGTTGTAGGTCACCAGCGACCCCACCGCCGTGCTGGCAACGCCAACCAGCATAATGAACTCGCCCTCGCCATAGGTGGGATCAGCGGCGCGGACAACCTGTCCCAGAATGGCAGGCGGCGTCGGGATTGCACCCGTTCCGTTCGGCATAGTCACGCCGGCATCGGTATTCTCGATTTGCAGAAGCCCGATGTAGCCGTCCGTAAAAACATAAGCCATGATTTGCTCCTTAAGCGATCAAAACGCCGCAGAATTGCGGACCGCTGGAGGTCAGGTTGCCCGCCCAGCCAATGAGCTTGACCACCGCATCCTGGTTGACCGCCTGGCGCTCGCCGCCAATCGGAACAAAATTCCGCGCGGCATGAGGCCGGAACATGAGGTATTTGGTATTGAGGAACCACATGTGCGCCGCCGTCGCCGCGCTCCCGACACCACCGTCAAGCACCACGTCGGAGGCCATGCCCGCGCCGTAGTATTTGAGCGACGCGAACCCGGCACCAGCGGAACTGGTTTCGGTAATCCGCTGGATTGCCTGGAGCGACTGTAGATACAGCTTGTAGTAGGTGTTGTCGGTCACGATCAGGTCCGGCTTGTCAGTGCCGCGAATCAGCTGCACCGCGAGCGCGTCCATATACCCCTGGATGTTGGTCGCGCTGACCGCCGCGCCGCCGTCGGCAAGGCCGCCGTATTTCACCGACCGCCAGAAACTAAACGTCGCGCGATTGATCCCGCCGTAGGTCCCAGTGGTCGGCGCGTCCGGAACCGCCGCAGCAAGGCCGGTGATGTTCTTGCCGGCATTGCCGGTGCCGTCCAGGTAGATGTCGGAGCCGATGCGGTTCATCAACTGCGCTTCGGACACCTCCATGCGCCCATCGAGCAAATCGATGATCTGCTCCTTGCTGTCGTTCTGCAGCATTTCCAGCCCCGAAATCGACACGGCAGAAGCATACTGCGTGATGCTGAACTGAGCCGCGCTGATCGGGCTGTTCTGCGACACGTCGAGCACTTCGTATCCCGAATAGGAGTTCGTGTTGTTGGTCGTGCTGTCGTTGTACATGATCTCCTGCAAGATCACGTTGCCGCCCGAGAACGTCTTGACGTTGCCGCGCTCCTTGAGGCGCCGCAGCAAGGCGTTGTTGTTCGTCACGTTGTCGGCGAGATCGCCGGATCGGCTCTGAATGGTCGTGGCGATGATATCGCTGACCGAACTATTTGCGAATGCCATTTAGGCAGCCTCCAAATGATCTAGAGACGCTCACTCAACCCCGAGAATTGATCCTCAAGGATGGAACGCCTGTCTGTCGCTTTGGTTGCCTGCTTGGCTCCGGGTGTAGAGCCGCGAACACTTACCGCCGCAGCGCGCGCTGATTTGGCTGCTCGATCCGCCGCGACCCGCTTATCAATAGCGGTCGCATCCTGTAGGGATTTTTGCGAACTCTCGAACAATCCGTCGTCTAAACGCATCGCTTTCTTGTAGGCTTGGTCCAGCGAGTCCGCAGACCCGCCTTGTAGCAATAGGATCATTTCAGGCTTCAACGTCTCAAAATGCTCGTGTGTGGACGAGAATTTAGATATTTCTGCCTGCAACGCCCTATCTTCAGCGGCAGCGGCGGCGTCCCTTTCGGCTTGCCACTGCCCTCTGATCTGGTTTACCTGATTGGCCAGATCGCTATACCGAGCATCAACCTGTGGGTTGTTTTCGGGCGTTTCTGACGTACCAGATAAATCAATGCCATAATTGTGCGCAAGCTGCCGCAGATATGCAAGCCTCTCTTGTGGCGCGCTCGATCGCAACATGCGATCCGCCTCCAGAAGCGCCCTCACCGCCGTTGGAGCGTCAACGCCAAGACCGCGAATGGTAGGCAAATAAGGCTCAACCGCAGCTTGCATCGAATCGGCAAAGCGCGCTTTTTCCTGCAACGGCAAAACGCCGTTGCGCATTTCTTCCTCGCGCTGGAAGGCGTATTCGCGCATTTCCGGCGATGCGGTATCCCACAGTCCGTGCTTTTCCTTCTTCCAGCTTTGCGGCGGACGATGCCAAGCCGGCGGCTCAGCCTCCGGCTCAGGTGCGGCGCCGCCTGTCGCCGCTTGCGCTGCGAATTTCCCGGCGGCGTCACGTGAAACGGCGGGCTTCTCGGCAACAGGATCAACCGGCGCAACGGACGCAGCAGCAGCCTCGTCAAACTGCTGCGAAAGTATCTCGCGTCGATCTGGAGCAACGTCGTCAATAATAGTTTCGGACATATTATCTCCTGCTGGCGCGGTCGCGCAGTTCCTGCGCAACCCGCGAAATCTGGCGTTGGCTTAAATTCTCAAATTGCCCGTAGAGCGCACGTTTGCGCGCATCGCGCTCGGCTTTCGGCGTCTCGTAGGGCCTCGGTGCGGGCGGTTGCTCGTTCCCGACCTCGATGCATCCATGCGCCTGCAAATGCTCGCGATGCCGCGACCGGCTGCCGATCGTGCTTCCGTCGATCATGCTGGTGTAGGGCTGGATGTCGGGCACAATCTGCAAACGCCGCTCAACGCCCTCGCGCTTAACCACCAATTCGCCGTTTTCCAGGATGTAAACGGTCATAGCGCCGGTTCCATTTCCATCCGCGCCCCTGCCGCAATCTCGGCAACGCGGATTTTTGTTGCGCTTTCCAATTCGGCCTTCCATCGGTCAAACTGTTCGGCCTGCGCCATCTCTTGCAACTTGGCTTGCTCTTCCATGGCAATCCGCTGTTGCTCAATCGCGGCGGTTGCCTCGGCTTTCATCTGTTCGATTTGTAGTTGCGACTGCGCCTTTAGCTGCTCAATCTGCATGTCGGCTTGCAATTGCGCCTGCATAACCTGCGCATCGAATTGCGCCTTGGCTTGCATCGCTTGGCCCTCAGCCTGCATTCGCATTTGATCGCGCTGGCCATCGGCCTGCATCCGCATTTGCTCGATCTGGCCAGCCTGCTGCAATTTCATCATCTCAGGATTAGGCGGCGGCGGCGGTTGCGGCTGCTTGGACGCTTCCACGAACTGCTTCATCGCCTGATCAATGCTGCCCTCGAGGGCACGCGCGCTCTTGAATGCCGATACGCCAAACCGCAGCACTTCAAACAGGATCGGCACCAGTTGCGGACTCGCCTGGCCCGCCGGCAACGCCTCACGCATAAACCCGCCGAACGTCTGAATGAATTGCAGCCGATCCTGCTTCATCGCGTCTTCGTCCAGCTGCACCAGGCTGTCGCTGGCCACCTCAACGCGGAAATTGCGCATCGGGTTGTTTTTCAACAGCTCCAACGCCTGCGGAATCATCTGCTGATCGGCCTCGGACATTTGCGCCGCTGCGGCGTATTCCAGGATCGTTTCCGGCTGAAATTGCGAGCAGATGACTTGCGTTTTCAGCCGCAGCAAATCCGTTGCGAACAACGCAACGTCCTCCTGCATCGACCGCAACCGCAACCCGGCATATCGGCCCTTGATCTGTTGCGCCGTCGCTGTTTCCGACGCCGCCGTCTGGCCTCGGATAATGTCCGAAATCCCGGTGATTTCGTAAATCTGCGTTTTGATCTCGGTCCGCGCGCCGTAGCACTGGATCAGTGCCGACGCGAGCGTGTCCAACGGCAGCAAATCAATGCTGCCTTTCAGCCCGCCCTTTTCACCAAACCCGGCCCAATTCACGACCGGGATCAGCGAGTTGTTTTCGCCCTCGGTCAGCAACCGCGCCAGAGCGGGTTGGCTGGCGTCATACACGCCCCGGACCCGCAACGCCTTGACCAGCCCGTCGATCCGGTCGGACAGGATATCCAACTCAACCGCCTGATCCTGATACAGCACGAAATCAGGCACCGGCACGAGGCTGTCAGATGTCAACGTAGCGTAGAGCGGCCGGCCGCACGGAAAGAAATCCTGGAGTTCCAGGGGATCGTCGCGAACGTCGATGAAATCGGTCGCGGATTTCGACAGCCAATAGACCTTGCCGGTTTCCTTGCACCACAACTCGCAGATTTTCGCCCGCGAATTGTCGCGCTTTTGATTGTAACCGCCCTGCAAAGGCTCCGGCCCGTTATCAAGCGGGATCGTCGCCGCTTTTTCTTCGCCGAACCGCTCGACCAGCGCATCCTTGCTCATATAAACCCAGCGCCAGACCTCGGTGACCTCTTCCCAGGTCCGCGCCACGTTATGGCCGAAATCTTTCCAGTGGATGTAATCAACCGGGCTGCACTCGTAGTCGATCTCCTCGGCAACGCTCTGCTGGTCCCCGACCATCTCCGCACCATCACCAGCGCCCGCGCCAGCGTAGTCGCCCGCCTCTTCCGCGGGGTCCTCGTCCACGTCCTCGGTGACCTGCACGCCGTCGTCAGGCTCACCGGCCTGCGCCCGGACGTGCGGCTCATACCGCACCCAGGCCACGCCACGGCCACCGAGAAACCGATCCTGCACCGCGAATTTCATCGTCGCGCGGAAATCGGGATAGTGCTCGATTTCGTATTCCAGCGCCCGCTCAATCAGCAACGACGCCACCCGCCCCACCTGGTCGTTGTCGCCGTGCCGCCGCGATACGTCCGCCGTCGGGAGTTTGGAATAGACGGCGGGAACCAGCGTCTGCACGTTGCTCCACAGAATATTGAACCGCGCGCTGCTGTCGCTGCCGGATTGATTGCGGTTGTCGTCGCGATATCGCCGGACGATTTTGGTTGCGCGCCGTTCCCAGGATTTGAACTCGGCGTCGTATGCCGCGATTACGGCAAGGTATTTCTGCACGCCAGTGTCTACAGGGTCGATCATGCCCAAACCCCCAGCACTGCCGCGCTTTCTTCTGACGTGGTGGCGATCAACCCCAGCGCGGCGGGATCGAACGGGATTTCCGACGGTTGCACGTCGGTGCGGATGGCAATGTAGAACATGCCGGCCTCACCAGATGCCGGGATCGTCATTGGCTGGCCGTCCATGCCAGTCACCGTCACCGCAGCGCGCCCTACGCCGTAACGAAAAAGTGGGTTGCCTTGGGCATCGTCAACCGACATCGACCCGAGCATGTTGCTTGGCCCGCTATTCGCCCCCACCAAACCCGAGGCTTGCAAGGCGGCGAGTGCGTTGGCGATGATGGCGAGGGATGGGGCCTTGAATGTGTAATCCATCAGTATGCCATCGCTGCGCGCCATGCGGCGGATTGTGGGCCGGGGATCAGCGTGACTAGCGTGGCGTGGCCCGCCTCGTAGTTACCGGCTCCCCACGGCGCTCTTAGAACGGCCAGAGTTGTCATCACGGGCATCCCGGCGTTGGCCACGGTGACATCGCCGGCGCCGTTCAGGTTGTACGTGATGCCCGTTGGCGTGACTGTGAGCGCCAGCCGATTTGTCAGGCCAGCGGCCCTAAGTGCGGTGGTTCCGGACACCTGGCCCACAGTCGCCACGATTGTCGTTAGAAACACCCCCCCCGCGCCGTTTTCGCTGAAATACCAAGTATTAGAGAACCCGCCAGACCCAGACATTCCGAACACGACTTGAGACTGCGAGTTGCTCAGCAGCGAGAACTCAATCGCACAACTGTAGCCCGTTGGCGTTTGAAGATTTGGCAACTGCGTCAGGTCAAGCGTCAAGTTGTCGGCGGCTCGGGTGGCGGCGGCGGTGGTGGTCTGGATTAGGGACGTGGGGAACGCGGACGCGGCGAGCATCGCGCCCCAAGCCGACCACGTTAGCGACGTGCCGGTGTAAGACGCGCCGTTGACGCTTGCCGCAACTGGCGCAGTTGATACGTTGGAACCGGCGAACACGATGTTGCCACCCGACGCGATGCCAAACGCAACAAAAGTGAAGCTGACCAAATAGAATCCGTTGGAAACCGCCAGCACCGTTGGAGTGAGCGCCAACGCATTCGCGTCAATCGTGCCGAGCGTCGTGTCCAACGTAATCCATGGATATGTCGCGATAAGCCCGGAAGCCTCGCCGCGCACGGATACATACCGCTGTGTGCCGGCCTTGATAAACGCCGAAACCACATAGGTAGTCGATGCCGTCGTGGCGAACCCGGTGCCGGAGACGTAATGCGCCGCCAGCGAAGTGTCCTCGGTCGCAAGATTGGCGCTTGATGCCACGCCATCCGGCGCTGTGCCGCTTGTCGTGATGGCTAGGCCGGATTTTGTCCACGACGCATTGGTGAGCGTGCTGGATTGGAGCAGCAGATTCGTCCTCTGCGGTTCATTCAGATACCCATCCGGCGATGTCTCAAACCGCGCGACGTTGGTCCCGACGGTGGACAGAACGCCGGATTGAACCTGGGTGCCAGAACTGGCCCGCGAGAACGCCCATAGCGGCGGCAACGACGCCGTGAGGTCAGAAATTAACCCAGATCGCGGCGGCTGCCAGAGTGAAATCACGGTGCCCAAAACGCCGTTGCGTCAACCGTGCCGCTGATCGTGATAACCAGCGAAGTGCTGAACCGGGCCGGGATCGGATAGAACGTGCCACCGACTGGCGTAAAAGTGTTAACAATGGTGGTTGAACCGTCCTGTACCTTGATCGTTGGCGTGGCGCTGGCCGACGAGCAAAATATGCCAAGCAACGCGCCGGTGTTGCTCGATACCGTGGTTGTCGCCGTCAGGTTGGTGTAATTCTGTGCCTCGGAAACTGGCGTCATATTTTGTTTCTTTTCTGGGATTCTGCGTGAATTTTCCACATATCGTTAAGCGTGGCCTGATTTTGAGGCCCCACCATTAGCACAGCGTCTTTATTTTGCGCAATAGGTTTTTGTTCTGGCGCCCACATAACAGCCATCATTCGGAATGCATCGGCAGCGTGCGACGACCAATCGTGCAACGGCGTGAGCATGTAAGCGCCGGTATCGGTGTTGTATCGGCGACGGTAACTGCGCAGCGCGTTGACGCCGGGACGGGTGAACTCCTCGTCGAACCAGCACAGCGGGAGCATTGTCCGCACCGCCTGGATTCCGTCCTGCACGCCAATGTCGGGTACAATCTGGAATTGCTGAATCCCGCCCATCAGCGCGGCCAGTTGCTCCAGGACCGACCGGCCGCCGGAGGCGAAAGTCTTGGCGCGGCCGTCGTGCGGCAGGTAGTGCCGAGCGTATCGGTAGCCACGGCTGTTGACGAGGTTGGCGACGTATTCCGGAGTCGAGCCGGACGCGCCCCAATAGTCGATGACGTGAATCTCAAGGCCGACGACCTGATACCACCAGATCGCGGTATCGTCGTGATGGCCGATATCCCACGCGGTATAGACCGGCACCGCCGGATCGTAATTGACCGCGCGGATGCGGCCCTCGACCTCGGCGAGCCTGATTTGGTGCGCCCAGAACGCGCCGGAATGCGGCGCGTCGAACGAGCACTCATACTCCTGGGCGAACTCCTCCTCGCTCATCGAGGCACGCATCCGGTCGATCACGTCCGCGTCGAGGATTCCGGTGTCCTGGTGCCGGAGTAGGTAGACCGAGGCGGCGGGATCGTCGCGCGCCCGATCGTACGCCGCTTTGAGCTGGCCGAGCCCTTTGGGCGTGCCCGACCGCACCAGCGTGCCGTTGTGGTCCGACAACATCGGCAGGATCGCGGTGACCTGCCCCTCGGCGCTGGTGTCGTCGTACTCGTCGATGATGATCTCGTCCGCGTAACCGCCGCGCCATGAGTCTGGCCTGTCCATCCCGCCGGCCTGATACACGCCGCCGTTCGGCAGAATGATTCTCATATCGGATTTGAGAATCCGCGCGCCGGGGATTCCGCGAGCGGCGCGCGCCAACTCATCCCACAGCCCGGTCCGATCCCATTGGACCTGATACGGTAGCGTGTGGATTACGCGAGGCGGTGGGTATTGGCGATCGATCGTCAGCGCGCGCCGCAACCCGCGCCACATCAGCCCCGCCGTTTTGCCCGCGCGGCGGTGAACCACTGCCACGATATCGCGCGCCTGATCGTCGATCAGCGGGCGTTGCCACCGGCGCGGCCGGAACGGGAGGGTCTCAACCGTCACCAGACGCCTCAATCTCAGGGAGCCAGCGATACGTGACCACCGACGGCGCCTCCTCCGTGACGGTGACGCTCGCCGCCGGTGTGCCTGCAACTCGGTCGATTACATATTTCGCTGCGGCAAACGCCTGCGGGTGCGCATCATCGGCCAGCGTCGCGTCGATCCGGGCCATCGCCGCCGCGACACGCTCTAGCGCCAGATCAGAGATAAGGGCATTCCGCGCCCGACCGCTCAGCACCTCCGCCGAGGACGGGCCAATGCCCGGGACGCGACCAGCGCCGTTTGCCGGTCCACCAATGCCCTCGCCGCCCGCAGGGATGCCAGAGGCAGGGGTGCCGCCAGCCGGGCGATAATCCTTCCCGCCGGGCTGGCGGTTTGGCGCGGGGACGCGCCGTTTGCGAGGTGGTTTTTCTGTCACCGCGTCCGTTTATCCCAAAATTAATAGCGTGGCAACGATATTAACACGTGCGCGCGCGTATTTTGGACGGTCGCGGGCGCGCAAATACCCCAACCCACCTCCCCCCCAAAATAATCCGCCCAGGTCGCAATTTTATCGTTGACAACATCGGCCAGTGTCGCTAGATTGTCGTTATCAGGACGGGATGGCCGCCCTGGTAGGAAGGAACGAGACGATGGAAAAGCAAATCACCAAGATGGTCGCCGAACTCCGCACCCTGACCCAGATGACCCCGGAATGGCACGCCCTGGCCGAGCGGATTTACGCAGCCCGCGCCGCAGTCGCAGCGACCCGCCCCGCCGAGGAATTCTTCAGCGTCGATAGCGGCATCCACCGGACGATGCCGGTTCGGTATGCCCGTAAGGCCCGCCGCTAACCCCCGGGGCCTCGGCCCCACCCCAACGGAGGAACGAAAATGGACACCGGAAATAAAAAAATCCCGATGGGCACCACAGTTCGCATCACTGCCAAGGGATATGTCGGATCGGTTGGGCGGATTTACGGACGTTGCTGGGAAACGTCTCTTTACAACGTGGAATGCGAAAAGTCGGCGTCGCTTTGGTATGGCAAGCCAGCCAGTCGCGGCTTCGATCTGAATGTGTATCCCGATGAGTTCGAGATCATCTGATTTGCGGGGCTTCGGCCCCACCCCTAACGGAGATACGGAAATGACAAAATTTGTTGAAACCACCGCCGCCGCCGACTTTATCGCCACCGCTGACAGCCGCGAAACCAGCCGCGAAATTTTGGAGGCAATCGCGTTTTTTGCCGCCGATCTTGCCGAGGCCGAAGCGCTCTGGGCTGGCGACGGGTTCGGCGTGGTCTGCCATGTCTCTGACCTCTGGGAACAGGTTACGAAAAACGGGTTGCGCGACGCCACCGAGTTTTTCTGGGGCGCCGCTGGCCGAAACTGGTTTGCCGCGCTGACCGCCTGACGCCACCCCAGGCCCCACCACCCCACCAACGGAGATACGACCATGACCCCCGCCCGTTTTGTTGAGTGCCTGTCTGCCCTCGGGTGGACACGCCGCCACGTCGCGATGCGGTTGCTGCACTGCGACACCAACCTCCCCACGCGCTGGTCGCGTGGGGAGGCTCCGGTCCCGGAGCTGGTGGCGGCGTGGTTGGAGGCGTGCGTCAAAGAGATTGTGCCGCCGCCGGTGCGTTGGCGCGCGCGGGATCAAGCGGCGGCGCGTGTCCTGACGATTGGCCGCACCCGAGCGTAGAGGCAGATCACGTCGTCGTGATCTCGCCCCTGCACTGTCGAGATCGGCCCGCGCTCTTGTTGGGAGTAAAACAGTTTGCGCTCCGGCCCCGGGATGATTTTGATTGTGGGGTTGCCTTTTGGCGTGGTGACGTACGTTTCGGTTTGATCGCCGAACGCGCCGCACCATTTCCAAACCATCCATTCGCCAGTTTTCACGCGACGGCTGACGATGCGCCACTCGCCACATATTTCGCTCATGCTGCCGGCCTCTATCGTCGTTTGCAATCGGTTTGCGTACGGCCTGGACCAATCGGACGAAATGCAAGGCAGGTGTTCCCATGAGGAGGAAAGGCGCGTGTTTGTGTTTGTGTCGGTCATGTCATTTCTTTCGTTGTGGTGATGGGTGGCTTAGTGGTTGTCATTTGACCGCCTCCCACATGGCCGGCGCCATAATAGTGGTCCCGTTGCGGCCGTCCCAAACCACGCATGCCGCGTTTTCTTGGCACCAATCGACCGTGCCCATCATGTGCCGCAGGTCAGGAAACGCGGTTAACCCGTCCGGGGAGGCCCGCACGCGGGCGCCGGGTTGGAGGTCTGGGATTATCATTGCGTGTTTTCCAGCCTGCCGCGCATCATCGAGTAACCTCCCCGGGGAGCCGGGAACGTGCCCGGCTCCACGCGGCGGGTTGGATTGTCCACCACCTCGCGCACTGCGCTGATTTTCCGGAGATTGACCTGTTCGACTGTTGTGCGTGCGGCGTTCATTTTAGATAATCCTGTTTTCCTTGGGTATTCCTCATTGCGCGCCAAACCGTAGCGCTCAACTGCATTTTCGACCATGTCCATGGAATAGCGTCGGCCAAACTGGTCCGATAATTGCGCCGCGATTTTTCGGTATGTCAATTCCCCGCGCAGGTAGAGCGCCGCCAAAACGGCTTGCACCTCGGGCGACCAGGGTTTTTCAATCTCGCTCTGGCAGTATTTTCTGATTGCCGTTTTTACGTGGTGCACGCTGAATTTTGTGCCAAATTCAGCGTTAATGCCGCGCATGATCGCAGTGGCCTCGTTCCCGCCATCGCGCATTGCAATCAATTTCTCCTGAATTTTACCCGAAAATCGGTCGGGCCGCAGTGCTCTGATTATTCCCCTTTTCCGTGCCAATTTCGCAACCGCATCGGAGCTGTAGCTGTGGATTGGGTCAATGTGGTTGAGTTTGGCAGCCGTCGCCAACGGGCTCGTACCGGCGGCGTAGGAGGTTCGGATAGCGTCGACGATCGTATCCGGCCATGATGCGGAGGTGTATTTTTGCATGATTTCGATCCTGTCGTTTTGCGAAATGTCGCGGGGTTGGGGGTTTCTCGATCAGCGCGCGGCGCGGCGAATTTTTTCCGCCCGCCGCGCTTTGGCTTGCGCCTCAATATCGACGACCTCAGCCTCAGTCGGGCGATACCGCCGGGCGGCTTTAGCGAGCCGGTGGCCGAACCCTATTTGCCGACCGTGCTCGTCCGTGGCACTCCACGGCCCGTCCAGGCCGAGATTGGCCAACGCCCGCAACATTCCGCACGTTGGATCGTCGTCGTGCTGGATTGTCACTCCGTGCAACGTGCACGTTGCGGTTCTGTGTGGGCGGTTGCAGTTGATTTCGATCATTGGTCCCTCAAAACGCGAGTGGGTGGTCGAGTGGGTAATTTGACCGGACGGCCAGCGCGCCATGAGCAGGGCATTCGGATTGGGTTTCTATAAGTTTCCGTTTCATCCGTTTCCTCCGTTTATTCTAACCCTTCGCAAGTGAAAGGTATGTTAATATAACATATCATGTATGTGTATAACGCATAGATACATATAGGAAGGAGTGACCAGAAACGGAGAAAACGTATGAAACGGAAATGTTCTCTATTCATTCTCACGCCTCCCTTACCGACCATGCCGCCTTTCCGCCGTTCTTCGGAATTTTTGCGATCAGTTTCAAATTCCCAACGCGCAAATTCCGGTTGCGAGCAAACCACTTTCCAAGCCTGCGAGGGGAAATCTGACCATTTTTGTCGATGGCAATTTCCAGACATGCAGCCCGGAAATCAGCGCGAAGAAACTGCATTCCAGACGTTTCCTCGGCTAACTCGGTAATCCTGGCCACGGTATAAAATTCCGATTTCGGATTGCCATCCTCATCAGGCAAAATAGGCCAGGATACAAAAACAGCCTCGCGCTCCTCCCGTATCGGGTCCTCTGCCCTGGCCATGTCCATCGAGGCGCACGCATCGCCGCATCCGAGCCATGCGAGCGCGCTCCGCACCAGGTCGGACCACCGCTCGAAGCTGGGTAGCGAGGGGAGCTGGTCCGGGTATCCGGCCAACACGTAGGCGCGCCCGATCGTCAGGGCCGCCGCGATATACCTGCCCCTGTCGCGCAACACGTCCGTCACCGGATTGCGGTCGAACTCCCGCGCCTCCGGGTTTTCCACGTTGGCGTCCAGTCGGCAGATCAGCGTCCGCCGCACCAGGTCGGCCGGTGCCGATAGGTTGTTGCCGTTGGCGAAAACCGTGAACGTGTTGGGAATGCGAATCGTCGTGCTGGTGCCAAGCGGACGGATTTGGAGCAATGGGCGTTCCGTCACCTGATTGAGGAAATCGCCCGCCAGCATCTCGCTCACGTTGTCAATTGCGATGATCTGTTGGCCGGACAGCGCCGCGCCGATCAGCCGCTTTTCGGTCTCCTCGATGTTGGGCGAGGAAGCGATCACGGCGCACCGCTCGCCTGTGCCAATGGCGCTCACAATGTCGAATAGAAAGGACTTGCCGGTCCCCGGCGCTGGCGCCGTGGCAGCGTGCATGGGCACGGCGGGCAGGAGCGCGCCGCGAAGGACGACGGTCAGGATCATGGAGAGCGCGACAGCGCGGCTGGCATCATCGACGAATGGAAACTCACGCAAAAGCGATTGCAGGTCTTCGAGCGCCAAGTCGGCATCGTGGCGTGTCGGGCGTGCCAGCATCGCTGGCATTTTCGGCAGCGCCATCAGCACCAACCCCGTCGCCGCATCGTATCCGACTTGATCCAGGATCGTGCCGTCCGGCCGCATCGTCGGCGCGCTAGTGACACCGCTGATCGGTGGGAACGGCCATTCCCCGACCATGGCCGCGACCTGCTCTACAACGTCTTTCGGCGGGTCCATCGGATGGATGACCACGCGCTTGCCCACGAGCGTCTCACGTTGCCAGATTGCGGCCTGACCCATCGCGCGGCCCATGATCGGGATCGTGACCGGCACCACGCCAGGGACCTCGATCACCTCGCCGTCGCTGGTCTTGGCTTTGGCGCACGCCACGCGCACCAATGACCTGTCGCGCTGAAAGAACGCCACCCCATGCGCGTGCATGGCTTTAAGCGCCTCCTCCGCCATCGTGTGGCGCTTTCCACCCTCCACCATAATGATCGGTAGGTCTGGCGTATTGGCTGCCTCCTGGGCCGCTTGGAGCGGATCGAATGACAGAGGCGCGCGCGATGTGGTTTCGGACATGAGATGCCTATCGGTGGGATCGCAGCGCACTGCGGATGGTGGGTAGGATCGAGCTATAATCGCGGGGCTGGAACCGCTGGCGAGCCGCCGCCTCCATGGCGTAGGTAATTTCCGCCTCGGTCAATGACCCATCGGGCAGAAACTCGCGGGCGAGGTAGTGGGTGGTGCTGTTCAACGTGTTGTTTGCCGCCCCGGCCGGCGCTTGCACAACCCACCCGATGGCACGCCGCAGCATCCGATCGGCGAATGCGCGCCGTTCGTCGCCTGTCCGAATGTCGGGCGGCGGGGCGCGGCGGATTGGCGGAGGCGGCTCGCGGATCAGATCGACAAGCCACGGCGGGCACTCGGGCGGCGGGCAGTCCCATGGCGTGATAATCCAGCGGTATGCGTTGCCGGTTCGCCAGTGCGTGCTGGGTGGTATCGTCTGAGATTGCCGGCCCCGGCGCGGGTCGCATCCGGGTGCAGGATGCCCCGCATCGCCACGGATTGGCACGTCTGGCGCCGTCCAGAACAACCCCAGCCCACCTCCGCCGCTCCGGGCTGTAGGGCGAGGCGGAATGCCGCCGTGATGGCTGGCGAGCGCGGCCAGGCCAGCAACGCCGTCATGCGAGTGCCCCGGTGGCACATCGAGGTCCAAGCCGATGAGGCCGGACGGTCCAAAAACGAGGCGCCAGTTAGGCCCGTGAAACTCGGTTTGCCAATCGCGGAGGATATCGGGATCGGAGGTCGCTGCGTCGGATGCGCCTCGGAAGCACGCGGCCTTGCTCCCTACCACCGAGGGGTAAAGGCGCCAGCCCATCGCGGCAACCGCCTCTATCTCTGGTGGCAGGAATGCGCGCCTCAAAATGGGATTTCGTCGTCGATCTCGGTTTGAGATTTCTTCGGCGCTCGCTCCCGGTCAGCAGCGTTCTGGACCAGCTCCATTTCCCGCATGCGCCGTTCCGCCGGAGACGCGCCAGCCATCGCACCACGCGCCGGAGCCGTCGGCCGCGCCGCCGGTTTCAAATAATCGTCCACGCTGTTCTTGTCCCGATACCCGCTGTTAGGCTTGGCCTTGTCGATCTTCAACATGACCTTGCCCACGCCGCCGTCGAAGTCCCGCGCCTCAAGCGTGCCTTCCTCAAACCGATCCAGAATGCCGATTGCTTCGCAAGCATGGCGCAGCTTGTGCATCATCGAGGCAAGCAGATAGTCGTGGATCGTCTGGCTTCCGCCGTCCGGGTGGTAGACCTTCAGTTCCAGATGGATCATATCGGCGCCCGACTTCTTCGAGACCGTATCCTCGTAGTTGACGACCTCGAAGTCGTATTCCCCTTTCGGCCACAGCGTGTTGCGCTCATCGTTTTCCTTAACCAGAGCGGCTTCAGATTTCGGAGTAAATTTCATTGCCATCGGTCAGGCTCCTTGGATCAGAGTTTTGAGGTGGGTGATCGCCTTGGTGACGCGCTCCGCTGGCATTTCCGACCACGCCGAAACGTCCGCCGCTGCCAGCCATTTATCAACGGTGCCATCTGGCAGGCGCACCAGGTCAAGCAGTTTCGTGACCTCGGCCAGTTGTTCGTCGGTTGCCAGATCGAGAGGCACGCCCTCGGCCTCAATCACGTCCGCGCCGTATTGGCTGGCGAAGGCCTCGTAACCCCACGGAAAGCGTGACCCCTGGGGAAACGCCGCAAGACGGCTTTTTCGCGCCCTGGCGACGCGCGACGGCCCTTCGCGGGTCACGTTGAACGCTGCGTCCAGCTCGTATTCCAGTCGCGGCCAGCAATCGAACGTAGAACCGATCTGCGTCCGCTCTCCGCTGCTGTCGCGGCCCCATTCAGCGACTTCGCCGGCAATCAGGATTACCGTCATATCCAACCGGATCAGCCAAGAGACCATCGACCGCATGAACGAAACGGCGGGTTTCTTGTCCGCGCCAAACTCGTTCTTTTTGCCGGCGTCCGATAGCCGCTCGGATTCCCTCGCGATTTCGTTCGCAAACAACTTCGTGATGCTGTCAATCACGAGCGTTTTGCGGTCATGCCGTTCGGACGATAGGGCACGTATTTGCCCCATGACCTCATCGAACGAAGCCGCGCCATCGTCCGGCCCCAGGTAGAGACCGCCCGACGCGGCCAGCTTGGCGCGGTATTCCGGTTGCGTCGCCCCGCCCTCCACGTCGATCATGTAAACGTCCGGGAAGTCCAGCGCTGCCCACGTCTTGCCGACGCCGGAGGCGCCGTAGACCAGGATTTTCGGTTTTCGAGGTTTGATAAGCTCGGGCGCATGGCCCTTCAACTTTGGCTTAAAAGCCATTTCGAATTTCCTTCCGTTAGGTTAACCGTCTCTAAACGGCGCCGCGTTCTTGGCATGCATCGAATATACTGTCAACAGATATTCGACAGAATAAACGTGTCAATGGCGTTTGACCGCCTAGCCCGGCCTCGCCAAGCCATGCCTCGCCATGACCGCCCGGCCCAGCCCGGCCTTGCCCGGCCCAGCCTGGCCTAGCCGTGCCCCGCCGGGCCCCGCCTTGACCGCCTCGCCCTGCCCCGCCCCGCCGGGCCCCGCCTTGACCGCCTCGCCAAGCCCTGCCTCGCCCGGCCATGCCCTGCCCCGCCTTGACCGCCTCGCCTCGCCAAGCCCCGCCCCGCCGGGCCCCGCCTTGACCGCCCAGCCAGGCCCAGCCCCGCCCTGCCATGCCGTGCCTCGACCGCCCGGCCGTGCCTCGCCCCGCCTCGCCCAGCCACGCCAACCACGACCGCCCCGCCATATCCGCCGTGCGCTTTCCAAGCAAACTAGCCCCTTTGTTTTCACGGCGGGATCAGGTCGGAAATGTCGATCCCATTTTTGCGTTCTTCATCGGAAATTTCGCAATCGTCAACATTGCCATACAGGCCCGTCACGTTGCCAGACAGGCCCGTCACGTCGCCAGAAAGGTAC
>Ga0222712_10001144_pt1 | contig 33875 bp, 20 predicted proteins | sample C33_657DmetaG_FD_165043 | JGI IMG/M metagenome (GOLD analysis project Ga0222712, IMG submission 165043) | Estuarine water microbial communities from San Francisco Bay, California, United States - C33_657D | ecosystem: Environmental > Aquatic > Marine > Unclassified | place: USA: California...
CCTGCATCAGTAAAGAGCATGTCACCCATGTAAACTTTCACATTCCGAACCCCAAAAGGAGACCTGAGCAAACTGCCGCGGATGGACAATCTATAGCTACCTGGAGACCGCTCCTCCATCCGCACACCAGCAACAGCATTGAATCCTGGCAAAATGCTGTAGGATGAAAATTGTTGCAATTCAGCTTTACTGATGGTCGATATGGATGCTGGAACTTGTATGCGCTTTGCATTTGACTCGTATCCCCTGACCACAATCGTTTCCATCGAAGCAACAGAGTCTTTTTTCTCCTGCCCAAGGGCCTGAATAGCGACAAGAACGAGTGCAAATAAACTGATGCGGATTTTCATCACTGTTCAATTGAAATGGTCAAAAAAAAACCCGGCATAACCGGGTTCTTCTATAAAGATAATCTTCTTATTTGTTCATGTACATCACTTCCTTCACCAATTTCACTGTGCGGCTGACATCTGGGAGATAGGCTGCTACCAGATTCGGAGCATAGTGCATTGGGGCATCCGCTGCTGTGATCCTCCTGATGGGAGCATCAAGGTAATCAAACCCTTCCTTTTGAATCCTGTAGGTGATCTCTGAAGATATAGAGGCATATGGCCATTGCTCTTCAACAATGACAAGCCTGTTGGTCTTTTTAACGCTTTCTAAGATGGTATACCAATCAAGGGGCCTGATGGTGCGGAGGTCAATGACTTCAGCACTGATGCCTTCTTTTTCCAGTTCTTCTGCAGCACCCAGGGCAACCTTCATCATTTTGTTGAAAGATACGATGGTCACATCCCTACCGGGTCTTTTGATGTCTGCCTTACCGATTGGAATCAGGTACTCTTCTTCAGGGACTTCTCCTTTGTCGCCGTACATCACTTCGCTTTCCATGAAGATCACCGGATCGTCATCTCTGATAGCGCTCTTGAGAAGGCCTTTGGCATCGTATGGATTGGACACTGAAATCACTTTGAGTCCGGGAATGTTGGCGTAGAGGCTTTCAAATGCAGTAGAGTGCTGTGCACCCAACTGTCCAGCAGATCCATTGGCCCCCCTGAAAACAATTGGACAACCCACTTGACCACCACTCATGGCCAGCATTTTGGAAGCAGTATTCAGGATTTGGTCCAGTGGCAATACGGCAAAATTCCAAGTCATGTACTCGACAATTGGCCTAAGACCATTTTGAGCTGCACCAACGGCAATTGCAGTAAAACCGAGCTCTGCAATGGGTGTGTCAATGATCCTTTTTGGACCAAATTCGTCGAGCATACCCTGGCTAACCTTGTAGGCACCATTGTATTCAGCAACTTCTTCTCCCATGAGAAAAACCCTGTCGTCTCTTCTCATTTCTTCCTGCATCGCCTCTCTGAGGGCTTCGCGAAAAGCAATAATCCTTCCCATAAATACTGTTTAAAAGTGATGCAAAAGTATTGCATGAAGGGGATTCCAACAAATGTTGTTTGGGACCTTGCAAGACCCCCTCAAAACAAAAAACCCTGCACTTGCAGGGTTTATATGTTTAGGCGTTGATTCTGTTGTGATTTGGTTTCATAGTCAGGACGCCTTGGCTATAACGTAGGATTGGATTTAAGCTTTTTTAGGTATTGGATTGGGTTGGTTTTTTAGGATATTGGATTGTGGTTTTATCTGGGTTTAGGTTGGAACTTGTCTAGCTCTCGGTTTGTTGGTGACGCCCCTGCTGCGTTGACAATGTAAAAATAGGATGGGTTTTGGGCACATGAAAGGATTTTATCAATGGATTCAGAAGATTACGTATTTCTGCTTACAATGATTGCTGAAGGCTACTTAACCTGCGTAAAAAATCAGTCGTTGTAAAGGATTGTTGCCGTAAATGGCTTGAGGAGAATTGTTCCTTTTGTCGCTTTTCCAGCTGTCATCAACTGGTTGTTCATGATGAATACCTTTTGTGTTACATTGCCCAATTGCACTGAAAGTTGTTCATTTGACCCATTGTAGATTACCCTTATTTTTTTCCAGCTATCGCCTGCCATTGCGCCATTGATTTGGAAGGAAACAATTCCTGGCTGGGTTGTTTCATCAAATTTGATCAGTGCTGCAATTTCTTTCTGCGAGGTCAGCCTGAAGGCAGGATGCGATTTCCGCATCTTGACAAGAGCCTGAACATACTGAAAAACATCAGCATGCTTGGCTTTGTCTTTCCAGTCGATTACATTGATGCTATCACCTGCATTAAAGGAGTTTTCTATCCCTTTCTTGGAACGGAGAAACTCTGTTCCTGCATGTAGAAAAGATATGCCCTGAGAAGTCATCACAATTGTCAATGACAACTTGTGCATGTCTTTCCTTAGCGACTGATCATCCTTTTTGTTTGAAATGGCCAGCTTATCCCACAACACGTGGTTGTCATGGCACTCGCAATAGCTGATGACCTGTGAAGGGTCATTGGCATATGGTCCTTTTGAATAATTTACCTTTGTATAATCAACCTGTGGATGCCTGCAGGCAGCAGTCACGCCGAACTTGATGCTTTCCTCCATTCCTTTTTTTCCTGAAGCAAACCCCTTGTCTTCATGCTCAAAAACACTGCCCTTGATGCCATCCCTTATGTCGTCACTGAAAACAGCAATTTGATCCAGTTGGTAAGCATTTTTTTTCAAGGCCCTCAGGGAATCTGGAAGAGGTGAACTGCCAGCAGTCCATCCTTCGCCATAGAGCAAGATGTCTGGTTTTATTTTGTGCAAGGAGGCTGAAATCTGGTTCATTGTTTCGATGTCATGGATGCCCATGAGGTCAAACCTGAAACCATCTATATGAAATTCCTTTACCCAATACGCCATGGATTCCAGCATGAACTTTCGCATCATCGGGCGTTCACTGGCTGTTTCATTTCCACAGGCAGATGCATTGGAGAATGATCCGTCTTCTTTCTGTCTGTAGTAATATCCAGGAACCAGTTGATTGAAATAAGAATTCTCTGTCAGCATGGTATGGTTGTAAACCACATCCATGACCACCCGCAGGCCTTTCTGGTGCATGGCCTGCACCATTTGTTTGAATTCTTTGATCCTCGTTTTCCCATCTGCAGCATTGGTTGAATAAGACCCTTCGGGTGTATTGTAATTGAGTGGATCATATCCCCAATTGTATTGCGAACTATCTGGCCTAGTCTCATCGACACTGAAAAAATCATACGCCGGCAGCAAGTGAACATGGGTAACACCCAATTCCTTCAAATGGTCCAGTCCCGTTTTCACCCCAGAAGGATGAACAGTACCGGATTCTGCCAGTCCAAGGAATTTACCTTTGGCATTTATGCCGGACTGGAGATCAATGCTGGCATCCCTTACATGCAATTCATAAATGATGGCATCAACTGGCAAACCGCCAATGCCAGGCTTCAATCCCATTCTATTGCTGAATACCGGCGACTTGTCGTTGATCCAATCCTTGGGATTGGTTTCAGTCATGTCTACCACCACAGCACGCTTCCCGTTGGTGCCAACCGCCTTGGCATAGGGATCAGGAACCTCATGCAACCAGCGACCCTGTGTAAAAATCCTGAAAGCATAATAAGTCCCTTTTTTGTTCCCTGTTACGGTTTTGACCCAGGTACCATTTTCTGCCTTTTCCATGGTAAATGCATTCCTGTGCTCGTTACCAAGAGATGAGGAATAAAAAACCAGTTCAACTTTTTCTGCAGCAGGACTCCAGATGCGAAAAGTGGATGAAGCAGCGGTGTACTTCAGGCCCAAATCATTTCCGGCATAAACAGGATAATGTTCTGTATTGAAGAACTGGCTGAATCCAAACATTCCCTGAATCATCAGCAAAAAAATTAGGATTGATTTTCTCAATGCAGTCATGGATTGATATATGTTGATCAATGAATTTCTGGAGCAAGGGACCAATGTTCTGGGGAACGCCAAAGGCCAGACAACAAGAGCTCACGCATGAAGAAAAACTCCTTGGGAAGTTTGTCGTACATCCTTGAAAAAAGTTCTTCATGAGCCAATACTTCAGTTTTCCAGGCCTCCCTGTCTACCTCCATGACTGCATCGTATTGCTCAGCAGTGAAGGACAGGCTTCCCCAATCAATGTCCTCATATTTGGGGACCCAGCCAATTGGGCTTTCAATGGAAACCACCTCTCCGTATACCCGCTCCACTACCCATTTCAACATGCGCATGTTTTCACCAAAGCCAGGCCAGGTGAAGTTTCCGTCCTTGTCTTTCCGGAACCAGTTTACACCAAATATCCGGGGCGGGTTGGGAATATTGCGGCCCAGTTGCAACCAATGGTTGAAATAATCAGCCATGTGGTAGCCACAGAATGGCAGCATGGCAAATGGATCCCTTCTTACCATGCCAATCTCTCCAAACGCTGCGGCAGTGGTTTCTGAGCCCATGGTCGCGGCAAGGTAAACGCCGAAGTTCCAGTTGAATGCCTGGTAAAGCAAGGGGATGGTCGTGCTCCTTCTGCCACCAAATATGAAAGCACTGATGGGAACACCTGCTGGATTATCCCATTCAGCATCGATGCTGGGGCATTGGTGGGCAGGGGCAGTAAACCTGGCATTGGCATGGGCCACCGGTTTTCCTGATGCCGGATCATGCAATTCTCCCCGCCAATTATAGACGACTTTGGGCACTTCTTTGGTAAGACCTTCCCACCAAACATCCCCTTCGGGGGTAATACCCACATTGGTGAAAATACTGTTGCTGGACAAGGCTTTGATGGCGTTGGGGTTGGTTTTGGCATTGGTGCCCGGTGCCACACCAAAATAACCGTACTCAGGATTGATCGCGTACAGTTTTCCGTCTTTTCCGGGTTTGATCCAGGCAATATCGTCTCCAACGGTAGTCACTTTCCAGCCCTTCATGTCTTCAGGAGGAATCAGCATTGCAAAATTCGTCTTACCACAGGCACTGGGGAATGCAGCACCCACATAGGTTTTTCGTCCTTTGGGATCTTCAACACCCAGTATCAGCATGTGCTCTGCCAACCATCCCTCTTCTTTGGCCATGACAGAAGCAATGCGGAGTGCAAAACATTTCTTGCCCAGGAGCGCGTTTCCGCCATACCCAGAACCATAAGAGGCAATGGCCCTGTCTTCAGGATAATGCACGATGTATTTTGTAGTGGGGTTGCAAGGCCATGGAACATCTTGCTGACCTGGCTCAAGCGGTGCACCCAGTGAGTGCAGGCATTTGATGAATTCACCATCTGTCCCTAACAATGCAAGCACCTTGTCTCCAACCCTTGTCATGATGTGCATGTTCACCACAACATAGGCTGAGTCTGTGATTTCAACACCAATTTTTGAAAGCGGAGAGCCCAGTGGACCCATGCAGAAAGGGATCACATACATGGTACGGCCTTTCATCGATCCCGTAAAGACCGATTTCATTTTCAACTTCATTTCCCTGGGGTCAACCCAGTTATTGGTAGGTCCGGCATCCTCTTTTCGCCTGCTGCATATAAAGGTTTTGTCTTCTACCCTGGCCACATCACTTGGGTCGGAATTACAGGCAAAACTGTTGGGCCAACGTTCCTCGTTTAACTTAGTAAAGGTTTTGTTGTCTACCAATAGTTGGCACAATTCATCATATTCGGCTTTGGAGCCATTGCACCAACGGATGTCTTTGGGAGTGCAAACTGCAGCCATTTCCTCGACAAATTGTGTCAGCTCGGCGTGTTGCAAAAACTCAGGGTGTTTTGTTGACATTTAGTTCATTTTAAGATTGGCAAAGTTAGTCATTTCAGCTTCACGCAGGAATGATGGGAATATGCAATTGGAGGAATCAATTAATCCGCAAAATTCATTAACTTTCAAGTTGAAACGACGCTTGTACAATGATGATGCTAACAAAATTCAAAAAAGCCGCCAAAAACAAGGTTTTGGCGGTATCTGCAGGTCTGATCCTGATTGGCCTTACACTATATTTCATGACTTCCGGGAAGGAGGAACAAGGTGGTGTACCGGATGTGGTGGATTTCAATTTTCACGTTCGTCCTATCCTTTCTGACCGTTGCTTCAAGTGCCATGGCCCCGATGCCAACAAAAGACAGGCCAATCTTCGGCTGGACACCGAAGAAGGAGCCTATGCCGCCCTGAAAGAAGATCCTTCAAAGCACGTTATCGTTCCCGGAGACCCCATGCAATCTGCCCTTTATGCAAGGCTCATAACCACTGACACTGCAGAAGTGATGCCTCCACCATCTTCCAATCTCAGTTTGACCAAAAATGAGATTGAGATCATCAAAAAATGGATTGCCCAGGGAGCGAAATACAAAAAACACTGGTCTTTCATTGCACCCGTTAGGCCCAAGGTTCCTGAGGCTGATGAGGAACTCAACCCAAGAAACCCCATCGACCATTTCATTTTCAGCACCATGGAAAAGGTGGGCTTGGAGCCCAGTGCCGAAGCCCCCAAAGAAGCCTTGCTGAAAAGGGTTTCAATGGATATTACCGGACTTCCTCCTACCATTGAACTACAAGAGCGTTTTCTTTCAGACAAGTCTCCCAATGCATATGAAAAAATTGTAGATGAACTCTTGGCCAGCAAACACTATGGTGAAAAAATGGCCATCCAGTGGATGGACCTTGCCCGTTATGCTGATAGTCATGGCTACCAGGATGATGGCTTGCGTACCATGTGGCCTTGGCGCGATTGGGTCATCCATGCCTTCAACAGCAACTATCCCTATTCCCAATTCCTAACCTGGCAATTGGCAGGTGACCTGCTCCCCAATCCATCTAAAGAACAATTGCTGGCAACCGGTTTCAACAGAAACCACAAAATTACTCAAGAAGGAGGCGTCATTGATGAAGAATACAGGATTGAATATGTCACCGACAGAACCAATACAGTTGGCAAGGCATTCATGGCCATCACGTTAGAGTGTGCCAAATGCCATGACCATAAATATGATCCTGTATCGCAAAAAGACTATTACAGCATGTTTGCGTTTTTTGACAAGGTTCCGGAAAAAGGACTTGTCGGCACCATAGATGCCTCTTTTGCTGACCCTCCCAGCATGAAAATCAGTACAGCGGATGTTTCCTCTATCTTGAGCTTCATCAACAAAAAAGACACGATGGACGTGTCGGTGATGATCATGAAAGACAGCATGTGTATTCGTGAAACACAATTGTTGAGAAGAGGTGTGTATGACCAAAAAGCAGATACTGTTCAGATGGCTACTCCGGCTTCTATCCTTGCTTATAATCCCAGAAAATACGAACAGAACAGGCTTGGTCTTGCAAAATGGATGCTTGATCCTCAGAATCCATTGACGGCTAGGGTTTATGTAAACAGGATCTGGCATGAACTGTTCGGACGTGGGCTGGTAAAGACTTCCGGAGATTTTGGCATGCAGGGAGAATTGCCTTCACATCCTGAATTGCTGGACTGGCTGGCGGTCGAATTCAGGGAATCCGGATGGGACATCAAAAAACTCATTCGCCTGATTGTCACCTCTTCTACCTACAGGCAATCTGCACAAAGGTCATCAGATAAATTGCAAAAAGATCCAGACAACAAGTACCTCAGTTTCTTCCCAAGGCTCCGGCTGAGTGCTGAATTGCAACGCGATTTATTGCTTACAGCATCGGGTATTCTCAATCCCGAAATTGGTGGTCCCAGTGTGAAACCATACCAACCCAAGGGTGTATGGGAGGCCACTACCTCGGGCAGAGGTGAATTGGCCAAATACATCCAGGACAAGGGTGATAAACTGTACAGAAGAGGTTTGTACAATTTCATCAAAAGGACGGCTCCTCCTCCTGCTTTGCTGATCATGGATGCGAGCACAAGGGATCAATGTGAAGTAACAAGATCAAGAACAAACACTCCTCTTCAAGCATTGGTCTTGATGAATGACCCTCAGCTGCTGGAAGCTGCAAGGGTACTGGCCCAGCGCACTGCTAACCTCAACCTGACAGAAGACCAGAAACTGGAAAAGGTCTTCAGGCTGGTGCTCTGCAGAAAAGCCAGTGAGAATGAAATGAAAATGCTCAAGACATATTACCTACAGGAAAAGAACAAATTCATCCAGCACAAAGACAGGGCGGAAGCATTCTTAACTGCTGGAGAATTTGAGCAAATTAAAACGAAGAACATCGCTGAAACAGCTGCATTGATGCAGGTGAACCAGATGATTTTCAATTTGGATGAAACCACTGTAAAATAAGATCATGGAAAATCAGGAAAAACAATTCAGGCTGAACGTAACCAGAAGACATTTTCTGACCAAGGCCGGACTAGGATTTGGAAGTGCAGCTTTGGGCTCAATGTTGTTCAAGGACCAGTTGTTTGGTGCTGACCCACAGTCATCGATACCCTTAGGACTAGCACAATATGCACCAAAGGCCAAGCGGATCATCTATCTTTTTCAGAATGGTGCCCCCTCCCAATTGGAAACCTTTGATCACAAACCCTTGCTCAACAAGATGCATGGCGAAGAATTGCCTGCTTCCATTCGCATGGGTCAGCGGCTTACCGGCATGACGGCCAACCAGGAAAAATTTCCACTCGTTGGCTCTTCATTCGGCTTCTCACAACATGGTCAGTCAGGCGCATGGATATCAGAACTGTTCCCCAACATTGCTTCCATTGCTGATGATATCTGCATCGTCAAAACAATGAATACAGAAGCCATTAACCATGATCCAGCCCTTACATTCTTCCAAACAGGGGCACAACAGGGTAACAGGCCAAGCATGGGAGCATGGATGAGCTATGGTCTGGGAAGCGAAAATTCCAACCTCCCTTCCTACACTGTTCTTCTTTCGAGAGGCCGTGGCAATGGCCAAGGCGTTTATTCTAAATTGTGGACCAACGGGTTTCTGGACAGCGTTCACCAGGGCGTTGTGTTCAGCAGCGGTGATGATCCTGTCCTCTACCTCAACAATCCTGAAGGACATGACAAGCAAAGCCGCAGAGACATGCTCGACCAATTGTCAAAATTCAATTCAGAAGCTTTTAATAATTTTGGGGATCCCGAAATCAATACCCGTATAAAACAATACGAAATGTCCTATCGCATGCAGAGTGCGGTACCGGAACTCACTGACCTGAGCAAGGAATCTGACAATACCATCAAAATGTATGGTCCAGATTGCCTTGTGCCTGGCACCTACGCAGCCAACTGTTTGCTGGCCAGAAAACTCTCTGAATCTGGGGTTCGTTTTGTTCAACTTTACCACCAGGGATGGGATACACACGGTAACCTGGTAAACGACATGAGGATGCAGGCAGAAGACGTAGACAGGGCTTCTGCAGGGTTGATAAAAGACTTGAAGCAAAGAGGACTGCTCGACGAAACGCTGGTGATTTGGGGTGGCGAATTTGGACGCACCAATTATTGTCAGGGAAAGATTGATGGGGCCAACTACGGACGCGACCATCATCCAAAATGTTTCAGCATCTGGATGGCCGGTGGTGGGATCAAACCAGGTACTGTCTATGGCGAAACAGATGAATTCGGCTACAATACCATCAAGGATCCCGTTAGCGTGCATGATTTTCATGCCACTGTGCTCCACTTGATGGGCATCAACCATGAACAACTCACCTATCGCCATCTGGGAAGACGTTACAGGCTCACTGACGTTGCCGGACAAGTGGTTAATGGAATCATTGCCTAATGTTTTTCCTAAGAAAAAATATGTATGCCTAGACATCTATATGTACTCTCCAACCTGCTGATTGTATTGCAGGTTTTCCTTCTTTTGTTCTGTTTTTTAGACTTAAGTGTGCTTCCTCAGTTCGTTTTGTTTGTAGGAAGATTTCATCCAGTCTTACTGCATTTGCCTATTACGCTGATCATCTTGTTGGTGCCCTTTTCGATATACCTCCAAAGAAGAACAGACACGGATGATCTTTCCAAGGTATTTGATTTGGTGCTTCATTACATCGCATTGATTTCAACGCTTACTGCACTTGCTGGATTTTTACTGGCAGCAGATGGAGGATACGATCAAAACTCACTCTTGTATCACAAATGGCTTGGTGTTGCAGTAGCATTTTCAACTCATGCCCTGGTGTACATCAAAAAAGCATTCACACAAAACGCCAAGGTATGGAACACCGCCATGACCACAACCCTAATTGTCATGGTTGCGGGAAGTCATTACGGAGGAAACCTAACACATGGCGAAGGATTCTTTGCATTCAAAAAAGACATCCAACCAACCGTCACCGTCGCTGATTTTACAGAAAAAACAACCGTTTACCAGGGCGCTGTTCAACCCGTTTTGGCAGCAAAATGCATGACCTGCCACAATGATAAAAAAATGAAGGGAGGACTCAACCTGAGTGCATTCCAGGTGGCAGCAAAAGGCGGGAAAACAGGCGCAGCATGGGTTTCAGGAGATCCAGATAAAAGTTTGATCATTGAAAGAATGTTGCTTGACATGGACGATGAAAAGCACATGCCTCCCAAAGGAAAAGCACAGCTCAGTTCCGCTGAGATTCTTTTGTTCAAAGAATGGATCAGGGCAGGCGCCGATCCGACCAAGACCTATCATGCGCTGGCTGCTACCGATACACTCAAAACAATTGTCACCAGCATCATCAAAGCTTCACCTTCAGAAAAAGTAACCAAAACATATTCCTTTTCGGCTGCATCAGCATCTAGCATTGAACAGCTCAACTCTCCCTTCCGAAGAATTCTTCCACTGGCCTCCAACTCACCTGCACTCAGCGTCAAATTCTATCTCAAAGAAAAATACGACCTCAACATGTTGAAGGAATGCAAATCCATCGCAGAGCAGGTTGTTGAAGTGAACCTCTCCAACATGCCCGCTGATGACAAAGCTGTAGAAGTGCTCTCATCCTTTGAAAACATTGAGCGCATCAACCTCAATGGTACGGCCATTTCAGGCAAGAACCTGGGTCTTTTGAAATCAAACAAACAGCTTGAGCAAGTTTCATTGGCCAGCACAGCAGTTGGTTATGCCATGTTGGATGCACTAGGAGCCATACCTTCCTTAAAAAAGGTTTTTCTCTGGAACACTTCACTGACTACAACCGAGATGGATGCCATCAGGAAAAAATTTCCCAAGATCAATTGGGATCTTGGTTATATTCCAGACAAGAATGAATTGCTCAAACTGACTGCACCCAGGTTGCTGGATGCTGATAAAAGGATATATGCTCCTGGTGAACTCATTGCCTTCAAGCCCCAGATGAGTGGTGTACAAATTCGTTATACCATTGACGGATCAAATCCAGATTCATTGACCAGCCAATTGTATACCAAGCCATTCCCCGTGATTGGCATGATGAAACTCAGGGCCATTTCAGTAAGCCCCGGATGGAAAACAAGTGATACAGCTGACAATACTTTTTTCCTCAAAGGTTTTAAACCTGATTCCATCAGAATGATCAATGAGGCAGACAAGCAATACAGGGGACAGGGAGCACTTACCCTAACAGACCTGGTGAAAGGTACACCGGGGAACCTTAACGTCAACTGGCTCGGTTATCGAGACAATTCTTTCAAGATTGGTGCTTATTTTTCAAAAGGTGAAGACATCCAGCAAATCCTGCTCAGTACGGTAGAACACATCGATGGATATATCATGCCGGCAAAAAAAATCATCATCAAAGGCGGAGACTCACCTAAATCCATGAAACTGCTCAAGACCATTGTGCCGGAACAGCCCAAGGAGAAAAGAAGGAGACACCTCATACCATTTGTGATTCCCCTGAACAAAAAACAATACAAATACTTTGAAATTGAGGCATTCCCTGTCAATGTATTGCCCAAGTGGCATCCCGGAAAAGGCGATAAGGGTTGGGTATTTGTTGACGAAGTATTCTTTTATTGATGCCCAACCGTCTTTACATATTTTCTAACTTAATCCTTGTATTGCAGATATTCCTGCTGTTGTTCTGCTTTGCAGACCTGAATGCATTGCATTCATCTGTTTTATTTGCCGGCAAACTGCATCCAGTGATTTTGCATCTGCCCATAACCCTGATTCTTTTGCTACTCCCCTTTTCTTTGTTTGTTGCTAAAAGAAAACAGCAAAAAAACATTGCAATAATTTTTGACCTGATGCTTCACTGTATTGCATTGGTTTCCACATTAACGGCAATAACAGGTTTATTTCTTGCAGCAGGTGGTGCATATGATGCTGATTCCCTTTTATTTCACAAATGGCTTGGCGTTTCCATCGCTTTGCTCAGCCATGCCCTCATCTATCTAAACAAAGCATTGGAGACAAAACCTCTGGCATGGAATATTGTCCTGGCATTTACAGCCTTGATTTCAATTTCAGGGAGTCACTTTGGGGGAACACTTACCCACGGTGAAAGTTTTTTTAGTTTCAGCAGCAACAGAAAAGATGTTTTGGCAAACAAAAGTGAAAACGAAAAAACATATTCTTTTTCAGCAGCGTCAACATCTGTGATCGAAAGATTGAACAATCCTTTCAGGAGGGTACTGAAGGTCTCAGCAAAAAGCCCAGCCCTTGTGGTAAAGTTCTCCATTCGAGAAAAGTTCGATATCAAACTTTTGACAGAATGCAATGAAATTGCTGAACAAATAACAGAACTGAATTTGTCAGGCATGCCTGTCGATGACCAGGTTTTTCCGATCCTTACAGGTTTTGTAAACCTTGAAAAACTAAATCTCAATTCCACTTCTATTTCTGGCGATGGATTGAAAAAATTAATGGCCTTGAAAAAATTGGAACAACTATCTGTTGTAAACACAGATGTTGATCTCCAAGAAATCTTACCACTTGTAAAAATTGGTTCCCTTAAACATGTTTTTCTGTGGAACACAAAGATTCGCGAACAAGATCTTGTGTTGCTAAAGAGTAAGTCACCAAGAATCAACTGGGAAATGGGCTATCAGGCAAACAAAAATGAAATCCTACAACTGCCTCCTCCCTATCTTGAAGACAACGAAAATCTAATCTTTGAAAAGGAGTTGAGTGTTGCATTGAAAAATCCATTTCCCAATGCAAAAATCAGGTATACCACTGACGGATTGGCACCCGACTCATTCAACAGCAATATTTATACCAAAGCAGTTTATACAAAGGAATTGTTGCGCATCAAGGCTGTTACCAGTTTAGACGGTTGGATTACAAGTGAAGTTACAGACTTCACTGTCTATCCAAAAGGAATTGCCTGCGATTCCGTAACCCTTTTGAGCAAGCCCAACAGGGGAAAATCTTTTGGAGGGAAAATTCTCATTGATGGCAGGAAAGGATACAGTCAGACTGCAGATCAATTGTACAACAGTTGGCTTGGTTTCAAAAAAGAAAACTTTAAGGCCGGTTTCCATTTTGGAAGCAAGCCCACCTTACACCAAATTGTGGTCAGCACAGCAGACATGACCAATTCGTCGGGAGCATCTGTGTTTCCTCCGACGAAAATCACCATCAAGGGTGGGGAAAATCCTAAAAAACTAAAAACAATTGGAAGCCTTTCCCCAGAGATGCCCCTCATGCGCCGGCCCAATGCATCCATCCCTTATGTTGTTCCCATTAAACCAGGAAACTACGCCTACATTGAGATAGAAATGTTGCCGCTTAAATCACTTCCCATATGGCACCAGGAAAAGGGACAAAGTGGTTTTGTGTTTTTGGATGAGGTGTTTTTTTATTGATGGATAGTAGGCTTGTGCGCACTCCATTAGTTCTCCAAATCAGCATATGGCCTGAACATGTCCCTCTTTTAACAAAAAAAGAAATGAATTGAAGATTTGAAGGAAAAAAAACTTCATAAATTTACCGAATCCCCATTAGAAAGTCGATTCCTCAACTCAATCCAACCCAAAACCCAGATTGATCTCACCACAAACCATACAGGAAATTCAAAACAGGATCGATATCCATGATATCGTGGGGTCTTTTGTTAAACTGAAAAGACGCGGAACCAATTATATTGGCAACTGCCCTTTCCACAACGAAAAAACGCCCTCCTTTACTGTTTCGCCCTCCAAGGAAATCTACAAATGCTTTGGATGCGGAAAGAGTGGCAATGCCATCGGATTTGTGATGGAGCATGAAAAATACTCCTACGTTGAGGCACTCCGCTGGCTTGCTGCGCGATACAATGTTGAGGTAGAGGAAACAGAAACCAGCCCTGAGTACAGGGAGCAACAGCAACTGGCTGATAGCTTGCATATCCTGAACCAGTTTGCCGCCAAATATTTTGCCAGCCAGCTCAAAGAATCAGAAGAGGGAAGAAACAATGCGCTGAGCTACCTCAAGGAACGTGGATTCAATGATGAAACCATCGAAAAATTCCAACTGGGCTATTGCCTTAACCAACGCGATGCGTTTGCGAGGGAAGCCACCAAAAGCCAATACAGCCAGGAGCTGCTCAAAAAAAGTGGCCTGTGCATAGAACGCGATGGTCAATTGATGGACAATTACAGGGGCCGCATCATCTTCCCCATCCACAACCAAAGCGGCAAAATCATTGGATTTGGCGCAAGGGTTATCGGAAGCAGTGACCGCGGTCCGAAATACATCAATACACCAGAGAACGAACTCTACATCAAGAGCAGGATCTTGTATGGCTCTTTTTTTGCAAGACATCCCATCGACAAGGCTGATGAATGTTTCTTGGTAGAGGGATATACGGATGTGACAGCCATGCACCAGGCAGGCATAGAAAACGTGGTAGCCTCCGGAGGAACTTCGCTGACGCCAGACCAGCTTCGGTTGGTAAAAAAATACACCAACAACCTGACCATCATTTATGATGGGGATGCAGCCGGAATCAAAGCAGCATTGAGGGGATTGGATCTTGCCATTGAAGAGGGGCTGAATGTGCAGTTGGTCTTGATCCCTGACAAGGAAGACCCTGACAGTTATGTGAAAAAAGTCGGCGCAGATGCCTTCAGGGAATTTGTAAAGGCCAACAAAAAAGAATTCATTCTTTTCCAACTGGAAGTGGCCTTGAAAGATGCGGGCAACGACAGCAACCAAAAAGCTGCTGTTGTCAACCAGATTGCTGAGTCGATTTCAAAACTCAGCAGAACAGAAGATTTTACCCGACAGCAAGATTATATCAAGCGTTGTGCAGCCATCCTGAAAGTGGATGAGCAGGGCCTTACCGCACTTGTAAACAAGTTCAGCAAGGACAAGATTGGGAAAGAGGAAAAACGGGCACAACGGGAAGGAATTGACCAGGTCATCCCGGTCGAAACGCCAGAAAATGAAGGTGCAGGAATCGATCTGCTTTTCAAGGATGAATTGAATGAACAGGCTGTGATCCGCTCCTTGATTGAGTTTGGTGGATTGGCATGGGACGACCAACAAACTGTGGCATCATTCATCTTCAAAGAAATCGAAAATGACGGGTTGGAAGACCTTTTTGACAACAAACTGCTGGTTGGGGTTTTGAACGCATACAAATCCATGCACCAAGAAGGCAGTAATCCTACTGAGAAAAACTTCCTCTACCATGAGGATCCCCAGATAGGACAGATGGCGGTCTCATTGCTCACCGAGAAACATCAAATCAGTCCCAACTGGACAAAATTTTACAAGGGCGATATACCGCAAAGGGAAGATCTTTACAGGGAAGAGGTTCGGTCTAGCATGACTTATCTTAAACTCAGAAAAGTAAAACGCCTTATCCTTGAGAACCAGGCGGATCTTGAAAAGGACAACAACGAAGATGATACGATGATTCTCCTGCAAACCCATGTGCACCTGAAACAGGCAGAAATGGAATTGATGAAGTCCATAGGAACCGTCATCTTCAGATAATCCCCGCTATATCGATTCAGAACAATCGTAAAGCGTCAAACCCACAACTCACAACCCACACCCTTCTATTGTGGATCCACATTGACCTGAACGTGCACAGACTTGAACAGCGCATCATTCAACATGATGGCCATCACTTGTTGGATATGGTTTCTTGCAAGGGAATTCTTTGAGCCATCCCTGGGCAACTTCAGGAGAATCTCATAAATATATTTGTTGCGAACCCTGTTCACAACAGGTTCTGCAGGGCCTATCAAATAATCGCCAAACATGGGCTGGATGCGGCTGGCAAAAAAATCTGCGGCATTCAATGCTTTCAGTTTATCGGTATGCTTGAAGAACAACTGGATCAGCCTTGTATAAGGAGGATAGTGGAACATCTTGCGCGACTCCATCTCCATGGTATAAAAGGCCTTGTAATCATGCGCAGCCACCAATGCGATGATGGGATGGCCGGGGTTCGAAGTTTGAATGATGACAGCTCCTTGCTGCCCCCTTCTGCCTGCCCTTCCACTCACCTGCTCCATCAACTGAAAACCCCGTTCATTTACCCGGAAATCAGTAAAACTCAACAACCCGTCTGCATCCAAGATGCCGACCAATGCCACATGCTCAAAGTCAAGGCCTTTGACCACCATCTGGGTTCCCACAAGAATATCCATCTGGTGCTTTTCAAAACTCCTGATCATCTCGTCGTGGGCATATTTGCCCTTGACAGTATCGATGTCCATTCTTGCAACCGTATGTTCAGGAAACATTTCGATCAGGTCTTCTTCCACCTTCTCAGTACCGAAATTCCTTTCCACCCAGCTTGCACCGCCACAGGCTGTGCAGGTAAGCATGACCGGATAAGAGGTGCCACAATAATGACACTGAAGCCTGTGGTGAAGTTTATGGTAAGTTAGTGTTACATCACAATGTTCGCAATGGGGAATGAAACCACAGGTACCACAGATCTTATAAGGGGCATAGCCTCTTCTGTTCTGAAAAAGGATCACCTGTTTTTTTTCTGCCAGTGCCCTGTCCATCGCCTCTTTCAATGCCGGCGTGATCATGTGACGGACCATTTTGTTGTTGACCATTCCCCGTGTATCGGCAACTGTTATGGAAGGCAGCTCAACTCCGCCATAGCGCTCGAACATCTCCACCAATCCATATTTCCCACTTACAGCCTGGGCATAGGTTTCAATGCTCGGCGTTGCACTTCCCAAGACCACTTTTGCATTGCACATCCTTGCATAATAGAGCGCGGCATCACGGGCATTGTAGCGGGGTGCCGGATCCTGCTGCTTGAAAGATGCATCTTGTTCTTCATCAATGATGATCAGGGAAAGATCCGAATAAGGCATGAACAGGGCTGATCTTGCACCCAATACAACCCTGATTTCCCCTTTCTTCACCTTGTTCCAAAGCTCTACCCTTTCATTCGGATTGAACCTGGAATGATAGATGGCGATATAACCGCCAAAATGTTGTTGTAACCTACGTATGATTTGTGCAGTAAGTGCAATTTCCGGAAGCAGGTATAGCACCTGCTTCCCAGCCAATACCTGCTCTTCAATCAGCTTGATATACACCTGAGTCTTTCCACTGGAAGTAACCCCATGCAACAAACAAACCTCTTTTTCCTGAAGGGCCTTTACCAATTTTTCATGCGCAGTAGTCTGAACAGGAGAAAGGGTGAAATCAATTGTTACCTGCTTGGACTGAAGCTGCAGGCGGTCTACCGACTGCTTTGAAATGATGAGAATTTTTTTGTCCACCAAGCCTTTCAATTGGGAGGAACTGGCATCAGCTTTTTTCAGCAATGCAGGTTGCCTGACCTCCCCTTCGGTTTTTTGCAAGTGAAGGAAAGCCAGCAACAATTCCAGTTGCTTTGGAGCCCGGTTGTTCCATTGGTTCAGCAACCCCGCCAATGCTTCCTCATTGTGGTAATCTGGGTGAAGATGAACAAAATTCTCACGTTTGGGTGTATATTTTTCCTTGAGCGATTCCCAGGCGATGCATACTTTTTTTTCCAACAACCGCTTTACCACTGGGTAAATATGTGATGCGTCCAAGATGTCTTGTACTTCTTCAATTTTCAATTCTTTTTTCAGCAACAATCCCTCTGCCACCAGGTATTCCTGATCATCCAGGTCGGTAAAATCCTCTCCGTATTCCTCATTCAGCATCAGGATGGTTTCACTGCTGAGTTTGAGTTGGGTGGGAAGCGCAGCTGCCATCACCTCTCCCTCACTGCACATGTAATAATTGGCCATCCAATTCCAGAGTGCAAGCTGCTGCTCGTATACAACAGGTTCAGGATCCAGCACCTGAATGATGGGCTTGGGATCAAACCCTTTGGGCCCGGTATCTGAAAGGGATTTGATGATGCCGGAATACCTTTTTTGCCTTCCAAAGCTGACCTCTACCCTAACACCAGGGATGGCAAGCGACTGCATCTCTGCCGGGATGGCATAGGTATAGGTTTTGGGCAGGGCTAATGGTATGATGATTTCTGCAAACAACTATTGAACAGCTTAGGGTTTCGAAAAATGATATGGGTTGATCCAGGATGCCCGATACACAATCAGTTTGTCCGCCATTTTCTGCTTTGCGATGGCCTTCAAAGCTTTTGGATCAGCTTCCGGATAATCAGCCGGATCAATGGGTTCAAGATAAACAGCCCTTGATTTACCCGGAGAAAGGGTAAAGGCATGCCGGTAATGCATGCGGTCATAGGTATCCAAAAACAGGATGGGCTGCAATTTCTTTCCGGTTTCAACGGCCAGCTTAAAAGCGCCATCATACATTTCAGCCATTGGGCCATCGGCCATGTTGAATGTACCCTCAGGAAAAACGGCAATTGAAATTCCTCTTGCAAGGGTCTGGCGAAGGTCATTCAAACTCCTGGCCCGGTCTTCGGGGCTTGAGCGGTTTACTGTGATCACACAGAACTTGTAGAGGAATCCAAAGATGGGCACTTTGAGCAGCTCGTATTTCCCTATCGCCCTGAAATGATGTTTGATTGCCAGGATGACAACAATGGCGTCAAGATAAGAGATATGGTTGGGAATGAAGATGTATTGCTCATCGTCAGCCGGTCTCGATTCATAAAGGTTGACATGCCTTATTCCGATCAGCAAGAAAAACAGATTTCCCACCACCCTGTAAATCTCAAACATGATATTTCCTCCCCGAAATTTACCAAAAGGCAGACAGATGATCAGACAAGGAATCAGGGAAATGATGAAGATGACGGCAAGGGAATAGGCATACAAGCAATACAAGAACTGGATGGGGGCGATAAGGAACCTGGCTTTGCGCATATATTAATTCAAATATACACTTTCCCGTTTGTATCTTTGCCGGCCAATGACAGCGGAAAAGACCATAGCACTGCATACACTGGGTTGCAAGCTGAATTATTCAGAGACCTCCACTTTGGGCAGGATGTTGGAAAAAGAAGGCTTCACCAAGAAGGAATTTGACGAGCCTGCAGATGTTTACGTCATCAATACCTGTTCCGTAACTGAAAATGCAGACAAGGAATGCCGACAGCTGGTCCGTCGAATCCAAAAACAGAATGCCGAGGCAGTGGTTGTCATCACCGGATGCTATGCGCAGTTGAAACCCAAGGAAATTGCCAGCATACCTGGAGTAGATCTTGTCCTTGGCGCTGCCGAAAAATTCAATCTCCCTGAGCACCTCAGGAATTTCACGAAAGGAGATTCAACCAGGATTTGCAGCTGCGACATCAGCGAGGTCAATGATTTCAATGCCTCATTTTCTGTAACAGACCGCACCAGGACATTTCTGAAAGTGCAAGACGGTTGCGATTACAATTGTTCGTTTTGCACCATCCCTCTTGCCCGTGGAAAAAGCAGGAGCAATACATTGGAAAATGTGGTTCAGCAAGCAAAGGAAATTGGTTCCAAGGGAGTAAAAGAAATCGTACTCACAGGTGTGAACCTGGGAGATTTTGGCATGATTGATGGCGAAAGAAAAAATAGTTTTTTTGAGTTGTGTCAGGCACTTGATACAGTCGAAGAGGTAAGCCGGTACAGGATTTCATCCATAGAGCCCAACTTGCTCACCAGGGAAATCATTGAGCTGGTTGCTGCCAGTAAAAAATTCATGCCCCATTTTCACATCCCCCTGCAAAGTGGAAGCAATACAATCCTTGGATTGATGAGAAGGCGGTACAAAAGAGAACTCTATGCAGAGAGAATTGAGATGATCAAATCACTCATGCCTGATTGCGCCATTGGTGTAGATGTAATTGTTGGATTTCCATCTGAGGATGAAAATGAGTTCAAGGAAACATTTGAATTTCTCCATTCCCTTGATGTGTCATACTTGCATGTGTTTACCTATTCAGAGCGCCCCAATACAAAAGCCCTTGAGATAAAGGGTGTTGTCCCGATTCAGGTCCGTAACGAGCGGAACAAAATCCTCAGGAACCTCTCCTATCAGAAAATGCAGTATTTCCGGGCTTCCCAGGAAGGAAAGACAAGAAGTGTTTTGTTTGAACAGGAGAACAAGAATGGGATGATTGAAGGATATACCGACAACTATATCAGGATCAGCGCTCCTTTCAGGGATGAACTGGTGAACCAGCAAATGGATTGGCTGATCAGATAATCTGCTTTAGCGAACAACGATTTTCAATGCAGGTGCCAACTGTTGTTTCCCTTTCACATTTCGGAAAAGTACCTGATTGAACAGGATCGTGTCTCCGGGTTTTACGTTGTCTTTGATGCTCTCAGCCCAAACCTGACTGAGCTGTGCGGTATTATTAAAATCTCCGACACGAAGATCAGGCATTGATTTGGTTTGCCCTGATTCATCATCCCGGTAGGTACTTTTGAACTTGTAGTTGATCCGAAATCCGTTGACGGGGTATAATTTTCCGGCATTGTCTCTGACCAGAATAGCTGCAGGTGCAATGGCCGCTATTTGAGCAGCCGGCGCATTCCCAGTTCCAACAGGCCCCCAATAGGTGGCAAATGTCAGGGGCATGGCTGTTGCAACCGTGTCCACCTTGGCTTTTTTAGGCTGTGCAATGGAACAGCATGTCAGCAGTAAAAAAACAAATGACAGGACAATTTTACTCATGATACAAAGCTAATCCTAGTGATTCAAATGAACAGTTAAATCTGTCTTGACGCTAGCCCAGGTTAGCCAAGCCTTCTTTCAGCATCTTGATCTTGTCTAGTGCATCTGCCTGCTTTTTCCTTTCCATGTCCACAACTTCTTGCTTTGCATTGCTGACAAACTTTTCATTGGAGAGTTTCTTCTCAACACTTTCAAGAAAGCCCTGGAAATAAGCAAGTTCTGTTTCAAGTTCTTTTCGTTGGAGGGAGGTATCCAGGACCTGGTCTGCTTTTACAAAGAACTTGTCTCCACCGATAACCAACTGAATGGTTTCTGCTACTGCATCATCGGTAAAAGAAAACGCTTTGGCATTCACTTGTTTGCAAAGCAGTTCCTGAATGGGCAGCCAAACTGCTTTTTCTTTTGCAGATACAAAAAGAGAAACCGCATCCTTGTTTTTGATCTGCGCCTTCACTCTTGCATCCCGGATGGTACTGATGGCCGATTTAAGCAACACTGCGGCTGAAAGTATTTCATTGTCAGCAGGCCTGGAAATGAATGATGCATCCATCTGCCTTACACAGAGATCAACAGGCTGTTCATCCTTCAACAAATGGAACATTTCTTCTGTCACAAATGGCATGAAGGGATGGAGCCTTTCCAACAATATTTCAAAAAATGAAATGGCCTTGTTGAGATGGGCCTGGTCCATGGGCTTTTCAAAGCCTGGCTTGATCCACTCAAGGTACCAACTGCAAAAATCATCCCAAACCAGGGTATACAAGGTTTTGAGTGCCTCGCTCAGTTTGAACTGCTCCATCAGTTGATCCACTTCAGTGCATACTTCGCGGAGCCTGGCATCAAACCATTCATGGGGCCAGTCAGATCCAAGGGTCATCTCTTCAGCAGAGAGATTGGGCTTTGACCGCTCCTTCCAGAGCTGGACCAGTTTGAGCGCATTCCATATTTTGTTGATGAAATTTCTGCCTTGTTCATTGGATGCCTTGTCCCACAAGAGGTCATTGCCAGCAGGAGAAGCGATGAGGATGCCAAAACGAACGGCATCAGCGCCAATATCATCAATCATCTCAAGCAGGTCTGGCGAATTGCCCAGCTGCTTGCTCATTTTACGGCCCTGCAAATCGCGAACGATGCCGGTGAAGTATACATCTTTGAAAGGCTTTTGGTCCATGTATTCATAGCCTGCCATCACCATCCTGGCCACCCAGAAGAAAATAATTTCTGGGGCTGTTACCAATGTATTCGTTGGATAATAATAGGCAACATCCTTGTTCCCTGGATTCGAGATACCCTTGAAAACCTCAAAGGGCCAGAGCCAGGAAGAGAACCAGGTATCAAGACAATCCTCATCCTGCTTGAGTTGTGGATTGTCTATACCATAGGTGGCTGAAAACTTTTGTTTGGCATCCGCTTCATCCATGGCAACGATGTAACGCCCTTCTGCATCATACCATGCAGGTATTTGATGCCCCCACCAGAGCTGACGCGAAATGCACCAGTCTTTGATGTTTTCCATCCAATGCCGATACAGGTTTTTGAATTTGGCAGGATGAAAGTTGATCTCACCGTCCTGCACAGCGTTGAGCGCTGGGGTAGATATTTTTTTCATGTCTACCCACCACTGCAATGACAACCTTGGCTCTACCACAACATCCGTTCTTTCAGAGAAGCCCACCTGATGGGTATACTCATCAATCTTGACAACATGACCGGCCTGCTTCAATTCATCTACAATCAGCTTTCTCGCCTCAAAACGGTCAACACCCACATAAAGCTGTGCATCATTACTCAGCGTACCATCTTCATTCAGTATTTCATACACTGCAAGGCCATGTTTGATACCAATCTGGTTGTCATTCATGTCGTGCGCAGGTGTGATTTTTAATGCGCCGGAGCCGAAATCAGTGGCCACATACTCATCACCAATGATGGGAATTCTCCTGTTGATCAAAGGCACGATGGCCTCGGTCCCAATCAGGTGCTTGAACCGTTCATCGGATGGATTGACTGCAATTGCAGCATCTCCCAAAATTGTTTCAGGGCGAACTGTTGCGATGGTGATTCCTCCAGCTTCCAGCGGTATGGGATTTCCTTCTTTGTCGGCCAACTGGTACTGGAGAAAATAAAGCTTTCCCTGCACCTCTTTAAAAATCACCTCTTCATCACTCAAGGCCGTCTTTGCGCGCGGATCCCAATTGATCATGCGCTTGCCACGGTAGATGTATCCCTTGCTGTACAAATCGTTGAATACATGGATTACAGAACGGTAATAATCAGGATCCATGGTAAAACTGGTCCTGTTCCAATCAAGCGAACAGCCCAGTTTTTTCAATTGCTGCAAGATGATTCCACCATATTTTTCCTTCCATTCCCATGCATACTCAAGGAATGCTTCTCTGCTCAAACTTGATTTCTGGATGCCCCTTTCCCGCAACATCTGCACTACCTTGGCTTCGGTAGCAATGGAGGCATGATCAGTTCCTGGTACCCAACAGGCATTTTTACCCATCATGCGGGCACGCCTGACCAAGATATCCTGGATCGTGTTGTTCAGGCAATGTCCCATGTGGAGAATACCTGTGACATTGGGTGGAGGGATGACAACTGTATAGGGTTCCCTTTCGTCAGGGGTACTTTCGAAATATTTTTGATCCAGCCAGTGCTGGTACCATTTTTGTTCTGCTGATCTGAAATCAAATGTTTTGGAGATCTCCATGAATTGCCAAAGTTTAAGGGCTACAAAGGTAACAAGAAACTTAGACCTTACATGAAGGATGTTGAGTGATGGAGATGGATTGATTTGGCTGTTACCAAACCAGATAGGTAACCAATGCAATCAATGCATAAATGGCCAATACCACTAAAAATACTTTAGCGGTTTTACCCCCTTCGGAAGATGTGAACATATTCATGATTTTCTTTTTCATCGGTGATTTCAATTGAAATTGGGAGATCATGGAAATGGATAATGGATAATGGATATGACACAAAGACGAAATAAAGCAGTAACAAGTTACAATATATTCCAAAGATAATGTTAAATCTTTTTAAAAAACGGCGACCAAACGCTTCAACAGTATATGATTGATATGGGAATTTTGGATGACCCCGATCATTTTCACAACGATGGGCAGAACGTATCATTGTAAAAACTAATTCACATTTTACTGAAAATTAAACTTTTATATGAAAAAATCACCCAACCAAACCATTTATGCCATTTGGATTGACCGCAAACATGCCATGGTCATGAAAACAGCCACCGAGGGAGAGCCAACATTCATTGAAATCAAATCAGCAGCAGGCATCAGGGAAAGATTCAATGGAGAGACAACCAATAAAACAGGAATGTTGGGCACTTCCATTGCCTGGGAAAAGAAAATGCAGGAGAAGGAAAACAACCATGTACAGCAATTTCTGAAGAAGGTGCTGACAGAAATACAACATGCCAAAGAAATCCTGGTCCTGGGTTCTGGTGATACGCGGTATGAACTTCAAAATGCCATTGAAAAGAGCAAATTGTTGCAGGGTATCCCCGTGAGAAACCGTGCATTCAGGAAAATCACCAAGCGAGAGCTTGAACTGGAAATGGAAAAAGAATTCAGCCTACACCTGGACTAAGTTTTCAACAAGGCAACTGCCTTCGGATTTATCTTGTTAATTTCGGATAATATTCGTGGGAAAGGCATGTATGCAATTGTAGACATAGAAACAACAGGAGGTAACGCAGGAACGGGTAGCATCACTGAGATTGCTATTTTGATCAGCGATGGAAAGACCATCATGCACAAGTATACCACCCTGGTGAACCCCATGCAGCCCATTCCCATTTTCATTGAAAAACTTACAGGAATCACCGATAAAATGGTCAGCAGGGCACCAGTCTTTGGACAGGTGGCAAAAGATGTTTACGAGCTGCTGCAAGACAAAGTTTTTGTTGCCCATAACGTCAACTTTGATTTTTCGTTTATCGCACACCAGCTTTCACAGCATGGATTCAAGTTGCAATCCAGAAAGCTCTGTACAGTAAGGCTGAGCAGAAAAATATTTGAAGGTCATCAGAGTTATAGCCTGGGCAACCTTTGCAGAACACTCGATATCCAAATCGAAGACAGACACCGGGCCATGGGAGATGCGGAAGCGACAAGCATCCTGTTTCACAAGCTGCTTGAACATGACAGGCAGAACCATATTGAAAGCATGCTCAAGAAAGGCAGTGGCGACAGTTACCTGCCCATGAATCTTTCCAGCAATGATCTTGAGAAAATGCCCAACACGCCTGGAGTATATTACTTTCATGACAACAAAGGAAAAATAATATACGTTGGAAAAGCAAAACGCTTGAAAAAGCGTGTCACCAGTCATTTTTCAAACAACGACGTCAGCAAGAAAAAACAAGACCTCATCAGGATGGTCAGCAAGATCAGTTTTCGGGAATGCGGCAATGAACTGATGATGGGGGTTTTCGAGAGCATAGAAATCAAAAGACTATGGCCATCCTTCAACAGGTCGCAGAAAAAATTTGAAAACAGGTTTGGAATTTGCAGTTACGAAGACATGAAAGGAATCATCAGGCTGGGAATTGTCAAGAAAAAAAAACACATACAGCTTCACACAACTTTCCCAATGCAGGTAGATGGCCATAGGCTTCTTAACAAGCTTGCAAAAGAACACAAGCTTTGTCCAAAAATGTGTTTTCTTCAAAAAGAGCAGGTTGCGTGTGTGGGAGTTGAACAAGCATTTTGTGAAGGCATCTGTGAACATACAGAAGACATCGCATCATACAATACCAAGGTAAAATCTGCTATCACTGAAATGATCCACCACTCACCTACACTTGCAGTATTTGGGGAAGGTCGGGAAAGCGCTGAGTTGACTTGCATCATGATTGGGAGAAATGATTTTCTTGCGCTGGGATATGTTCCAAAAGAAGCACTGAAATTAAAAAAAGATAAGCTGTTGAAATTGCTGGAACCCGCGGCGTCAAATGAATTCATCCGATCGTTGGTCATGAACCAGGCTGCAAAACATCCCGAGATGAGCGTTCAATTCAATTGATGTAAAATCTTGACTGGGCAAAAGGTCAATCTTTCAACTCCTCAACAGTAGCACCAATGCCCCTGTCGGTAATGGCATCGCACATGGGTTTTAATTCATCGTATGAGCCATGTTTTACCCCATATTTGCCTTTGTAGTGGATGAACATGGCACATTGTTCGGCCTGCTCACGTTCGTGCTTGCATACTTCCATCAGCGTTTTAATGACATGATCGAAAGTATTCACTTCGTCATTCCATACAATCAATGCGTAACCAGCACTATCAAGTACTTCGGTTTCATATTGTTCCTTAAAAAGAGGATTGGATGACATGCTGCGAATGCAGTTTAAAAGGTAAAGTGGTGGAACATACTGGGCTCGAACCAGTGACCCCTACTCTGTCAAAGTAATGCTCTAAACCAACTGAGCTAATGTTCCTAACGGGAGACAAAGTTAAGGGAAAATCCGGAATCATCATTCGTGGCAGTTCCTTGAAATTTCAATGCATTTGTGGTCAGCCAAACAATTCCTTTACTGCCTTTCCCTTGCCATCGGGCGTAGTATAAAAAGGTCTTTCTTCGACTACATAATTGGTCTCCGGATGAATGCCCAGTGCATGGTAAATGGATTGGTGGACCTGGTCAATGACAATAGGATCTTTGATGGATTTGCAGGGCCTTTCATCTGCTGTCTGACCATATACATTGCCCTTTTTGATGCCTCCCCCAAACATGAGCATGGAAACTCCATCAGTGAAATGTCTGTGCATGCCATAGAACTTGATGTCATTGATGATATCGGGTTGCCTTACCTGTTCCTTTACTTTCAACTCTGGTCTACCTTCTACCATCATGTCCCTGCTGAATTCAGTGGCCAAGATGATCATGGTCCTGTCAAGATGACCAGACTGTTCCAGGTCCTTGACGAGTTGTGCGATGGGGGCATCAATTTTCTTTTTCATATCGGTTAAGCGTGTGTGACCATTTTCATGGGTGTCCCAGTTCATGAAAGGTTCATATTCTGTTGTTACACTGATGAACCTGGCACCTTTTTGGGTAAGCCGCTTGGCCATCAGGCATCCCAAACCAAATTTTCCTGTATTGTAGATGTCATGGCTGGACTTGGGTTCCTTGCTCAAATCAAATGCAGCAGCCTCTGGAGATTTCAACAAGCGGTATGCCTGCTCCATGGAGCGCATCATGGATTCCTTGTGATAATCTGATCCATATTCCCCCATGGCGCCCTGTTTCATCAGGTCGCGGTACAATTGATTCCTTTTCTCAAATCGGGTTTCAGACATGCCAACAGGCGGGCGAACTGATTCCAATCCTGCTGAGGGATCTGGAATCATGAATGGTCCAAATTCATTTCCCAAAAACCCTGCCGTATGAAACGCCTTTAATTCTTCTCCTTCTCCTACAGTAAAGCGTTGTCCGATATCAATAAACGCTGGAATAGCTGAGTTGATGGGGCCCAGCTCCCTGGCAACCCAAGATCCGATATGCGGGGCTGAGACAGATTGAGGTGGACGGTAACAAGTATGCCAGTGGTATTGATGACGGGAATGAAGAATATGACCCATGTCTGCCGCCACATAGGAACGAATCACGGTTCCTCTGTCCATGATGCTTCCGATGGACTCCAATCCTTCAGAAAAATGAACGCCATCCAAAACAGTTGGCACAGACCGGAATGTACTGAGCACATCATTGGATTTCATCCCGGTTGTATATGGCGTGAATTGCTTGGGATCAAATGTTTCTGTGTGTGCCATGCCACCACCCATCCATAGCAAGATGACGGTATCCGCTGTAGAGGCCTTACCAATCGGCTTCATGCTGCTCAAGAGGCCAGACAAGGGCATGGATGCTCCTAGTGCAGCAATGGTTGCAGCGCTGGTAGTTTTCAAAAATTTCCTTCTATCCGAGAATTTGCTCATGGCCAATGAAGTTAATTTAATCAATGATCTGAAGTTCCGGTAACAACAAAGCTGCCCAGAAAAAGTCCTGAATGCCTTCAAGGGAAGGTACATCACCCAAGATTTTCATGGCAACAGCTTTTTCTTTGCTGTTGGGCTTACGTCCTAATGAAAGCGAATAAAACGCTGAGAGCAATGATTCCCCATTAGGGTATCGATTTTGCCACTTGATGGCCCCTCGTTTTAACATGGCATTGAACCGTTCCCCATTGGTCAGTTCCAGTGCCTGAAGCAAGTTGGCCTGGGACTCACGTCCGGTGGTAACATTCTCTCTGTTGGGTCTTCCGAGTGCGATCAGAAATGGATTGTTGGCCACAAAGGCGGCCCTGGCAAAATAACCTCCAGGAGGAACATAGCCAGGTGCATATTGGGGCTTGAATTTCATGATAGAATCAGGAAAAACAGGATCAATGATGGCGCCAACTACATCAGAAAACTGCTCTGCAGTAATGCGTTTTCTAAGGGAGCCCTTGAACGTATAATTTTGCAAAACAATGTCATTGGGTTCTTTGAGGCCAACTGACTTGGTTTGGTACGTTTTGGATGTGGCAATTGAGTAAATCAAGGCTTTGATGTCTCCACCTTTTTTCTGAAAATCAAACGCCATCCAATCCAACAGGTCTTGGCTCCAAGGCTCATTGTCCATCTGGTCTACAGGCTCAACCAAACCCCTGCCCAACATTTGCTTCCAAATGCGGTTGACGATGGTGCGGTACAAACGTCCATTTTCAGGTTTGACCATGATTTCTGCCAATTGGGCCATTTTCACTTTTCTGGATTCCATGCTATCAATCATGCCCAAATCTTTCCACAACATCTGAGGTCGGGTAAATTTTCCAGTGGGCTTGTCGCAACGGTTGATTTCCAAAGAACTGTCTGCAAAAATGTTGGCAAATCCATAAGCATCAGTCAGTTTCCAATCGCTGATGAAACTGTTGTGGCAGGATGCACATTTGAGGTTCAATCCTAAAAATACCTGAGCAACATTTTGGGCCGCTTGCATTTCCGTCCGCTGGCTGGCATTGATTTCTCCCCTCCAACTGATGCCTTCAATAAAGCCTTTGGATTCCTTGCTTGGGCTCACCAATTCCTTTACAAACTGAGGAAAAGGTTTATTGGTTTTAATGGAAGTATACAGCCAATTGGTGATGTTAAACCTTCCACCAGTGATGTAACCGGTACCGGTATAATCATTGCGCAATGCATCATTCCAAAAACTCAACCAATGTGCAGCGTAGTCATCCTCTCGATCAAGCAGTGCGCTAACCAGCTGTTCCCTTTTGTCAGCCTTTTTATCTGACAAAAAGTTTTCGATCTCCTTGGGTGTTGGCAATAGCCCGATCAAATCCAGGTAAACCCTTCGGATAAAGGTCCTGTCATCAACCTGTGCAGGCCAGGAAAGTTTTTTCGCCTTGAAATAACTGTTGGTCCATTTGTCAATCGGATTCCCATATGCCGCAGCGTCTGATGGCAATGCAGGATTTCTTGGAGCGAGCGCTGCATTCCTGAATGCTTTTTTAACCTGCTGGCTGTCTGGCCAGGCAGCGCCTGTATTGATCCACAAGGCAATAACCCTGATTTCCTGATCAGTGAGTTTTTTCCCTTTTGAAGGCATGATGTCTTCATGACCAACAGGTAAGCTGATCCGTTTGTACAGCTCACTGGCATTGGCATTGCCAGGAACAACAACAGGACCACTCTCGCCACCTTTCATGATAAGATCAATGTGATCCAGGCGCAGGTCTCCCTTTACCTTTTCCGGACCATGGCAGTCATAGCAGTTGTGCGCCAAGATGGTCCTTACCTGAAGTTGCAGGTCTACCTGTTGCTCCAATGATGGCTTCCCCACATTGGTGAAAACTGGTTCATTTTGACTATCCGGTTCTGTTTCTGATCCTGGTTCTGTTTCTGGTGCTTTAGCGGAAGAACTGGTCTTGTTTTGCAAAATGGTTTTGGTTGTTGCTTCTGAAGCTTCTGCTGACCAGTAATTTGTTCCGTGGGTCAAGGAAGCTCCAAAATAAGTAGCCAGCAACAGCAACAAAACATTGGCAAAAAGTAGGATCCGAAAGCCTGCAATGGCCCGGTTTGTTGGGTTTTGCAAGAGGTCAGCATGCTTGAACCAAGCCAACCCACTCAAACACAACACACCCATGGCCAACCACTGGTGCTTGAGCAACAAAGCGTTGGAATGGTCTCCCTCTGCCGTCAACATCAACCCTGAGATGGCCGAAAACACCCCTGCAATGAGGCCAACCAACAAACTCAATTGAATTGCCTGCCGGTATGCAGCATGCTTTTTAAAAATGATCAAAATTTCCAGAAAGACAGCAAAAAGAATCAATCCAATAGGCAAATGAACCGCAACGGGGTGCAAACGCCCCATTAACCTCCAGGCTAGAGACCCCGTTACATCCTGCCCTGTTCCCGCAATTTGAATGGTATTGAAGACTGCAAAAATGAAAATAGAGGACAGAGAGATACCCACCCAGAAGAGCCGCTTGTTATAAATTGATTGTTTAGGTGAGTCGCTCATAAATTCTATATCAAGTAGCTGTCCAGCTTTTAAGATTTACCAACAGAAGACCGTGTATAAACTTTGCCCGATATATTTTTTTTATTGAAGGGTTCGGCCTATTTTACGATTGTATAAAATCTTAGGCAATTTAAGTAAACTTACCATTGATTGGTTCAAACAAGGATGCTGATTTTGCCGAACTTAAAACTGCCATCATGAAAAAAAATGTAGTGCTGATGTTCAGGCTATTGGTCATTTTGCTACCCATAGCCCTGGTCATATCCTTTTCTATCCAAAATGAAGACGCGTTTTTCAGCGCCGATGATCCAAAAGTTGCCAAGTTGAAACTGCCGCAAGGTTTCAAGGCAGAAAGGCTTTATGGCCCTTCCGATAATGGTGAAGGCTCATGGGTCTCCATGACCTTTGACAACAAGGGCAGAATCATTGCATCTGATCAGTATGGATACTTGTACCGCCTCAGTGTACCGGCGATTGGTGATACCATCAACAAAACAACAGTTGAAAAACTGGAAGTTTTGAAAGATCCTGCATTCATGACTGACACAACAACTGGGAAGGTTTCCATGGGCTATGCTCACGGACTTCTCTATGCTTTCAACAGCTTGTATGTGATGATCAACCATCGCGGCAATGCCAAATTAAAAAGAACCAGTGGGCTTTACCGCCTCCAGGATACCGATGGAGACGATCAGTTTGATAAAATTACATTGCTCAAATTGTTAGACGGAGATGGTGAACATGGACCACACAGCATCGTACTTGCCCCAGACAAAAAATCCCTGTTTGTTGTTTCAGGCAACTTTACAAAAATTCCAAAATTGGATTCCTATCAGAATATTCCTGACGGGAAGTTTGATAACTTGTTCCCATTGATCAAAGACCCCAACGGTCATGACAATACTGTAGAATCCCATGGCGGATGGGTAGCCCAGGTTGATTCAACCGGTAGCCAATGGAACATGTATGCTTCAGGCTTTCGCAATCCTTTTGACCTTGCCTTCAACAACGCTGGAGAAATGTTCACTTACGACTCTGATATGGAGTGGGATTTTGGTACACCCTGGTACCGCCCTACCAGGATTCTGCACGTAACCAGCGGTGGTGAATATGGCTGGAGGCCCGGTACCAACAAATGGAATGCCAACTATCCAGACAATCTTCCAGCTGCCGTCAATGTAGGACAGGGATCTCCCACCAATTTTGTATCAGGAACCAATGCAAAGTTCCCTGAAAAATACCGCAATGCTTTGTTCGCCTTCGACTGGAGCTTCGGTATCATTTATGCCATCTATCCTAAATTAAACGGTGCATCTTATACAGCAACAGGTGAAGAGTTCATCTCAGGCTCCCCGCTTCCATTGACTGATGGAGTTGTAGGACCAGATGGCGCGATGTATTTTCTTACCGGAGGCAGAAGGCTGGAATCAGACATGTACCGTGTTTATTATACGGGAAGCGAGTCTAAAAATACGCTTACTGCGAAAGTTGAGTTGAATGAAGCACAAAAGACCCGCAAGAGGCTGGAAGCATATCATGGAAAACCAACAGCAGGTGCCGTAAATGAAGCCTGGCCATATTTGAAGAGCAATGACCGTTTCATACGCTATGCTGCGCGCATCGCCATCGAAGCACAACCGCTCAGTGAATGGACAGACAAAACAATCAATGAAAAAGATCCGGTGATCCTCACCAACGCGGCCATCGGGCTGGCCAGAAGAGGTGATGCAAAAGTCAAAAAACAACTGCTCACATCCCTTACCAATGTAAAAATATCCTTGCTCACAGCACCACAACAACTGGATTTGATGCGTGCCATTGAACTGGTGTTTACACGGATGGGAGCTCCAGATGCTGCAGAAAAAGATGCTGTAGCCAAGTTGTTGAACCCAATTTTCCCGGCTGCAACAAATGACCTCAACAAGGAACTCAGCAAGCTGTTGGTCTATGTTGAGGCACCAAAAGCTGTTGAAAAAACAATGGCCCTCTTGATTGCTGCCAAAGATGACATGACCGCACAGAAAACTGTTTCTGAATCAGCTGACTTGATTCTTCGCAACCCCCAATATGGAATGGACATTGCAGGCATGTTGTCCAAAATGCCTCCTCTTACGCAGACCTGGTATGCAAATGTGTTGAGCCAGGCCAAGAACGGATGGACAACTGAATTGAGGAACCAATATTTCCAATGGTACTACACAGCATTCGGTTACAAAGGCGGTGTATGCTATGTTGGATTTATTGACAAAGCACGCAAGAATGCATTGGAAAATCTTCCCAAAGAAAGCTTTGCATTGTACAACAAAATTTCAGGTGATTCAATTGTCAACCTCGCCAGAAAAGGATTGGACATCGGCCCTATCAGGCCTAAAGGTCCAGGGCGTGGCTGGAAACTGGATGATGCATTGGCCGTCGTAGACAGCGCAACTGGAACAAGAAATTTTGAGCAAGGCAAGGCCATGTTTGCTGCATCCCTCTGTCGCACCTGTCATCAGGTAAGGGGCGAAGGCGGTGTTGCTGGACCAGATCTTACCCAGTTGGGAACCCGCTTCTCCGACAAGGACATGCTTGAGGCCATCATCTCTCCTAGCAAGACCATCTCAGACCAATATGGTTCAACTGTTTTCTACCTTAAAACCGGAGGCTCATTGATGGGAAGATTGATTCGCCAGGACAATGAGAAATATTATATTTCACAAAATCCTTTTGATACACAAACCATCAAGGAAGTGTTGAAGAAGAATGTGGTAAGAACCCGGGTATCTGAGGTTTCTCCTATGTTACCAGGCATGATCAACGGACTGAACCCCAATGAGCTCAAGGATTTGATGGCCTATTTGAAATCTGGAGGAAATCCAATGCATCCTGTTTACGCTTCATCAAAATAAGCAAGACGATGCACCAGCAGCAAACATGGAGCGATAAGGTTGGGAATGTATCCCAGGTGGGGGGTATTGAAACTGCGGTGCTTGACAATGGCATCAGCAGAGGAATGCGGATTGCCTGGATCAACACCGGATCAGGATTTCGTTTCAAGGTTTTAATCGATCGTGCAATGGACATTGCCGATGCTGCTTATAATCAATACAACCTGGCCTGGCTGAACCACGCCGGTTTTTCTCCGCCACAGCCTTTATCAGACAAGGGTTTAGACTGGCTAAGAACTTTCGGAGGTGGACTGGTGAATACCTGCGGCCTATCCCATGTGGGAGGCCCAGAAAAAGATGCATTTGGTGAAAGAGGAATCCATGGCAACATCAGCAATATACCCGCTGAAATTGTTTCCATTGTGCAGCCAGATCCTGAAAATGGAAACATGGAGATGAGCATCACCGGCATCATCAGGGAATCAAGGATCTTCGGACCTGCGCTGGAACTCAGAAGAACCATTTCTGCTACGCTCGGAGTAGCCGGATTCCACATCCATGATGAGGTTTCCAACAGAGGCAATACACCAGCGCCACACATGATTCTCTATCATTGCAATTTCGGCTGG
>Ga0222712_10001145_pt1 | contig 33856 bp, 29 predicted proteins | sample C33_657DmetaG_FD_165043 | JGI IMG/M metagenome (GOLD analysis project Ga0222712, IMG submission 165043) | Estuarine water microbial communities from San Francisco Bay, California, United States - C33_657D | ecosystem: Environmental > Aquatic > Marine > Unclassified | place: USA: California...
TTAAAATAAAATTGAATGGCCGGTAGTTTCCTGAGTTTTAATTTCTGACTCAATAAGTTGGCAGCTTTTGTACTGATTGCCGCGGCAGGAATTTTCAGTACACCTTCCTGATAGCGCATTCCTCCAGTGTGAGGAAAATCATCAACGATGCTAGACATGGAACGAACAATCACTCCTACAGCTCCTAATTTTGCTGCCTCAATTGCCCCCTGACCACGCTGATCAACAGCACCACCATAGGCACTAAATGTATTTAACAATTTGGGGTTAAAAGGACGGTTGAAAAATATGATTTTACCTTTAACTACCTGCTCACCTAAGGCTTTTAACTCTTCAAAATTTTGAACTTCTAAGATTGGGGCGGTTATTCCTTGCGCCGGACTAGCAATTGAACCGCCAAGAGCTGCAATAGGTACACTTATTTTTGTTTTACCTTCAATTATATAGGCTATTTCTTTTTCACCACGCTCCCAAACAGGCACCATCAATTCTTGGAGGTAAACGTTGTCAAAACCATAGTCCTCCATCAACTTTTTAGTCCACTCGACTGATTTTTGTGCATTCGCCGAGCCGCTTAGCCTGGGTCCAATCTTTTTGCAGAGGTACTCCAAATTTTTATAGGCATGCCCATTGGCCAATGCCTCATCATAGATTTTTCGGATTAGAATAGAATCTGGATTCTGAGCAAATAATGATGCTCCAATAAACAGAGCGGGTAACATAATCGTATAGAATTTCATTTTTGTAATTAGATTGTTTTAAAAAATTAATTTGTTCAGGATATCTTATCCCAGCTTATACCACCTGATTTTGTCTCAAAATACTGCCTCAGAATACGATTTTCTTCATTCATTAATTCAGGATCATTATCAAGGATATGAATAACAGTTTTTCTGGCCTCTGCCAATAATTGCTGATCGATAGCAAGGTCAGCTAATTTAAGATCAAGCACACCGCTCTGCTGTGTTCCTTCGATATTTCCAGGTCCACGAAGCTGAAGATCAATTTCAGCGATCTCGAATCCGTCATTGGTACGAACCATTGTATCCAAACGAATTTTTGCATCAGAGCTAAGCTTCATGCCCGACATCAATATGCAAAAAGATTGCTCAGCTCCGCGGCCAACTCTGCCTCTTAACTGGTGCAATTGCGATATTCCAAACCGCTCTGCGTTTTCAATAATCATGACGCTCGCATTTGGAACATTAACCCCTACTTCAATCACTGTTGTGGCTACCATGATCTGGGTTTCTCCCTTTACAAAACGCTGCATTTCAGCAGCCTTATCTTTTGCAGCCAATTTACCATGTACAATACTGATTCGATATTCAGGGAGAGGGAACTCAATGGATATTGCTTCAATACCGGCTTCAAGATATAAAAGATCAAGTTTTTCACTTTCCTTAATCAAGGGATACACAATATAAACCTGTCGGCCTTTAGCTATTTCTTCGCGCATGAAACCAAACATCCTTAGGCGCTGACTATGATATAAATGAACCGTTTTAATGGGTTTTCTTCCTGCAGGAAGTTCATCGATCACTGAAATATCTAGATCGCCGTATAGTGTCATGGCTAGCGTACGTGGAATTGGGGTTGCAGTCATAACTAAAACATGCGGAGGAATAACATTCTTTCTCCATAAACGCGCCCGCTGTTCTACTCCAAAACGATGTTGTTCATCAATAACCACAAGCCCAAGGTTCTGAAATTGTACCGCATCTTCAATCAAAGCATGAGTACCAACTAGTATATTCAATTGACCGCTCTCCAGACGCTCATGCAGCCCCCGCCTAGCCTTTTTTGGCGTAGAGCCTGTAAGTATTTCAACACTTAAAAAACCGTCTCCTAGAAGGCTTTTAATTGAAAAATAATGCTGTTGTGCCAGAATTTCTGTTGGAGCCATGATACAAGCCTGAAATCCATTATCAATAGCCAGTAGCATGATCATCAAAGCAACTACAGTTTTCCCGCTACCAACATCCCCCTGAAGCAAGCGGTTCATTTGTACCCCCCGTTGAGTATCCTGCCTAATTTCTTTAATAACACGCTTCTGGGCAACAGTAAGTTCAAAAGGTAATTTTTCTGAATAGAAGGTGTTGAAATTATCACCAACATTATTAAAAATTGAACCTTTGAATTTTTGCGACCGTAATACTTTAGTCCTGAGAAGCTTTAATTGGATAAAAAAAAGCTCTTCAAATTTAAGTCGTTTCTGAGCCTCTCTCAGTGCTTCTACATGCTCCGGAAAATGAATAGCATACAGCGCTTTCTGCCTGCTAATGAGTTCCTGCTTTTGCATGACATATTCAGGGAGAGTTTCTTCTACCTGCCTAATCGTCTGATCGATAAGAGCTGCCTGAGCACGCTGAATTCCTTTACTATCCAGATTGAATTGCCTGAGTTTCTCGGTAGAACTATATACTGGCTGAAGAGTTAAATTTCCTTGGCTTACTACATTTGGCTGATATACCTCCAACTCTGGGTGAGAAATAGAAAAATGCCCATTAAAAAGTGTTGGCTTCCCAAAAACAATAAAAACTGCCCCAGGCTGAATGATTTTATCAATCCAGCGAATACTTTGGAACCATACCAATTCCATGCTGCCAGTATCATCTTTAAAACGGGCGACAAGCCTTTTTACATGTTTATCACCAATAATTTCTTTTGAAACGATACGCCCAAGAATCTGTATAGCAGGCAGATCTGGATCAAGCTCTCTAATCTTATAGAAACGCGTACGGTCAATGTAGCGGAATGGATAATGTTCCAGAAGATCAGCGTAACAAAATATCTCAAGGTCTTTCTTAAGGATCTCAGCACGCTGCGAACCTATTCCTTTCAAATATTCAATAGGGGTTTTTAAAATCTGTTCTGCCAATCCGCTTAAGGGATAATGACCGGCGTTTTATTGGCCGGCGTTTTAAATAAAATTTCTTTAATCGTAGCCCAGTTAAAGACTATGACCGCTGCCAACAAGATCAGATATGAATATACTTGAACCATGCTGATTTCTTCGTGAAAATAGAAAAATGCGACTGCAAAAGCAACAATAGGATTTATATATATGATAATACCTAGGGTAGACGAAGGCATACCTATCAAAGCATAAAGGCTTAAAAAAAGTGGAATAATTGTAAAAAAAACAGAAATTACTACGATAGTTATCCAGAATTTAGGATCAGAGGGCAAAAATTCAAAGTCAGATAGGAAAAAAGGAAGCATCAATAGTGCTGCAATAAGAAGGTGTAAGCCAAGCATATTAAACTTATCAATTCGAACCATTACTCTTTGTATAATCAGATAGAAGCTGTAAAGTGCAGCTACCAGTACAGACCATAATACATCTATCAAAGAACCCTGAGCCAGGATTACAATACTTACCATTGCAAATCCCAAAGCAATCAGCTTCAATGTAGAAAGCTTCTCTTTCAGAATCACAAAACCACCTAATGCCGTGATCAAAGGGCAGACCATGTAGGCGAATGCTGCAGATTTAAGACTAATATTGTTCACCACATATATGTAAGTGAACCAATTTCCGGTTATCAATAATCCGGCAAGTAGACTAAGCCAAATGATTTTCTTAACACTGTATGTCTCTTCCTTTTGAATGTATTCAATATCTAATTTGATCTGGCTTTTTCTGAAAAGAAAAATATATACCCAAGTCAATAAAAGGGAAGTAAAAATGCGATAATATAAAATTTGTTCAGATGGATAATCCTGGAGCATTCGTAGAGGGATTGAGAAAAAACCCCAAACTACTACCGCAGAAAATGCAGCAATAAAATATTTAAGTAAACCCTCTTTCAAGTTCAGGCTTTAACAGCAATTAATGAGATCTCAATATTTACATTTTTGGGTAATCCCAGAACTGCCACAGTTTCTCTAGCTGGATAATCAGATTTAAAATAGGATCCATAAACTTCATTAACATCCCCAAAATGATTCATTTCACTTAAAAAAATTGTGGTTTTAACCACATTCTCGAATGAGAACCCAGCTTTCAGTAAGAGCGCGCCAAGATTTTGCATAACCTGTTCTGCTTCATCTCTGATAGAACCGCTTATTAGCTCATTGGTTTCAGGGTCAATTGGGATCTGTCCGGAGATAAAAAGCATATTTCCAGTTTGCACAGCCTGGCTATACGGACCAATGGGAGCCGGTGCTTTTTCTGTAAAGATGATGGATTTCATAAAGTTAGTTTAGTATGATCAAAAGAGTTTTTAAAAAATCAAAAGACATACCATTCAAGCAGCTTATAAACAATCCCAGCTAAGAATACAAGTATTGCCGTGGTATTTATGATGTGCATGATCTTCAGATTAAAATTCTTTGGTCTGCTAGGGTCGTTCTTTCTAAAAAAATACATAATGCCAAAATTATTAAATAAAAAAAGAGTCCCGAATAATCGGGACTCTTTTTTACAATTTGCTTATATACAATATTGTTTATTGTTGTTTGAATTCAACACGACGATTTTGAGTACGTCCTGCTTCAGTAGAGTTTGAAGCAAGAGGACGGCTTTCGCCGTATGCACTTGTAGCAATTCTACCTGCAGCAATTCCAGCATTAACTAAGTAAGTTTTTACTGAGTTAGCTCTATCTCTTGATAAAGACATGTTGTATTCGTCAGTTCCTTCAGCAGAAGCATGACCATCTAATTGAACAATACTAGAAGAATTAGCTTTTAGATCAGAAGATAATTTATCTAATATTGGGTAAGCATTAGTTTTCAAAACTGAAGAATTGAATTCGAACTGGATTGCAATTGAAGAACCACCTACAAACTCAGGGCATCCGTTCAGAGCAGCAGTACCTTTAACAGTAGGACATGCATCTTTTGAATCAGGAATACCGTCAGCATCAACATCTAAAGGACAACCAGAACCATCAACTTTAATTCCAGCTTCTGTGTTCGGACATTTGTCTAATTTATCAGCAACACCATCACCGTCAGAATCTTTTAACAAATCAGCAGCTTCTAGTGCAGAAACACGACCTTTTAATGCTTCAACTTCCTGACGTAAAGTAATATCTTTCAATTCATCATACATCAAAGCTAAAGGATTAACCCAATCCAAGTTCGGCTTAGCTGTTGAACCTAAAGAGAATTCTAAACCAGCTGATTTGTATGACCATTTATCTTTTGTGAAACCTTTTCCTTTAGTACCATCAAGATCATCAGCATCAAGGAAGTTCATTGTGTAACCTAAATCAAAGTTAACACGTTCAGAAACCTTGAATTTTACACCAAAACCAACTGGAACGTATTCGTTTCTGATATTGTTGCGATCACGATTCGGACCATAAGTGCCTTTGGCTGGAGTTGCATTAGGATTGATTTCAACCCAGTGATATGCAGCTTGACCAAAACCAGCTTTAACGGTAAAGTTTATTGCATTTTCTCTTTTAAGGAAATCAACAGTAGCCACATTAGTAACTGCCATAATACTTATAGCAGAACTGATTTGAGTAACTCCGTCAGTACGTGGACCAGAACCTAAGTTGATAGTCGCACCACCATTATCATAAGTAAGTCTTCCACTTAGGAATCCCAACTCAAGACCAAATGCATGGCCTAATTGCTTTCTTACTGTAAAACCATATCCTAAAGATGGACTCCAGTTAGTAAAATCATTAGTTCCGCCAGTTTTAACAATAGGTTCTAATACTCCAGCATTGACACCTACATTCCAGGTTCTATACTGTCCTCTTCCACCAAATACTTTGGCCGAAGAGCTCGCAGCAGTCTGTGCCAGAGAAACCTCTCCAAGGGCCAGTAATGCTACTAATGAAAACACAAGGGCCTTCTTAATTGTAGAATTCTTCATAATAGTTAATTTAAAGGTTAACAAATTTCATCAGTGTAATTTATACAAAAATAGTCATAAATTTGACTTGTGCAAATAATCAAATACAGTTCCAATCATTTTTTTTTTAACAAATTTATAGGATAAACTATTTTAATCCGGTCAATACTCACCTATTACACCTATGAAATATCCAATCATAAATAATCAGCTATTCAAATTAAACCGAGAAAATTTCAAAAAAAGGCTTCCCAATGGCTCTATAGCTATATTTCAATCTAATGACGAATTTCCAAGAAGCGGCGATCAATCTTTTACATTCAAACAAAATCCTGATCTTTTCTATTTAAGCGGAATAGATCAGGAGCAAAGTATTTTAATTTTATTTCCTGATTGCCCTAATAAACAATACAAAGAAGTACTATTTTTAAGACAAACAAGCGAACATATCGCCGTCTGGGAAGGCCATAAACTGACTATTCAGGAGGCAAAAAAGGTTTCAGGAATAGAAAATATCTATTGGCTGGATGAGTTTTGGAATATATTGCCTTCCATTATTAACTATGCGGATATAATTTTTCTAAATACCAATGAGAATGATAGGTACGCACATCAGGTACCTTACCGCGATATCCGTTTCATAGAAAAGTTAAAAAATCTCTATCCCTTACACCGCTATGAACGCGCTGCACCAATTTTACGCGACCTTAGGCCAGTAAAGTCTGCTATTGAAGTTGAGTTAACTCAAAAGGCATGCGACATTACTAGAGATGCCTTTAACCGCATACTTAAGGTTATTAAACCTGGAATAGCAGAATATGAGATTGAAGCAGAAATAATCCATGAATTCATACGTCAAAGTGCAACCGGGCATGCCTATAATCCAATCATTGCCTCAGGTAAAAATGCCAATATTCTACATTATAATGATAATAACCAGATATGCAAGGATGGCGATGTGATACTATTCGACTTTGGTGCTGAATATGCAAATTATAATGCTGATCTCAGCCGCTCAGTTCCAGTAAATGGCCGTTTCACTAAAAGACAGAAAGATGTTTATCATTCTGTTCTTCACATCATGAAAGAGGCCCGAAAAATGCTTTTACCAGGAACCATCTGGAATGAATATCATACTGAAGTTGGAAAAGTGGTTGAATCTGAACTGATTAAGCTAGGATTGCTTGACAAGCATGATGTTACAAAACAAGACCATAAAATGCCTCTCTATAAAAAGTTTTTTATGCATGGCACCTCGCATCACCTCGGATTAGATGTACATGATTTTGCAAGTAGGTACAAGCCATTTGAAGAAGGCAATATCTTAACTTGCGAACCAGGGATTTATATTCAGAATGAGGGATTGGGAATCCGTCTAGAAAATGATATTCTACTAACTAAAGATGGGAATATCGATCTGATGGCCAATATCCCAATTGAGGCAGAAGAAATTGAAGAAATTATGAATTCTTAATACTACCGAGGATCCTGTCAACAAAACGATATAAATTAAATGACGGATCAACTGAAGCAATACTAATTTCTTCATGGAGCTTTATTCTGCTGATATTTTTCATTTTTTCATGCTGAATAAGTTTCCATGCCTTTTCGGCAAGTAGAAAAGTACGACGGCTATTATTCTTAAAAGGCTGATCTTGAATAACCTGCATTAGCTCATCAACACCTCTCGACTTATCGGCAATGGTATTGATAACCGGGATAATCTCAGTTCGTTGATGTACAAGTTTCTTAAGATTATTGGCAAATACCTCAGCACCCTCACGATCCGACTTATTCACCACAAAAATATCAGCAATTTCCATCAATCCCGACTTCATGCTTTGAATTTCATCGCCAGACTCTGGAACCAATACCACCACACTAATGTCTGCCAGGCCAGCAATCTCTACTTCCGATTGTCCCACACCAACCGTTTCAACCAGGATATAATCAAATCCCGATGATTTGAGTACATCCGTCATCTCAATTGTTTTCCCTGATAAGCCCCCTAATGATCCACGAGTTGCAAGAGAACGGATAAACACGTTAGGCTTATTAAACTGTTCAGACATCCGGACACGATCGCCAAGTAAAGAACCCAAATTAAATGGTGATGTCGGATCAATAGCGAGAACTGCAATGCTTTTACCTTGAGAACTTAAATAATTGATCATGGCGTTAACCAGCGTACTTTTCCCAGCTCCCGGAGGCCCGGTAATACCTATTACAGGAGTATCTGATGTCCCAAGCTCTTTCAGCAAATCTTCAGAACCTGCCAAATCATTCTCCACCAAAGTTAAAGTTCTGGCTAATTTTCTAAAGTCTCCAAGCTGAATTGGATTTTTGATCAGGGGTAACTGCATGATACAAAAAAGGTGTTTTTATTCCATATTACAAAGTTTGGGTTTTTATTAACTTTGCATATCTAAATTGTCATATCACATATCACATATCTCATATCTCATATCTCATATCTCATATCTCATATCTCATATCTCATTAAATGAAAGTTACAGGTTTTTCATTCATTCGCAATGCCGTAAAAAATGACTACCCTGTTGTACAGGCGATTCTTTCAATTTTACCAATATGTGATGAGTTTGTAATAGCCCTTGGCAACTCTGAAGACAATACACAGGAACTCATCGAAAGTATCGCTTCTCCGAAAATAAAAATCATTCATACCATTTGGGATGAAAGCATACGTGAAGGTGGAAAAACATTCGCCCAGGAAACTGATAAAGCGTATGCTGCTATTTCAAAGGATACTGATTGGGCTTTTTATATCCAAGGTGATGAATGCGTCCATGAAAACTATCTTCCTGTGATAAAAAAGGCAATGGAAGAAAATTTGGGCAATAAAAATGTGGAAGGTCTTTTATTTAAATACCTACATTTTTATGGCTCTTACGATTTCATAGCTTCTTCAAGACGTTGGTATAGAAACGAGGTCAGAGTTTTAAAATTTGATCCAAGGGTTCATTCCTACCGGGATGCTCAAGGTTTTAGAAAAAATAACAGAAAAATAAAGGTTAAACCCATAGATGCCTATATTTATCATTATGGCTGGGTTCAGCCCCCCGCAGGTCTGGGAAATAAGGTTCGTAATTTTAATAAATTTTATCATGAAGACTCCTGGATTCAGGAACATCTTCCCGAAAATCACCAATTTGATTATGGTAACGCTGATCGCTTGATCAGATTTGAAGATACTCACCCGCTTGTTATGCAAAAGCGAATTGAAGTTAGCAATTGGAAGTTTCAGGCCGACCCAACACTTCTAAAAAAGAAAATGAGCCTGCGACGCCGAATATTACAAAAAATAGAAGATGTATGGCAATGGAGAATTGGAGAATATAAAAACTACAAAGTTGTTCAATGACAAGAGCGTCCACTTCTAGAAAAAGTATAACTGTAGTTATACCAAATTACAATGGCAGACACCTATTAGAGCGAAACCTTCCATCGGTTTTTAATGCCTTAAAAAGTGCTAACACAGATTTTGAAATTATTATAATAGATGATTGCTCAACAGATGACTCTGTGGCATTTCTAATTCAAAGCTATCCAACTATACGTTTGATTATTAGCGACCAAAACCAGGGCTTTTCAGCCACCTGTAATAAAGGAATTGTACTAGCCGAAAAAGATTTAATTTTACTTCTAAATACCGATATTGAGCTCAACAACATTTATTTTGAAACTCAATTTAAATACTTTGAACTTCCGGATACTTTTGGTGTAATGAGTAAAATAATTGGAGCTAAAAACGGGGAGACCCAGGATACTGCACGGTTTTTAAGATACTCCGGATTTAAAATCAAAGCCAATGATTTTTTTTATGTTGAGGATGAGAACTTTCTCACTCCAACAGCTTATTTATCTGGCGCAAATGCCTTAATAGACGCTAAAAAATTAAAAGAAATAGGAGGTTTTGATGAAATTTTTTCGCCTTTTTATTGCGAAGATTTTGAATTGGGGCTAAAGGCATGGCGCTTAGGTTGGAAATGTTATTATGACCCAAAATCTTATTGCATTCACGATCATTCATCAACCACCAAAAATTATCGTACTCAAAACTGGGTTAAAGCCATATTTTTCCGTAACAGATTGTATGTACATGCCATACATTTAAGCAGAACCAGATTGATTTTTTGGTTGATGCAAATAACCTTTGTTGATCTTCTTTTCATGTGGCTTGGATTAAAATTTTATTTCTATAAAAGTTTCGGAATGTTTTTAAACAATTTGAAGTACCTAGCGCATTCCCGTAAAAAGATGAACCAATTAATGACCAAGCATCAAGGCTCGACAAGCATTGATGAGGTGATCAATAAAATGGATAAGATGCTAGAGGGGCAAACAATCATTCAGGGTAGAAATTAGTCCTGCTTCAAAATGATTAACTTTACAGGACAAATTAATTTATGAAAACCTTTTTCCGACTTTTCTCTTTTGCATCACCGGTTCAGCGATTTGCTGTTCCATTTTTTATTACCTCGGTATTAGGTGTCATCTTTGGACTGCTCAATTTCACGCTACTTATCCCTGTATTTGAGCTATTATTCAACCAATCTGGTAAAATAGGAGCGCAAAAACTAACTGTGGTACCTACACTCGATTTTAGTTTGAGCTATTTTAAAGACTTATTCTATTTCTATTTTCAAAGCGTAATCAACAGTTCGGGCAAAGTTGGAGCATTGAAAATGGTCAGTATTGCCATAGTCATTTCTGTAATTTTGAGTAACCTATTTAAATATATTTCGGCTAGGGTTATTGAAAATTTCAGGTTAATGATTGTAACCCGAATTCGAAGCAGTATTTTTAAAAAACTAACGGATATCGATATCCAGTATTTTAGCAGCCAACGCAAAGGAGATCTGATTTCAAGATTCATGACCGATGTTGTCACTATTCAAGACTCTATCATCCGCTCCATACAAGTTATTCTACGTGAGCCTATTGCCATTATTCTGAACTTTGCAGTACTATTTACCATTTCTGCCAAACTGACATTTTTTGCACTGATCTTAATTCCAGTTTCTGGTCTGCTCATTTCAACAATCGTAAAACGACTTAAGAAGCATGCCGCTGCAGCCCAGGAATCTCTAGGATTATTGGTTTCCAGTATTGATGAGGGCCTTAATGGGGTTAAAATTATCAAATCGTTTAATGCTGAAAATTATATACAGGAAAAATTCAATGCCATTAATATGTGGACAAGCAAGATCCATAGGCGACTGGCAAGGCGGCTTCTACTGGCTGCTCCGGTTTCTGAAATGATGGGGGTAATTACTGTGGCTGCACTCCTCTATTACGGAGGCACGCTAATACTTCAAGAGGGTTCGGATCTAAGGGGAGCTGAATTTATTGGCTATATCATCATATTTTCACAAATAATTATTCCGGCAAAGGCTATTTCAGAAGCTTTTGGGAATATCTCCCAAGGCATCTCTGCTGGCGAGCGTGTTTTCCAATTACTAGATGCCCCAGAAAATATCACTGATAAACCAAATTCTATTTCAAAAACCTCATTCAATGAATGTATCCAGTTAAAAAATGTCTCTTTCGCTTATGGAGATAAAGAAGTATTGAAAGGAATCAATTTTGAAATTCGAAAGGGAAGTACAGTTGCCTTGGTTGGCCCTTCGGGTGGAGGGAAAACCACACTCATGGATCTCCTTCCAAGATTTATGGATCCTTCTGAAGGTGAAATTTGCCTGGATGATATTAGTATCAAAGAGATAAGTATGCACGATGTAAGAGCGCTCATGGGCATTGTAAATCAGGAATCTATACTTTTCAATGATACCATTTACAATAATATTGCATTTGGAAGATCTTTTACACAAGAGGAGGTAGTTGAAGCAGCTAAAATTGCAAATGCACATGAGTTCATTGTTAAAACCTCTGATGCTTATCAAACCAATATTGGGGATAAAGGGATGAAATTATCTGGCGGACAAAAACAACGAATTTGCATTGCCAGAGCAGTGCTTGCAAATCCGCCTATTCTGTTGCTTGATGAAGCTACTTCAGCTCTGGATACCGAATCAGAAAAATTAGTTCAGAATGCACTAAAAAAATTAATGAAAAACCGCACTTCTATTGTAATTGCCCACCGCTTAAGTACCATTCAGGAAGCCGATCAGATCATTGTTTTAGAAAACGGTAAAATTCAAGAACAGGGTAACCACAATGAACTGATCTTAGCCGATGGCCTCTACAAAAAATTAATCGAAATGCAAACATTCAACGATTAAAAATGAATCATAAAGCACTGATTTCGATAGCTTTATGTACATATAATGGCGAAGCCTATCTACGAGAGCAGTTAGAGTCAATTGTTAATCAAAGCTACTCAACACTTGAACTTATTGCGGTTGACGATTGCTCATCAGACAATACCCTAAATATTCTGAATGAATATGCAGCTAATTACCCATTCATCAAAGTTTTTGTCAATCCTGAAAATATAGGATATATCAGAAATTTTGAAAAAGCACTAAAACTTTGCAGCGGTGAGTTCATTGCTTTATCGGATCAGGATGATATCTGGGATTTGCATAAGATTGAAAAACAGGTTAATGCAATTGGTAATCAGTTAATGATTTATCATGATTCTGAATTCGTTGACCAGAATGGCCAATTATTAAATAAAAAAATGTCTGATATTATGAATTTATACCGTGGAGATCAGCCAGAATCATTTTTGTTTTTTAATTGCATTTCTGGACACTCGGTATTAATGAAAAAGGAGCTGCGAGATGAATTATTGCCATTTCCGAATGCTTATTATCACGATTGGTGGATGGGATACGTGGCCACTAATCTGGGCAGTATTGACTGCATTGATGAACCCCTTGTCAAATACCGGCAGCATCACACAGCAGATACGAATATTTTAAAACGAAAGCGAGATAATTCAACCAGAAATCAGCTTAGTGCATCAATGAAATATGACAAAAAAATACAATGGTTAAAATCTTGTGCAGAATATCCAAAAAATAAAGACCCTCAATTCATTCAAAATTTATATGCTGAATTCATGAAAAATGAGACCGTTTATTTTTCTTTCGGACTGGCTCGAATGATCCATGCTAACCGTTCTATACTTTTCAGTATCAATAAAAAGAGTTTATTCAGTAAATTAAATTTTACCCTGAAAGAGCTATGGGGAGGAAAAATTAGGAGAATTTTTTCAGACTAATTCAGACATGCTTCTCTTTGTAGCAAAAAACATTGATCGCCATATCAAAGTTTTCGCAGATAAGCCTAGTATCTACAAAAGGTCTTTTTCTTGTAGCTGATTCTTTTATATAATAGTGGAATCCAAGACTTTCAACCAGTGCAAGAAGCTCATGAAGGGTCTGCTTTGAATTCACATTATTATGATATTCAAAAAAGATATGATCGGCATTCTTTAAACTCTTGCCACAGTATTTCAATACTTTATCCTCAGCACCTTCAATATCAATTTTCAGAAAATCAACCTCATCGGTCAGGAAGTCCAAAAGTGGTACTGCCTCTATAATTTTAGGCTTCTGATCGGCATATTCATTGCCTATACGCCCTCCCATTCCTCCATCAGTATAAAAGGCTAGTGTTTCTGTTTTAGTCCAAACAGCCTTCTGATAAAGGGTCACATTCTTTAATGCGAATGTTTTAACATTCTCCTCCAAAATTGCAAATATTTCAGCATCCGGCTCAAATGCAATAATTTGATGATCAGGATAATTTAGAGAAAAATATAAAACACTCAGCCCCATATTGGCTCCGCAATCAAGAATGACTGCTGAACCAGGAGTAGGTTTAAAACGATAAATTTCTGTTTCAAAAATTTCGATATACGACTCAGCAAAACTTGGCCCGTGGTGAAATTTAAAGGGCTTATCAAATACCTGCGCATAGCCCACAGTAAAGTGCTTGAAATCAGCAACACGGCCTAATTCGAGTTTGATATCACTCGCAAAAAACCTGGAAACAATACTTCTTTTAAGCCTTCTGAATTCTTTTCTTAAACCCACGAATGATAGAATAAATTGATTCTTAAAAAAATGATTAAAACAAAAAAAGCGATCAAAAGATCGCTTTTAATTATATCTATTAAAACTATAGTTTTCTTTTCACTTCAACCTGTTCGTATGATTCTACAATATCACCAACCTCAATATTATTGAAATTCTGAATATTTAAACCACACTCATATCCTGTAGCAACTTCTTTCACATCATCCTTGAATCGCTTCAATGAAGCTAATTCTCCGGTATAAACAACTACACCATCACGAATAATACGCACCTTGCTATTTCTAGTGATCTTTCCATCTAATACCATACAACCTGCAATAGTACCCACTTTAGTGATTTTAAACACCTCACGTATTTCAACGTTTGAAGTAATTTTCTCCTCAAACTCAGGGTCAAGCATACCTTCCATTGCAGCCTTAACTTCATTGATAGCATCGTAAATAATAGAATATAAACGAATATCAATCTGTTCGGCTTCGGCTAATTTACGTGCGCTTGCTGAAGGACGTACCTGGAAACCGATGATGATCGCATCAGAAGCTGAAGCGAGCAAAACATCAGATTCAGAGATCTGACCAACTGATTTATGAATGATATTAACCTGAATTTGTTCAGTAGAAAGCTTCAGCAATGAATCAGATAATGCTTCAATTGAACCATCCACGTCACCCTTAACAATCACATTCAACTCTTTAAAGTTTCCGATCGCCAAACGACGTCCAATTTCATCAAGCGTGATATGCTTTTGGGTACGTAATCCCTGCTCACGTTGTAATTGTAATCTCTTATTAGCAACCTGGCGTGCTTCCACTTCACTTTCCATCACGTTGAATTTATCACCTGATGTTGGTGCACCCTGCATACCAAGCACCTGAACAGGTGTTGATGGTCCGGCATGGTCTAGTTTAACGCCACGTTCATTATGTAAAGCTTTAACCTTTCCGCTATATCCACCAGCAAGTATAGCATCACCAACCTTAAGTGTTCCCGACTGGATCAATACGGTAGTAACAATACCCCGACCTTTATCCAATGCTGCTTCGATAACAGTACCAACTGCACGTTTGTTAGGATTGGCAGTTAGTTCAAGCATATCGGCCTCCAGACAAACTTTTTCAAGCAATAAGTCGATACCTAATCCTGTTTTGCCAGAAATTTCTTGACTTTGATATTTTCCACCCCAGTCTTCAACCAGAATATTCATGGTGGAAAGCTGTTCACGGATTTTGTCAGCATTTGAACCCGGCTTATCTACCTTACTGAAGGCAAATACGATGGGCACATTTGCAGCTTGCGCATGATTAATAGCTTCACGCGTTTGAGGCATTACGCTATCATCCGCAGCAATTACAATAATGGCAATATCAGTGACATTTGCTCCCCTTGCACGCATGGCTGTAAAGGCTTCGTGACCAGGAGTATCTAAAAATGTTATTTTTCTTTCGTTTTCAAGGCTAACCTCATAAGCACCAATATGCTGAGTAATACCTCCGGCTTCGCCAGCAATCACATTGGTTTTACGAACAAAGTCAAGTAAAGATGTTTTACCATGATCCACGTGACCCATTACCGTTACAATTGGGGCTCTTGGCAATAGATCTTCCGGCTTATCTTCTTCTCCGAATAATCCGCTTTCTTCATCTTCAGGTTTTACAAATTCTACTTCAAAGCCAAACTCATCAGCTACAATGGTGAGGGTTTCAGCATCAAGCCTTTGGTTGATAGAAACAAACATTCCCAAACTCATACAGGTAGAAATAACCTGAGTTACAGGAACATCAAGCATGAGTGCTAATTCATTTGCAGTAACAAATTCGGTTACCTTAATGGTTTTGGATTGTGCTTCAAGTTCTAATGCAGCATCTTCAGCTGTTTGAGCAACATCATCACGCTTTTGACGACGTAATTTAGCACGCTGTGCAAATTTACCTGATTTACCTGCTCCACTTAAACGGGCAAGTGTTGCTTTGATCTGATCCTGAATTTCTTTATCCGTAGGTTCAGCCTTTGGAGCATCCGGTGTACGAGGTTTGTTTCTAAAATCTGGACGAGGTGCAGCTCCTCCAGCACCAGGTGCTGGTCTACTTCCTCTAAAATCTGGACGGTTTCCCTGATATCCAGCACCAGGTGCCGGACGTGGAGCAGTGCCTGCCTGTCCTTGAGGATTTTGTCCAGGCTGCTGGCCAGGAGCATTATCTTTACGCTTGCGTTTACGTTTATGATCAGCGCCTGCAGCTGCAGACGATGATGCTACAGGCTGGCCACGACGTGGCTGTTCTGTTGGCAATTCAATACGTCCAATTACATTGGGACCAGATAAACGGTCTGCTTTAGCGCGTATAAATGTCGCATTAGGATTTCCTTCCTGAGTATTCGGTTTATTTTCTTGTTTTTCCTGTACAGGCGGAGCTGCTGCGGGATTAATGGCTGCTGGAGCTGCAAGCACTTCAGGCTCAAGCTTCTTTGAAGCCTTTGGAGTTTCTACCGCCTCATCAACCGGAGCAACTGGCTCCAGCTTTTCAGCTTGTGTAGCTACTGATTCTTTTACTGAAATCGGCTCAGTAATTACTGGTGCCGGAGCAACTGGCTCAGGTTTAACAACAGCTACTGGAGCAGGTTTTTCTGGCTCGGGGTTTTTCTTTTCAGGACGGGTTTTTGAGTTAAGCTGATTTAAATCAATCTTGCCAACTACTTTTACACCAGGCAAAGAACCTTCGTCAGGTGTAGGTTCAGCAAGCGCAGTCTCCTTTGGTTTCTCAACCGCAGCAGTAGTAAAAGGATTTACATTCTTGATTAGAATTTCTTCCTGTTCAAATTCCTTTGAATGCTGTGGCTCTGACTTCTCAACGGCAACAGGGACATCATCGCGCCGAATCTTGCCTATCACAATTTGTTTGGCTTCCTCTTTTACAATCTTATCACCCTGATACTCCTTAAGAAGAACATCATACATCTCATCGGTGAGTTTAGTATTGGGCCTGGCTTCAACTTTGAAACCTTTTTTTCCTAAAAACTCAACCGCTGTGGACAAGCCAATGTTCAGCTCCTTCGCAGTTTTAAGTAAATTTGTGCTTTTACCTTCTGACATTTATTATTTAACCTCGCTATTTTTGTATAAAAGTACGTTTTTTATATGTTATATGTTTTAGGATCGGGCAATTTCTCTGCCTTGAAATTTTTTCAAATATCCCAACTCAAATAACTTATTCGAATTCTGACTTCAGAATCTCGATTACATCCTTAACTGTTGTTTCTTCCAGATCGGTACGTTTTACCAATTCATCTGCATTTAATGCCAGAATTGATTTTGCTGTATCTAGTCCAACACGTTTGAATTCATCAATGATCCAGCCTTCAATTTCATCTGAGAATTCCTCAATATCCACATCCTCATCATCCTCAAGTGCTTCACGGTATACATCAATCTCGAATCCTGTCAGCTTTCCGGCTAACTTTATATTGTGTCCACCACGGCCAATAGCCAGTGAAACCTGATCTGGTTTCAAATACACTGCTGCTCTTTTTTCTTCTTCGTCTAATTTGATACTGGTGATCTTAGCCGGACTTAAAGCCCTTTGAATATACAATGAAATATTGTTTGTAAAATTGATCACATCAATATTTTCATTCTTTAGTTCACGAACAATACCATGAATACGTGACCCCTTCATACCCACACAGGCTCCTACGGGATCAATTCTGTCATCATAAGATTCTACCGCAACCTTTGCTCTTTCACCAGGCTCACGTACAATCTTTTTGATGGTAATCAGGCCATCAAAAATTTCAGGAACTTCCATTTCGAACAAACGTTGTAGAAACTCAGGTGCAGTACGTGAAATAATAATCTTGGGGTTACCATTTAACATTTCTACCTTTTCAATTATTGCACGTACAGAATCTCCTTTTTTGAAATAATCTGCAGGGATCTGCTCAGTTTTTGGTAATAAAAGCTCATTACCTTCATCATCAAGCACCAGAGTTTCTTTTTTCCAAACCTGATAAACTTCACCAGAAACTATTTCGCCAACACGATCTTTATATTTTTTAAATATTTCGTCTTTTTCAAGTTCAAGAATTTTTGAAACGAGTGTTTGTCGGGCAGCAAGTATTGCTCTGCGACCAAAACTTTCAAGCGTGATCTGTTCGATAAAATCATCACCAACTTCTAGATCAGCGTCAAAAGTTTTTACTTCAGCCAGCTCAATCTCCAGATCATCATCTTCAGAAAATCCATCCTCCATTACGGTTCGGGTACGCCAGATCTCCAAATCACCATTATCCGGGTTGACAATCACATCACAATTCTCGTCAGTACCATACCTTTTACGCAACATGCTGCGGAAAACCTCTTCTAAAACACTAATAACCGTAGGACGGTCAATATTCTTGAAGTCTTTAAACTCCTGGAATGAATCGATTAAATTAATATTGCTCATTTTTTATTGAATTTGTCCTGTTTATATAGGACGTTATTTAAAACTCACTAAAACTATACTTTCTGAAATATTTTCAAATGGGATCAAGCTTTCTATCAGGTCTACTTTTTTCCCTTTTTCTTTCACACTTTCCTGAATGGTAATGCCCGATTCTTCGGCATTGATCAATTTGCCTTCCTTCGTATTACCATCCAATAACTTGATTTTCAAAGAGCGGTTGATATTTTTCTGAAATTGTCTGAATGATTTTAGCGGAGTGTCTATACCCGGCGAAGAAACCTCAAGCCTGTAAGCCTGTTCAATTGTATTTTCCTCTTCAAGATGAAAACCCACATGGCGGCTAATTGCAACGCAATCACTAATTGCAACGCCCTTATCGCCATCTACTAAAATAGACAAAATTCCGCTCGCATGCATCTGCACATCAACCAAAAACAAATCTGGACGATCAGCGATCTTCTCTTCAACTAATTCAACAACCCTTTTCTCTATGTTCATAATCGACCTTTTTTGATCCCATTCAAAAAATAGGAAGGTAAAAAAAGAGCCCCGATAACTTCGGGGCTCTTCACAGATCGATGCAAATATAAAAAAACTATCCGACATTGCAAATACCTGGTTTCAATACATTTATATTATTTACCTGAACTGAATTTAAATTCAATATAATCGCCGCTAGTAAATATTTTTTTGGTAGAAATAATATCTTCAGGCTTTCTGAGCAGAATTTTAGTGTAACACCTGGCAAAGTAAGAGACACCAGGTTTAAATTCTATTTCTGGCTTAAAACTGATCATTTCTTCGGCAATAGTATAAGTTCCTTCTAAGGCAGATTGAAAATCTCTAAGTTCCTGATCGGAAGTATCTTTATAAACAGCAAAAAAATTGATCCAGTCAGTATTCTTCAATGAATCAGACCTCAATTCTTCAATCATATACGATGGCACTTTAAATAGTATCACTTCTGTACTATCATCAGAAAGACCGATTTTTAGTTCGCTGCTTACCTTGTCTTTTGGTATTTCCTGCATACAGGAATTAAGAAAGAGAAAAAAAAATGTGAAAATATAAAACAGATTATTCAATTTCATTGTTTATTACATTTTATAAAAATGAATTATGAGACTAATCATTGAGATATTACTAATGGGAGCCGCAGTTGCCATAGCTGCATATCTTTTGCCAGGAGTTACCGTATTGAATTTCTGGACTGCAATTGTAGCGGGCAGTCTCATTGCATTAGCCAATGCTACAATCGGCATGATTCTTCGGATTTTGACTTTCCCAATCAATTTTTTAACGCTCGGATTAATGTCATTTATTATTACTGTGTTGATGGTATTGTTAGTTGATTACTTAATGACCGATTTCAATACACAGGGATTTTTCTCTGCCTTTTTATTTGCTGCTGTTCTTGCACTGATACAAATGATATTTTCTGCTTTTCGCTCAGAAAAAGCTATTTAAATTTTATTTGAACCCAATCACTGTCTTTAGCATCAGGGATTGGATTCCTTTATTTTTTTGATGCATCATTAGTAGCCTTTTTCACAGCAAGCGATTTATCCCTGGCTGTAATTGCGAAAATAGTGCGATTATCCATTGATCGGTAATGTTTCCCAAGAATTTCAACCGCTGAAGCTCTTACCTGTGAATTGCCATCATTCAGAGCCAATTCCTTTATTTTTTGATAAACTGAGGTCTTTTCTTCGTTCGAAAGGTATTCCAATACCAATAAAGCGGTATTACGAATTACCCAGTTTTTATCGTTAAAAGCTGTAATCAATATCCTTTTTGAAAGGCTCTCCTCTTTTTTCTGCAGGAGCATAATTACCGCCTCCATTCTATCCATAAAAAGTGGAGCATGCTCGTATTGAAATGCATATTGCTGCAAGGTTTTAACTTCTGATTTCTCAGCTAGAATATATTTTTCAGCATCAATGTTGACTAGATCCGGAAGTGCGGCTACAGGAAAAACAAAAGATTGCTTTTGCTTATCTAGAACAACCTCCTTACGTTCTACCTTGCTGTTAACATAGATATCGATAGCAATAGGAATACGATAAAGCGGAGTTTTTGACAGGTCCTGATTTTGCCTGATCGTTACAGAAACCTCTTTACTTTGAGGATCAAAGGTGTTCTGTATGTCTAACACAGGGTGACCTGATGACAGAAACCATTGATTAAAAAACCAATTCATATCAGTACCTGTTACCTCTTCAAAAACAAGTCTCAAATCATGAATTTCAGCAGATTTATAGGCATTACGGGTAAGATATAGGTTTAGAGCTTTGAAAAAGGCCGCATCTCCAACAGTTTTTCGCAACATGTGTATGATTCTACCACCTTTCTGATAGCTGATCTCATCAAACATGTGTTCACGATCTGCGTAATCAAAACGTATGACATCCAAATTCTCATTACTTTTATTGCCGAAATAAGCCGACAAATCCTGAAATCCTTTAAAATCAGCCTGATCTCGCCCATTTTTAAATTCATCCCATAAATATTCAGCATAGGTAGCAAATGACTCATTCAAGGGAAGATTTGCCCAGGATTCTGCAGTTACCAAATCGCCAAACCAATGATGAAAAAGCTCATGAGAGATGATATCTTCCTGATTTTGATCAATATACTGCCCTTCAGACATATTTAATCCTTCATAAAAAACTGTAGCGCTGGTATTTTCCATGGCTCCACTTACAAAATCTCTCACAACAATTTGCGAATATTTATCCCATGGATAATCAACCCCTAGTTTCAGAGAGAAAAATTCCATCATTTGGGGAGTGTTTCCAAAAACAAGCCTAGCCGTTGAAGCGTAGGCCGGTTCGGTATAATAACTTACCTCCTTATCACGCCATTTATCTTTAGTAATGGTAAAATTTCCTACAGCCAGCATGGTCAAATAAGTTGAATGCGCTTGCTCTTGACGCCAGCTATCTGTACGAGTTCCATCACCATTCAAACTTGAAAACTCTAGGGTACCATTTGAAAGACTGACAAATTCATTAGGAACTGTGATATTTAGTTCCTGAGTCATTTTTTCCTGAGTGTCATTTATTGTTGGGAACCAGTTTGAGTTGCATTCAGTTTCACCCTGAGTCCAGATCTGTTTGGGTTTATCCTTGTCTTTTCCGTCTAGATTGATGAAGTACATTCCACGGTCGCCAGACGACGAAATATCTTCACCAATCTTCAACTTATTTGGCATGGCCACATAATCTATAAAAACCGTATAAATCTGGTCGTTGTTATATACTTTGTCAAGAGTTATTGAGAGTATTTTACCATCATATTTATACTGAAGAGGCTTTTTATCGTAACTGTTAACTAAAGAAACGTTTTTGATACGAAAACCATTGGCGTTGAGCAGCAACTGATCTGTAGCATAAAAATATGGTTTTGCTTGAATAGTAGCCTTTCCATGAACATAGGCACTATCCCAGTCAAAGCTAAGGTCAAGTCTGGTATTAATCAGGTCAGTTTTTCTGGTATAGCTGCCACGATATACTTTAGAACCTGGTATATTTTCGGTTACCGTGACCGGATCAAGATTCAGCATTTTGGGTGTGGAACACGATTGAAGAAGAAGTGCTGCTAATAATGGGCAGCATAGTATTAATTTATAGTTCATCTTTATTTTTCTGCTAGCAAATCAGCTATTGTTTTCTCGAACTCTTTTACAAAATCAGAATAATGGGTTCCGGTGCCGGGTCCGCTAAAACCGGTATGGATCTTTCTGATTTTACCATTTTTATCAATGATCATCAGGGTTGGAAATGCCATAAATTGCTTAAGCATTGGTAAACTTTTAGAAACCTCAACTTTATCTTTCGTAAATCCTGTAACCAACATATCATAAGGCACTGAAAATCTGTCTCTCAACCTAGCTATATTTTTTCTAGAACGTTCAAAATCTTTGGTACGTTCATAGGCCAGTGCAATAATTTCAACCCCTTTATCCTGATATTTTTTATGAAAGCTGGTTAGGTATGCCGTTTCATCCATGCAATTAGGGCACCATGATCCAAAAAACTGAACAAGCACGATCTTATTCTTAAACTTCTGGTCAGAAAATGACACTTTTTTCCCATCAAGACCCGGAAATGAAAAATCGATTTTATCATAACCAGGTTTAAGATCGGTTATTGAATAGGCATCAGGAAGAATTGCCTTGTCATCTTTATTCGCAGTCCAGGTTTCAATAGAAGATAGGCCTGAATAGAATTTACCTTCCAAAATGGTGCTATCATTCAATAGCTTACCCGTGAAAAGATAGGCATGGCTTCCGTCAAAACAGGATAGATATAATTTTTGATCAGAAACTGTTCCTTCAAGAAATCGGTAATCGCCGGTTGTGGTTAAAAATGTTCCGAAAACACGGCCATTTTCCTGGGTAAATTCACCAACTGAGGCATAACTACTTTGCTTATTCAAGGTATTGAATGTAACTGACCAGCGCCCAGATATAGCGGCGTTGGTAGTAGTATTATCTTTGAAAAAACGCCAAGATTCCCCTTTTTGGGCATTAAACTGCATAACTTCATCACTATCGCCATAATGCTTTATCCATTGTCCGCTAAGTGTTTCATTTTTTAGCGCTGCTCTGATCTCTGAATCAAAAAGAGGCATTTGAATAATTACAGAATCGGATAAAGTAGAAATTTCATTGACTCTAAATCTTTCTTTTCCATTGATAATATCCAGTAATTTCTGGTCGGCAGAATCGGTTATTTCAAAATTAAAGGGAATGTCATCACCAGATCCTGTTTTTAGGGTGGCCCGCCATATTCCTTTTTCTAATGCACCGTCAGAAGTGCCCTTGCAAGATGAAATTAGGATTATAAGTAAGCCTATTAGTGTTAAATTGAAAAAATATTTCATAGTTAAATGTACTGGGTTATTTTAAAATCTCACGTGCAATAATCATGCGCTGAATCTCTGATGTTCCTTCATATATCTGAGTTATCTTGGCATCGCGCATGAGTCGTTCTACATGATACTCTTTAACGAAACCATATCCGCCATGTATTTGAACAGCTTCAACGGTAGTTCTCATCGCTACATCAGAAGCAAAAAGTTTAGCCATTGAACTTGCCTTTGCATAGGGCAGCCCCTGATCTTTTAACCAAGCAGCTTTAAAACAAAGCATCCGTGCAGCTTCTATTTCAGTTGCCATGTCTGCGAGCTTAAATTGTATTGCCTGATGAGCTGAAATAGGTTTACCAAAGGTTTTACGTTCTTTTGAATAAGCCAATGCCAGTTCGTAGGCCCCAGAGGCAATACCCAATGCTTGAGAGGCAATACCTATTCGTCCACCATCAAGAGTTTTCATTGCAAAAGTGAATCCAAAACCTTCCTCGCCAATTCGGTTTTCCTTAGGAACCCTTACATCTGTAAACATTAGGGAATGAGTATCAGATCCACGAATGCCAAGTTTGTTTTCTTTAGGACCAACGCTGAAGCCATCCATTCCTTTTTCAACAATAAGTACATTAATACCCTTATGCCTAAGGGCAGAATTGGTTTGAGCGATAACCAGATACGTAGAGGCATTCCCTCCATTTGTGATCCAATTTTTTGTTCCGTTTAGCAGGTAGTGATCACCCATATCTACTGCTGTAGTATGCTGAGAGGTAGCATCCGAGCCTGCTTCTGGCTCTGAAAGGCAAAATGCCCCGATATTTTTTCCTGCTGCTAATGGCTTCAAATATTTTTCCTTTTGAAATTCGGTACCATACATTTCAAGGCCAAAACAAACTAGGGAGTTATTGACAGAAACAATTACAGAAGCAGAAGCGTCAATTTTTGAGAGTTCCTCCATAGCAAGAACATAAGAAATGGTATCCATTCCCGAGCCATTATATTTTGGATCAACCATCATCCCAAGAAAGCCCAACTCTCCTAGTTTTTTGATCTGTTCATGAGGAAATTTTTGAAGTTCATCTCTCTCAATTACTCCTGGTTTCAACTCGGTATTAGCAAAATCTCTGGCAGCCTGTTGTATCATCAGGTGCTCTTCGGATAGTTCAAAATACATGATAATTGGTTTTTTATTCAAAAATAGTGTTAAAAGAGGACATCCTGAATGCTTTAGAATTAATACTTTCATGAGAATTTGAATGCTGCCTCAGGAAGACTAAAAAAAGGTTAAGAGAGTGATCTTATCTTTTTTTCAATACTAGTGGTAGAATAACCTGAGAGGTATTCAATGGTTTGAACATCACCGCCATATCCTAAAACAAGATCTGATCCAACAATCTGATCAACTGTATAGTCAGCACCTTTAACCAAAATATCGGGCCTGATCTGAGCAATTAATTCAAGAGGGGTAGGATCATCAAATAGAATTACAGCATCTACAAATGAGAGTGAGGCAAGCATGATTGATCGTGAATATTGATCAATTATTGGTCTAGCTGGACCCTTGAGAGCCGCTGTTGAGGCATCTGAATTGAGTCCGATAACTAATCTATCGCCTAGGTCAGCAGCCTTTGAGAGATAGTCGATATGACCAAGGTGCAGTAAATCAAAACAGCCATTTGTGAATACAATTTTCTTTTCAAGTAAACGCCAAATATTCAGGTTGGCGCGGAGCTCTTCTGTATGAAATACCTTTCCTTTAATTAGTTCCAGCTTCCTCATTTCCGATCTTTTTTGGTGAATTAATAAAAAGTAAAATTAAGCTTATTGAACCAGTAAATAGAATAATTAATGTTTGAAAAGAGTGAAGTAAAAGTGCAAAGGCTAGCCCCTCACTCCTTTCAATCCCATAAATGGTTAGCCCTTCAGAAACCATCCAGTGAAATGCTCCTATGCCACCTTGCACCGGAGCTATCATTGCAAGACTGCTGAAAACCAATGTTGAAAGTGCCACCACTGGCCCTAATTCGGCGGTAGCTTTTAACGCAAAAAAGCATAAGTAAACCGATATTCCATACATCAGCCAGATTAAAATTGAATAGGCAATGAACCCAGCCTTGTTACCCATTGCCTTTATTGAAAAGATTCCACTTATAATATCCAAATAGAAATTGTGGATTTTATACCAAATACCTAATTTCTCTCTTTTTTTAAAGATATAGAACAGTACTAACATCAGAATCAGCAGACAAGACACAAAAACCAAGAGTGTAAAATAACCTTCACTTCCAGTTAACTTTATCAATAGGTTATTGTAGAGAAAATCTGAAAGTAAACCAAATTGGATGGCGATTGCCAAAAATATAATGAATCCAAGCATCAGGAGATCTATCAGTCGTTCAGCTACTACGGTTCCGATCAGCTTCACAATAGGAATTTGATCGGTTTTGTTAATCACTCCGCAACGTGAAACTTCGCCCATTCTAGGAAAGGCAAGATTAGCCAGATATCCAATGAGCACAGCATAAAAGGTATTGATCACAGAAGGAGTACCATGCCCAAGTGAGCTAATCATCATTCTCCAGCGATATGCCCTTAGCAAATGAGCAAAATAAGCAAAGAGTACAGAAGCAAAAACCCAAACATATTCAGCTCTCCGTAAATCTTCAAGCAGTAAATTCAGATCCTGTTCTTTGAAGGCAAAGTATAAAAGTACTATGCCAATTAGTAGTAGTATAAGATATTTTAAGCTTTTAGCTATAAACTGTTTCAAAAATTATTTTCCTATTTAAGTATCATATTGTCAATAATACGGATCGAGCCTACTTTTGCCGCAACTAAAGCAATTAAGCTGTTGGGACGTTTTGATGAAGTGGCTGCAAATGAATTTGCATTAAAAATCTCAAAATACTCAATTTCTATCCCCGGAGCAGATTTCAAGTAAGATTCTACCTCTTTTTTAATCTGAGGAATAGCTTTGGTTTTAAAGTGCTCTTTTACTTTATTAAGCGCTTTAAACAAAGCAAGTGCATTCTTTCTGTCGTCGGGCGATAAATAAATATTTCTGGAGCTCATAGCCAATCCATCAATTTCACGAATAATTGGGCAAAGTACAAGCTTAATTTTTACAAAAAGCTTTTTAACCATGTAAGAGATCACCATAAACTGCTGGTAATCTTTTTGTCCAAAAAAAGCATAATGTGGATTTATAGTATCAAATAATTTTTTAACGATCTGGGTAACCCCCTGGTAATGTCCTGGCCTAATCTTTCCTTCAAGGATTTTGTCAAGATTGCCAAGCTCAATAGTCCATTTTTCGGCACTATTATACATTTCATTTACACTAGGGATGAAAAGTACATGGCATTTAACTTCTTCCAGCTTTCTGATATCATCCTCAACCGGCCGAGGATAGTTTTCAAGATCTTTTTTGTCGTTAAATTGAGTAGGATTTACAAAAATACTACAAACAATAACATCAGCTTTTTGTTTGGCAAGTTTAATCATAGATAAATGTCCATCATGTAATGCACCCATAGTTGGAACAAAACCTATGGATTTACCTGATGCCCTCAATTCATTCAAATAATTATGAACCGCTTGTCTGCTGTTAAAGATTTTCAAAATATAAACTGATTTTACTAGGGTCAAAAATGGTTAAATACTTCCCGAGAACCAAAACGATTTGCGTAATTCATTGATATTTCATAAGATAATTCTTATCTTTGCTCTTCTAATTTTTTTACAACCCCAAATTAACCAAATCGGAGATGGCAAAAACCAAGATTCTTTTTATTACGCATGAGATGTCGCCTTTCCTAGAATTGACCAAAATTTCTGAGATTACCCGTCACCTGCCACAGGCGATGCAGGACAAAGGGTTCGAAATACGTATCCTGATGCCCCGCTTTGGAAACATTAACGAACGTCGTAACAGACTTCATGAAGTAATTCGACTTTCGGGCATGAACATTATCATTAACGACAATGATAATCCTCTGATAATCAAGGTTGCTTCAATCCCTTCAGCTCGTATGCAGGTTTATTTCCTTGATAATGAGGAATATTTTCAAAGAAAACATGTCTTTGCAGACAACAGCAATAAGTTTTATGAAGATAATGATGAACGTACAATATTCTTCTGTAAGGGCGCTCTTGAAACAGTCAAAAAATTAGGCTGGTCTCCAGAAATTGTTCATTGCCATGGCTGGATGAGTGCATTAGTACCTGCTTATTTAAAAACTATATACAAAGACGATCCAACTTTCAAAAATTCTAAAGTTGTTTACTCTGTTTACGATGACCATTTCCAGAACTCATTAAATTCTGATTTTGCAAAAAAAGCAATTATGAATGGGATGAATGCTGAACATACTCAAATGTATTCAGAGGCTACTAATACAGCTCTTAACCTAGGTGCAATTTCGTACTCAGATGCAGTTGTTTATGCTAGTGAGAACATCAATGAGGAAGTGTTAAAGTTTGTTAAAAAAGGCAATAAACCAACCCTGGAGTTCAATTCTACTTCAGATTACGAAAATTATTACAACCTTTACGAAGAAATAGTTAGCGAAGAACTTATTTCATTAGTGTAAATTAATAAGCAAATGACCTGAACCACTGACAGGATTAAGATTAGTCAGGAGTGAATTAATACTAGTTCATGGGGCTTTAAAAAAAATGTAATACAGATGAAATTATACAAACTAGACTTATTAACGCTGTTGATAGGTCTTTTTATTTTAAGTGGCTGTCAGGAAACAGAAACAATTGGGCTTGATGTTGACCCTGCCACAGAGATTAAAGGAAGTTTAATAGACACCATCACAGTTATTGCATCAACCGTAGCTGAAGATACCATCATTACCAATACTCTAGAACAGTATCCCCTTGGATATTTGAATGACCCAATAATGGGTAAAACTACAGCAAACATTGCATTATCTTTGACACTTGATCCTCCGGGACTTACATTTGGCACAAACCCTGTATTAGATTCAGCCGTATTAGTTTTATATTATGGTAAGGAATTTCATGGCGACAGTACATCCAAATTCAATGTTGAAGTTCATCAGCTTAACGAAACATTAACCGAATCAACTCCTTATTACAATACAAAACCAGTAGCATATTCTAGTTCTATTCTTGGTAGTAAATTTCTAAGATTCAACATAAAGGACAGTGTTAAAGTAACTGAATTGGTTACTGGTAAACCAGATGTGCAAAAATCAAAACCACCTCATATTCGTATTGCCTTAGATCCAAACTTTATTAAAACTAATATTGTGAATGCTCCTGCAACAGTTCTAGCAAGCGATTTAGAACTTAATAAATCAATAAAAGGGCTTTATCTTACAGTAAATAAAGCCCAAAGCACAGGTGCCGGAGGAATAACATTTTTAAATCTAACAGACTCAAGCCGACTAGAAGTTTACTTTAAAAGCGAGAATGGAGCATTAATTGATACAACACTTCACAAATTCCCAATTAAGAATAATGGAGCACCGGTAATTGCTGATTTTAAGCATGATTATACTGGCACAAATATTCAAACACAGCTAAGTAATCCAAACACAAAATTTGACTTTACTTATGTCCAAGGTCTAGGCGGACTTCGGACACGAATTCGCTTTCCATATCTTGATAAGTTAAAAAGCCTTGGCAATATTACCATTAATAAGGCTGAGCTTATTGTGTCTGTTGTAGGTGGAACAGACAAATTCCAGCCTGCCCAAAGATTATTACTTTACCAGAACGACATTGCAAGCCAAAGGCAATTTGTTCCAGATTTTAGCACTAATCCAGTATTTTCAATGACTGACTATGATTTTGGCGGTTACTACGACAAAACTAATAAGCGATATAAGTTTGTAATTACAACCTATATCCAAGACATCTTAAAGGGTAAATTAAAGCAATACGATACATTTATTGCTCCGATCAACTTGAATTTTAACCGTCAACAAGGTCCTGTTTCGTCAGGCACAACAGCTACCAGTGCTGTTATTGGCAGTGGCAAGGCCGGTGTTAGTTATAAAATGAAGCTGAATATCATTTATAGTAAGATCAATTAAACTAATTGACCAGCTCCTTAATTCATTCTTCCAAATCAGCCTTTTAGTATTATTGATAATAATTATAACATTTGAGGCATTTTGGTTCATCGGCTTTTGCGAAGCCTAGCCTAATGTTATTTGTCAATCATCAGCATAAATTGGATAAATTATAGCCTAAATTTTAGCGTGTTTCCATCATTAACAAGTTAAAAAAATGTCATGGAACAGAAGCCAAAATAATCTACAGAGAAATCATTAAAGCCATCCGTCGTAAGACAAGGAGACTCTTTTCTTCAGAACAAAAGATAATAATCGTAAATTTTTAAAAGAAAAAATCTTACATTTAAACAACTACATTGTCCACTTTCTTTGACGATATACATTAGTTTAAAAAGTATTTTATGAAAAATGTTATTTTATTTTTTGCGGTACTAGTCATTTTAACTGCATGCTCAAGTGTTAAGAAGGTAAACAGTAATAAATGGATAAGCCTATGGGATGGCAAAACATTGAACGAATGGAAATTCAGTGAAAAACCAGGTACGTTCTCTGTAGTTGATGGGAGCATTATGGTATTCGGTCCACGTTCACACCTCTATTATGTAGGGCCTGTGGCTAATGCCAATTTTAAGAACTTTGAGTTTGAGGCAAAGGTAATGACCACTAAAGGTTCTAATTCGGGAATCTATTTTCATACGGAGTATCAAGATCAAAATTTTCCGGACAAAGGATTTGAAGTGCAGGTTAATAATTCTCATACCGACTGGAAAAAGACAGGCGGATTATATGATATCTTAGACACCAAAGATGTTATTGTTAAAGATGATGAATGGTTTACAGAAACTATTATCGTTCAAGGTAAACACATCATTACTAAGATAAACGATAAAATTATAACAGATTATACGGAACCTGAAAATTACGTCCCGCTTAAGAATCATGTAAACAGAAAAATTGCTACTGGAACATTTGCACTCCAAGGTCATGATCCAAAGAGCAAGGTATTTTTTAAAGACATAAAGGTGAGAATATTGCCAGACTAGGGTGTTTGTTCATGCTGAATATTAAAACAGCCTAGACCTTTAGATATTCCTAATTATCATATTTTTACAAGGGGATATGTGCGATACATTTACACGGTGTTATTTGAAAATTAAACGAATTTTTCAAAATTATAAAGATTGTGGTGAATACCCTTCCGTTCAAAATGATGGAAGGGTATTCACCATTATTGCCGTAAAGAACTGGCAACCTAATAAACAGTATCGTTGCCCTATTCAGCAATTGAATCATTTCATTTATAAAGGGAATGGGTTAATCGACAATTCGCTCAAATAAGCAATTAAATAGCCTGAACGCATCTATATCTAATATATACTTATGAAACCCGTAGTACAAATTTCGCTTGATTTAACAAATATTGACGAGGCACTTGAAACTGCCGCATTGGCCATGAGGGCTGGAGTAGACTGGCTGGAAGCAGGCACACCGCTGATTCTGGCAGAAGGGCTGCATGGCGTGAGAGCATTGCGTAAAGCCTTTCCTAATGTGCCTATTGTTGCAGACCTTAAAACAATGGATGGGGGATATCTTGAAGCAGAAATGATGGCTAAAGCCGGAGCAACACATGTAGTGGTTATGGCAAGAGCCCATGCTGAAACTATTAAGTGTGTTGTGAATGCAGGCCGGGATTTTGGGGTGAAGGTCATGGGAGATAATCTGGGCTGTGAAGATATGATAGGGGCAGCTAAATGGTTGGAAGACCTGGGCTGTGATTATGTTATTCATCATATCGGTTATGACGAACGCCGCGGAATTGCTGCACAAGGAAATCGGATGCCTAGTCCTCTTGATCAGCTTCGCGAAGTAGTGAATGCGGTAAACATTCCTGTTCAGGCAGTTGGTGGATTAACATTAGAACAAGCAATTCGTTGCCCAGAATTTGGAGCGCCAATGGTTGTTCTTGGAGCGCCTTTAACAATTGATGCTGATGCTTTTAAAACGGCTGATGGTAATCTGGAAAGCTCGCTTCGTTTAATCTGCGAAAAGATACATGCCTATGGGGATGTAGCTATTGGGAAAAAATAAAATTAGTTCAATAATCTTTTTTATAAAATATGAAATCAGCCGCTGTTGTTAACTATTCACCTGAGAAAGGGTCAGTTGAAATTCGTGAAATTGAAAAGCCAACAATTGGTGATAATGATATATTGCTCGAAGTAGCCAATGTAGGCGTTTGTGGCAGTGATCTACATCAATGGACAGCTGACCATAGCTGGCCAGTAAATTATCCTGTTGTTCTTGGACATGAATTTGGAGGGTTTATTGCTGAAATAGGCAAAAATGTAAGCAAATGGAAAGAAGGTGACAGAGTGGTTAGTGAAACTGCCGCGATCATAGATATGAATAGCCCGATGACAAAAATCGGATTATATAATCTTGACCCTTCCAGAAAAGGCTTTGGATATGGCGTAAATGGTGCGATGACCCGTTATGTTCGTGTGCCGGAACGTTGTTTACATGGAGTGCCGGATCAAATTTCTTTTGAACACGCCTGTCTTACTGAGCCCTGTTGTGTAGCATATAGCGCTGTTGTTGAAAACGCTCGTCTTAAGCCAGGTGACCGGGTTGTTGTACTTGGTCCGGGAACAATTGGGATCCTTTGTGCAGCAATGGCAAGGCTATGCGGTGCAGAAGTTGCTATTGTTGGATTAGAATCAGACAAACATCGTTTAGAAATCGCTAAACAATACGGTTGTGAGGTATTCATCGGAGATGCTACAGAATGGGCAATGAGACGTGACGGGCTTGGTGCAGACTGCATTATTGACGCAGCAGGTGCAAGTATTACGATGCAAATGGCGATGGCGCTTGTTCGCCCGAATGGGATTATATCAAAAGTTGGCTGGGGTCCTCAGCCTTTGGGATTTTCTTTGGATCCTATCATTCAGAAAAACGTCAGACTTCAAGGCAGCTTCAGCCATAACTGGCCAATTTGGGAGCGTGTTATTGCATTAATGGCAAGTGGAGCATTGGATGTAAGTCCAATTATTGGAGGGGTATGGTCTATCCATGACTGGCACACAGCCTTCGAAAAAATGCATAAGGGCGAAATAGTGAAAAGCGTACTTAAACCATATTAAAACTGATGCGATTAAAAGATAAAGTTGTCATTATAACAGGAAGTACAACCGGAATAGGAAAAGCCATAGCGGTCCGTTGCGTAGCAGAAGGAGCAAATGTGGTCATCAACGGACGGAACAAGGAGGCAGGAGAAGCCGTAGTGAAAGAACTAGGTGAAACAAATGCTGTATTAAGCATTGTCGATATTTCTCTTGAAGATGCTCCACAACGCTTAATCGATGCGGCATTGAAAGCATTTGGGAAGCTCGATTCAATTGTGAATAATGCGGCAATGATCGTTGCCTCAGATATTCACAGTACCGATTCTGCATTTCTTCGTCAGGTGTTGGAGGTAAATACGGTTTTCCCATTTGCACTAACCAAGGCTGCTTTGCCACACCTTAGAAAAACACATGGATGTGTACTCAATATCGGTTCCGTAAATGCATATAGCGGCGAACCTAATTTGCTTCCTTACAGTATTTCAAAAGGCGCAATGATGACAATGACCCGGAACCTTGGTGATACACTTCTTCGCGAAGAAGGAGTACGGGTGAATCAGATCAATCCGGGATGGGTTGCTACCGAAAACGAAACTATCCGAAAACGTGAACATGGTCTTGGAGACGATTGGTATAAAGACGTTCCGCGTGTTTATGCACCTTCAGGCCGAATTTTATGGCCAGAAGAAATTGCGTCCGGTGTTGTATACTTTATCAGCGATGAATGCGGTCCGGTGTCGGGACAGGTAATGGATCTAGAACAGTACCCTTTTATAGGCCGTAATCCGCCTAAGGATGCCTCAATACTTGATAAATAATATTTCAAAATAATTGCTATGCCAAAATTAGCCGCATTCCCTAAAGCGTATATCACTCCTTTATGTAAAGGAACCATGGGTCTATCAGAATGGATAGAATTAGCATCAAAACTAGAGATCGAAGGATTAGAGTGGTACGCAGGGTTTTGGGAGATGGAAGATGAAAAAAACTGGGCCAAATTCCGCCATCAGGTTGAAGATCATGGGAAACAGATCCCAATGATGTGCTGTTCTCCGGATTTTACACACCAGGATGCTGCCTTCCGAAAAAATGAGATCGAAAAACAGAAAAGATGGATTGATATGACCTATGCTCTTGGCGGTTCTTATTGCCGTGTGCTATCAGGACAGAAACGTCCAGAGATTGCTGTAGATGAGGGTGTCAAGTTAGCAGCTGATAGTATAAATGCCTGCTTACCCTATGCGCAGGAACGTAACATCACGCTTATTCTGGAGAATCATTATAAAGATGATTTTTGGGAATACCCTGAATTTGCACAGAAAATGGACGTATTCTGCAAGCTTGTGGATAGTATAGACCATCCTTTTTTCGGGGTCAATTACGATCCAAGTAACACGTACCTTGCGGGAGAAGATCCTGTTGAACTTCTGAAAAGAGTTTCGCATCGTGTAGTAACTATGCATGCCAGCGATAGGTATCTCAAGGAAGGAACAATCGAAGACCTGCGCAGCGAAGAAGGCGGTG
>Ga0222712_10001146_pt1 | contig 33852 bp, 31 predicted proteins | sample C33_657DmetaG_FD_165043 | JGI IMG/M metagenome (GOLD analysis project Ga0222712, IMG submission 165043) | Estuarine water microbial communities from San Francisco Bay, California, United States - C33_657D | ecosystem: Environmental > Aquatic > Marine > Unclassified | place: USA: California...
CCGCCCTCAGCCTGCTTCAAAACACTGATGATCTGGCTATCGGAAAACTTGGACTTCTTCATGTAGATCCTCCTCGGATAATGTTACGAGAATTTTCTACTTTTGAGCCCGGTGGTTTTCAGGGGGGATTACCATCCACGCCTCGGCCGTACTTGTCCCAAATGAAAAAGGGCGCCAAAGCGCCCCTCTCCAAATCACTTTCTGAACGCCAACGCCACTACCCCATCGCCCGAATCTTCCCCAATTTCTCCTGCAAGGCATAAATGGCAGCCTCGTTACTCCTTTGCCTCTCCCGCTCCACATCCACAATCTCTTTCGGCGCGTTGTCGACAAACTTCGCGTTACTCAGCTTGGCGGCAATCCCCGCCAGATTCTTCTCCAGTTTGGCGATCTCCTTCTCCAGGCGCGCGGCTTCAGCCGCGGTGTCGATCAGGCCGGCCAGCGGCACCAGGATCTCGATCTGGCCGTAAAGCTGCGTGGCGGCCATCGGCGCTTCGGCATGGGCGTCGAGCACGGTGATCTCGGCCAGCTTGGCCAGCTTCATCAGGAACAGTCGGTTTTCTTCCAGACGGCGGCGGTCGGTGTCGTCCAGATTGCGCAGCAGCACGGGGATCGCCTTGCCGGGCGCGATGTCCATCTCGCCGCGGATGTTGCGGATGCCCACGATGATGCCTTTCACCCAGTCGATGTCCGCTTCGGCCTCGGGGTCGATCAGCGCGGCGTCGGGCTGCGGGTAGACCTGGTTCATCAGGCTCTTGTCTTCGTCTTCGCGCTTCATGTCCAGCAGCGGGGCCACGCGCTGCCAGATCTCTTCGGTGATGAAGGGCATCAGCGGGTGGCTGAGGCGCAGGGAGCTCTCGAGCACGCTCAGCAGCGTGAGGCGTGTGGTCTGCGCGTGGTCGGGGTGGTTCTCTTCGTCCCACAGCACGGGCTTGGAAAGCTCCACGTACCAGTCGCAATACTCGTTCCAGAAGAAGTCGTAGATGGCCTGCGAGAGCAGGTCGAAGCGATAGGCGGCGAAGTGCTCGTGCACCTGCTGCACGGTGCGCTGCAGGCGCGACAGAATCCAGCGGTCGGCCAGGCTGAAGTAGTTCTGCGCGCGCAGGGCGTCCTGCTTCTCAAGGGGGAACACGATGCCTTTCTCTTCGGTGTTCATCAGCACATAGCGCGAAGCGTTCCACAGCTTGTTGCAGAAATTGCGGAAGCCTTCCATGCGGTTCAGGTCGAACTTGATGTCGCGGCCGGTGGAGGCCAGCGAGTAGAACGTGAAGCGCAGGGCGTCGGTGCCATAGGCGGGGATGCCCTCGGGGAAGGCGGCGCGGGTGAACTTGGCGATCTTCTGCTCCAGCTGCGGCTGCATCAGGTCGCTGGTGCGCTTGGTCACCAGGTCTTCCAGGCCGATGCCGTCGATGAGGTCGATCGGGTCCAGGATGTTGCCCTTGGACTTGGACATCTTCTGGCCGTTCTCGTCGCGCACCAGGCCGGTGATGTACACCGTCTTGAAGGGGATCTCGCCGGTGAACTTCAGGGTCATCATGATCATGCGGGCAACCCAGAAGAAGATGATGTCGAAGCCGGTGACGAGCACGTCGGTGGGGTGGAAGGTCTTCAGCGTCTCGGGCTCGTTGGGCCAGCCGAGGGTGCCGAAGGTCCACAGCGCCGAGCTGAACCAGGTGTCGAGCACGTCTTCGTCCTGGCGCAGGGCCAGGTCGGGGCTCAGGCTGTACTTGCGGCGCACGTCGGCGTCGCTGTAGCCCACGTAGATGTTGCCGGCGTCGTCATACCAGGCCGGGATGCGGTGGCCCCACCACAGCTGGCGGCTGATGCACCAGTCCTGCAGGTCGCGCATCCAGGCGAAATAGGTGTTCTCCCAGTTCTTGGGCACGAACTGGATGTCGCCGTCTTCCACGGCCTTGATGGCGGGCTCGGCCAGCGCCTTCACGGCCACGTACCACTGGTTCGTCAGCCAGGGCTCGATGATCACGCCGGTGCGGTCGCCGCGCGGCACCTTGAGCTTGTGCGGGTCGATCTTCTCCAGCAGCCCCAGGGCCTCGATGTCGGCCACCACGCGCTTGCGCGCCTCGAAGCGGTCCAGCCCGCGATACGCCTCGGGGGCGTTCTCGTTGATGGCGGCATCGGCGGTGAAGATGTTGATCATGGGCAGCTGGTGGCGCTTGCCCACCTCGTAGTCGTTGAAATCGTGGGCCGGGGTGATCTTCACGCAGCCGGTGCCGAAGCTGGCGTCCACGTAGTCATCGGCCACGATGGGAATGCGGCGGCCGCACAGGGGCAGCTCGACGAACTTGCCGATCAGGCTCTGATAGCGCTCGTCGGCGGGGTTCACGGCCACGGCGGTGTCGCCCAGCAGGGTCTCGGGGCGCGTGGTGGCGATGGTGATGTGGGTCTGGCCGGCCGCCGTGGTGGCGCCGTCCGCCAGCGGATAGCGGAAATGCCACAGGAAGCCGTCTTCCTCTTCCGACAGCACTTCCAGATCGGACACGGCGGTGTGCAGTTTCGGGTCCCAGTTCACCAGGCGATTGCCGCGGTAGATCAGGCCCTGGTCATACAGCTCGACGAACACGCGCTCCACGGCGGCGGAGAAACCGGCGTCCATGGTGAAGCGCTCGCGCGTCCAGTCCAGCGACGAGCCCAGGCGGCGGATCTGCTGGGTGATGATGTTGCCGGACTCGTCCTTCCACTCCCACACCTTCTTCACGAAGGCCTCGCGGCCCAGGTCGTGGCGGGTGAGGTTCTGCCGTGCCAGCTGACGCTCCACCACCATCTGCGTGGCGATGCCGGCGTGGTCGGTGCCGACCTGCCACAGGGTCTTGCGGCCGAGCATGCGCTGATAGCGGATGAGCGCGTCCATGATGGCGTTCTGGAAGCCATGCCCCATGTGCAGGCGACCGGTCACATTGGGCGGGGGAATCACGATGGAGTAGGCGTCGCCGTCACCGGACGGAGTGAAATAGCCTTTCTCTTCCCACTGTTTGTACCAGTGACCTTCGATCTGATGGGGTTGGTATGTCTTGTCCATGTCTGCCTGTGCTGTGGTGTCGGGTGATTTTTGGGAGGCGCGAGTATACCTCACGCCTTTTGCGTGCGCAGATACTCCACCAGCAGGGGCACCGGGCGGCCGGTGGCGCCTTTCTGGGCTCCGGAGACCCAGGCGGTGCCGGCGATGTCCAGGTGCGCCCAGCGGTATTGCTTGGTGAAGCGCGACAGGAAGCAGGCCGCCGTGATGGTGCCGCCGCGCGGCCCGCCGATGTTGGCGATGTCGGCGAAGTTGCTGTCGAGCAGGGACTGGTATTCGTCCCACAGCGGCAGTTGCCAGGCGAAGTCCAGCGTGTGCTGGCCGAGCTGCAGCAGCTCGTCGGCCAGTGCCTGATTGTTGCTGAGCAGGGCGCTGGTCTGGTCGCCGAAGGTGGCCACGGCTGCGCCGGTCAGGGTGGCGATGTCGATCACGGTGCGCGGCTTGAAGCGCTCCACGTAGGTCAGCGCGTCGCACAGCACCAGGCGGCCTTCGGCGTCGGTGTTGAGAATCTCGATGGTCTGACCCGACATGCTGGTGACGATGTCACCCGGCTTGGTGGCCTTGCTGCCCGGCATGTTCTCGGCGGCGGCGATCACGCCCACCACGTTCAGCTTCAGGCCCAGGTCGGCAATGGCGGTGAGCGTGCCGATCACGCTGGCCGCGCCGCACATGTCGTACTTCATCTCATCCATGGCCAGGCCCGGCTTCAGGCTGATGCCGCCGGTGTCGAAGGTGATGCCCTTGCCCACCAGCACCACGGGCTTGCTGTCGGCCTTGGTGGCGCCCTTGTATTCCATGACGATCAGCTTGGCTTCCTCGGCGGAGCCGGCGCTCACGCTGAGCAGCGAGCCCATGCCCAGCTTCTTCATCTGCGCCTCGTTCAGCACCTTGGTGCTGATGGTCTTGTATTTCTCGCCCAGCTTCACGGCGGTGTCGGCCAGGTAGGTCGGCGTGCAGATGTTGCCCGGCAGATTGCCCAGCTCCCTGGTGGCGGCCACGCCCAGGGCGATGCTGGCGCCGAGCTTCACGGCCTCGGTCTGGGCCTTGCGTGTCTCGGCACTGGCGGCGCTCACGGCCACGCTCTTGAGGGCGTACTCGGGCTTCTTCTTGCTCTTGGTCTGGTCGTACTGGTAAGCGTTGGCATCGCACTCCTGCACCAGCAGGGTGGTGGCCCAGGCGATGTCGCGATCCTTCAGCGGCAGCTCGGCCAGGGTGAACACGGCGTCCTTCGCGCTGGACTTGAGCAGGGCCTTGATGGCGGCGCCGACGGCCTTGCGGTAGCTGCGCGCATCCAGGGCGCCTTCATCGCCACAGCCCACGAGCAGGATGCGCTTGGCAAGGCCTGAGTGCGGGTGCAGCAGCAGCGTGTCGCCCACCTTGCCGCTGACATCGCCACTGCCGGTGACGCGGCTGAGCGCGCCGTCCAGGGTGGTATCCACGGCAACGGCAGGCGCACTCAGGCGCCCCTTGGTCCAGACGCCGAGCACGAGGCAATCGGTGGCTTTGGCAGTGACGGCGGTGCTGAGCAGGCTGTATTGCAACGGCGATTTCCTTGGCAGAGAGGGGGGGTGAAAATGAACACTGCGGCCATGCTAGGGAGTTTCCCGGGGGCTGGCAAGCGCGTGGCAGGCGGGCGAGGCGGGCGCTGTGGGGCGCGCAGGCAGTGGTGTACTTGTCCGCGGGCCGTGAATTAGAATTGGCCGCCTTTCACAGGAGCCCGCCCATGTCCCGCGTCAAGATCGTCTTGCCCGACCACTACCTGTTCTCCATGCGGTACCGTGTGGGCATCAGCGATCTGAACTACGCCCGCCACCTGAACAGCGTGGCCATGGTGCACATCCTGCACGAGGCGCGGCTGCAGTTCCTGGCGCATCTGGGCTTCACCGAGGCCAACATCTTCGGCCTGGGCATGGTGGTCACCGACATGGGGGTGGATTACCGCAGCGAGTCCTTTGCCAATGACTGGCTCACCATCGACGTGGGCGTGGGCCGTTTCAATCGCTACGGCTGCGACATCGGTTTCCGCATCACCAACACCGCGCTCGAGAAAGTGGTCTGCAATGCCAAGATCGGCGTGGTGTTCTTCGATTTCGACAAGCACAAGATCGCCCTGATTCCCAAGGCCTTCCGCGACATGCTGGGGCAGCCGGAGCTGGACATTGACTAGCGCCAGGCCGCGCGAGCGAGCCGGAGGGCCACCCCGACCGTGATCATATTCCGTTATCTTGCGCGGCAGATCTTCCAGGTGATGGCCGCCGTGACGGTGATCATGCTGGTGCTGGCCATGATCACGCGCTTCCTGCAATACCTGGGGCAGGCCGTGGAGGGCGAGATCACCTCCGACATCCTGCTGCTGCTCATGGCCTACCGCCTGCCGGAATTCCTGCTCGTCATCCTGCCGTTCTCGCTGTTTCTGGGCATCCTGCTGGCCTATGGCCGCATGTACGCCGAGAACGAGATGACGGTGCTCTCCGCCTGCGGCATCAGCCAGAAACGCCTGGTGGCCTTGACCCTCGCGTGCACCAGCTTCCTGGCCATCATCCTCGGCACCCTCAGTCTGCAGGTGGCCCCCTGGGGCCTGCGCAACACCGAGCAGTTGATGGAGAGCCAGGACGAGCTGACGGAGCTCGATCTGATCGTGGCCGGCCAGTTCCAGGACTTTGCCGAGGGTCAGCGCACCACCTATGCCGAGACCACCAGCGATATCGCCGGCGAGCGTCAGCTCAACAACACCTTCGTGGCCTGGCGGCGCCCGGATGCCACGCAGGACGGCGCGAGCCTGCGCATCATCGTGGCCGAGTCGGCACGGCCGGTGATCGACGAGGCCAGCGGCCGGCGCTTCATGCTGCTGGAGAACGGGCATCTGTATGACGGCGTGCCCGGCCAGGCCGATTATCTGGTGAGCCAGTTCGAGCAGCAGGCGCTGCTGCTGCCGGAGCAGGTGCGCATCGAGACGGTGGTGCGCGAGAAGTCCCTGCCCACGGCGCAACTGTGGAACTCGGCGCTGCCCGAGCATCAGGCCGAGCTGCAGTGGCGCTTCTCCACCATCCTCCTGATTCCCGTGCTCACCCTGATCGCCGTGCCGCTGAGCCGGGTGGCACCGCGCCAGGGGCGCTTCAGCCGCCTGGTGCCGGCCGCGCTGCTCTACGCCACGTATTACGTGCTGCTGCAACTGGGCATGAGCCTGCTGGCCGAGGGCAGCATCCCGCTCGCGCTGGGCCTGTGGTGGGTGCACGCGGGCTTCATCGCGCTGGGGCTGTGCCTGCTGTTCGGGCGGCGGGAGGCGCACACATGAGTCGATTGGATGCTTACGTGCGCAAGCATGTGGTGGCGGCGATGCTGGTGGTGTTCGCGCTCACCACGAGCCTGGATTTCATCTTCAGCCTGGCCGACGAGCTGGGCAGCAGCACGGACAATTACAGTGCTGGGGACGCGCTGTGGTTCACCCTGGGCATCATGCCCCGCGCCATCTACGAGATGCTGCCCTTCATCGCGCTGGGCGGCGCCCTGATCGGGCTGGGTGTGCTGGCCTCGCACAACGAACTGGTGGTGATACAGGCCACGGGCGTGAGCACCTGGCGCATCGTCTGGGCCGTGATGAAGCCTGCCCTGGCGGTGATGGGTCTTAGTCTGGTGCTGGGCGAGTGGGTGGCGCCGCCGCTGGAGCAGCGCGCGCAGAGTGATCTGGCCATCATCGAGAGCGGCGGGCAGGCGCTGAGTTCCGCCGGCGGCGACTGGCGCAAGATCGGCAATGAATTCATCCACATCAACGTGATCCTGCCCGGCGGCACCCAGCTGCAGGGCGTCACGCGCTATGTGCTGGACGAGCAGCGGCGCCTGGTCAGCAGCAGTTTCGCCACCTCGGGGGAGTATCTGGAGGATGCCGACGGCGCGTTCTGGCGGCTGTCCGATGTGCGCGAGACGCGCTTTGGCGAGGGCGAGATCGCTGTCACGCGCAAGGCGCTGGAGGACTGGCGGGTGGAGCTGTCACCAGCGTTGCTGAGCGTGCTGCTGGTGGACCCGGAGCGGCAATCGATCTCGGGCCTGTACCGCTTCGCGCAGTACTTCGAGAACGAGGGGCTGGAGAGCAGCAGTTACTACCTGGCGTTCTGGAAGAAGCTGCTGCAGCCGCTGGCCACGGCCTCGCTGGTGCTGCTGGCGATCTCGTTCGTGTTCGGGCCGTTGCGCAGCGCGACGATGGGTTTCCGGGTGTTCGTGGCGATCGCCATGGGCATGGGTTTCACGCTGGTGCAGCGCATGCTGGGCCCGGCGAGTCTGCTGTACGGCTTCAGTCCGCTGATCGCGGTGCTGTTGCCAATGGTGCTGTGCGCGGTGATCGGGGTCATATTGCTGCGGCGTGTCTGAGGGGGCGTGTGTGTGAGGGTTCTGCCCGGCGCCGGGGGCTGGCCCGCGATCCTCGGGTGTCGGCAGGCACTGCAGTCCGGGGCCAGTCTTGCAGACACGCCGTGAACCCATCCATGGGGGCTCGATTCGCCGCCGTCCAGGCGGCTCACGGTCTGCAAGACTGGCCCCGGACTGCAGCGCTCAGGCGCAACGCAAGGTTCGCGGGCCAGCCCCCGGCGCCTGCTCCGTGCCACGTTCTCTCTCCCCCTCAGCGGGAGAGGGGAGTCTGGTTCCTCCCTCTGGAAATGCTCGCGTGCCAATTCGCTGGCAATGGAAAAGGCCTGCCACGGCGGCGTTGCCGTTCAGCGGCATAAAGGACCCGCGCCGAGTGAGCCAGGAGACCAAGGCTCCTGGCGATGCGAGGGGACCCGGGAGGGGCGCGGGTCAGCCGCAGAACGGGAATGCCGCCGTGGCAGGCCGGGCAGAATCTGCAAGAGAAGTGTTCACGAGATTGGCAGAAGGCCCGCCGGACTCCCCACTCCCAGCGTCAGAACGGTCGAGAGCCTTTGGGCAGCAGCACCACGCGGGTGCCCGAGAACTTGTCGTGCAGCGCGTCGCGCTGCGGGTCCATGTAGCGCCAGAGATAACCGACGCCCAGCAGGAAGAACGCCGGCCAGGCCAGCACCCAGCGCAGCACGCCTTGCTGCAGCGACATCAGGCCACCGGAACGGCTGACCGCCTTGATGCGCCAGGCGATCATGCCCAGCGTCTGGCCCGTGCGCGTCCAGAACCAGATGTAGAACCCCGCCGCACTGCCCACTTCCACCAGGAACACGATCACGTCCAGCACCGGGTCGGTCTGCACGCGGCCGTCCACCAGCTGACTGGTGTCCGGGCCCACGATGAACTGCAGCAGGAAGCCGAAGGCCATCCAGATGGCGGCCACGAGGAAGGCGTCATAGAGCAGCGCCGCCAGCCGGCGCCACAGCCCTGCCGAGGGCAGCAGGGCTTCGGAGACCGGGCCGGCATCGGAGTCGGTGACGGTCTCGCGTTCGGGCGTGGCGGCTGGCTTGCTCATGGGGGCTTACAGCTCTTTCACGGCCTGGATGAGTTCGTTGACGGCCTTCTGACCGTCGCCGAACAGCATGCGGGTGTTGTCCAGCAGGAACAGCGGGTTCTCGACACCGGAGAAGCCGGTGCCGCGACCGCGCTTGATCACGATCACGTTGTCGGACTGCTCGGCGTTCAGGATCGGCATGCCGAACAGGGGGCTGTTCGGGTCGTTCTTGGCCGCCGGGTTCACCACGTCGTTCGCCCCGATCACCAGGGTGACCGTGGTGTTGGCGAAGTCCGCGTTGATGTCTTCCATGTCGTAGATCAGGTCGTAGGGCACGCCGGCCTCGGCCAGCAGCACGTTCATGTGGCCCGGCATGCGGCCGGCCACCGGGTGGATCGCGAACTTCACCTTCACGCCTTTCTCGGTGAGCAGCTGGGTCAGCTCCCACACCTTGTGCTGGGCCTGGGCCACGGCCATGCCGTATCCCGGAATCACCACCACCTGGCTGGCGTAGGCCATCATGATGCCCACGTCCTGGGCCTGGATCTCCTTCATGGAGCCGCCGGTGGCGCCGGCATCGACGGTGGTCGTGGCAGTGGTGCCGAAGCCGCTGAAGAACACGTTGCTCACCGAGCGGTTCATGGCCTTGGCCATCAGGTGCGTCAGCAGAGTGCCGGCCGAGCCCACCACGGTGCCGGCGATGATCATCGCGGCATTGCCCAGCACATAGCCTTCAAAGCCCACGGCCAGGCCGGTGAGGGCGTTGAACAGGGAGATGATCACCGGCATGTCGGCGCCGCCCACGGGCACGGTGATGAACACGCCCAGGATCAGGGCCAGGCCGAAGAACACCACGATGGGCGCCACGGCGTTGGTGCTGTACACGGAGATCGCCACGACCACCAGGATCACGGCCAGCACCAGGTTGATCTGCTGCTGCTGGGGCAGCAGCTTGCTGGTGTTCAGGCGCCCGTCGAGCTTGGCCCAGGCGATGATGCTGCCGCTGAAGGCGATGGTGCCGATGATGGCGCCGATGATGGCCAGGATGGCGACGTCGGTGCCCATGGCCTGGGCCACGGTTTCCGGGTGCGCGTTCAGCGCTTGCAGGCCGAGGGCATTCAGGCGGTCACCGGTGGGGGCACCGGCCGCCACTTCGCCCTGCGCCTTGAGCAGTTCCACCGCCGCGATGGTGGCTGCCGCGCCGCCGCCCATGCCGTTGTACATGGCGATCATCTGCGGCATGTCGGTCATGGCGACCTTCTTGCCGGTGACCCAGGCATAGCCGCCACCGATGGCGATCGCCACGATGATCAGCAGGTAATTGGTCACGGCCTGCGGGTTGTCATAAAGCTCGGGCGCGAGGAAGGTGACCAGGGTGGCGAGCACCATGCCGGCGCCGGCCCACTGGATGCCGCGTCGTGCGGTGACGGGCGAGCTCATCTGCTTCAGGCCGAGAATGAACAGCACGGCCGCGAGGAAATAACTGGCTTGGATCAGGATGCTCATTTACTTCTTCCCTCCGGCGGCGTCCTTCTTGTCGCTGGACTTGAACATCTCCAGCATGCGTTCCGTGACCACATAGCCCCCCACCGCGTTGCCCGCGGCCAGCAGCACAGCGACAAAGCCGATGGCCTGCTGGGTGGGATTCTCGGCAATGCCGAGGGCGATCATGGCGCCCACCAGCACGATGCCGTGCACGAAGTTGGAGCCGGACATCAGCGGCGTGTGCAGGATCACCGGCACCTTGCTGATGATTTCGTAGCCGGTGAAGCCGGCCAGCATGAAGATGTAGAGCGCTGCGAGACCTTCGATCATTGTGCACCTCCTTCCACTTTGTCCCGGATCTGCGCGTTCACGATGGCGCCGCCGTGGGTGATCAGACTGTCCTTGAGAATCTGGTCTTCCAGATCGATGTGTACCTGGCCGTCCTTGATGAGCAGGCCCAGCAGGTTGAGCAGGTTCTTGGCGTACAGCTCGCTGGCGTGGCCGCTCACGGTGCTCGGCACATTCACCGGGCCGTGGATCTTCACGCGGTTGTGCAGGATGGTCTCGCCGGCCTGGGTCAGCTCGCAGTTGCCGCCACCCTCGGCGGCGAGGTCAACGATGACCGAACCGCCCTTCATGCCTTCCACCATCTCGCGGCTGATGATCTTCGGCGAGGGGCGGCCGGGAATGGCGGCGGTGGTGATGAGCACGTCGGCAGCGGCCACGTGGCGGGCCAGGATGGCCTGCTGCTGGGCCTTTTCCTCGGCGGTCAGTTCGCGGGCGTAACCGCCGGCGCCTTCGGCCTTGATGTCGATGTCGACGAATTTCGCCCCCAGGGATTCCACCTGGTCCTTCACGGCAGCGCGCACGTCATAGCCTTCGACGATGGCGCCCAGACGGCGGGCCGTGGCGATCGCCTGCAGGCCAGCCACGCCGGCACCGATCACCAGCACCTTGGACGGACGCACCGTGCCGGCCGCGGTGGTGAGCATGGGGAAGAACTTGCCGAGCAGGGTGCTGGCGATGAGCACCGCCTTGTAGCCGGCGATGGAGGCCTGGGAGGACAGCGCGTCCATGGCCTGGGCGCGGGAGATGCGCGGAATCAGCTCCATGGAGAAGGCGCTGATGTTCTTCTGCTTGAGGCGAGTGAAACGCTCGAGATCGCCCCAGGGGTTCAGGTAGCCGATCAGGATGGCGCCGTCCTTGAGTTTCTCGATCTGCTGCGCCTGCAGCGGATTGACGGTGAGCACGATGTCGGCACTGCCCAGCAGCGCGGCCTCGTCCTGCACGATGTCGGCGGCGTAGTCGGCATCGCCGTAGCCGGCCAGCTCGCCTGCGCCACTCGCGAGGCTCACGCTGACCCCCATCGTGTTCAGTTTCTTCACCACGTCCGGCACCAGCGCCACGCGCTGCTCGCCGGTACGGATCTCCTTAGGTACTCCTACCCGTATTGTCATAGTCCCGCCTCTGCTGGGTTCCGCCTTGAAATTGCGCGGCAGTATACCCGGTTAGGGCGGACGGATGCACGGCGCACGGGCGAAGGTGGACAGCGGGGGGGGGAGTCTGCCGGCGCAGAGCCTCGATCTCGGTGTTCAGGGACTGGGCCTGATGCGACACGTCGGCGCCCGAGCAGCTTCTCGACATATTCCGAGTCCGCCTCGGTGATCGACACTACCCCGGTAAAGGTGGTTTTCGGGTTCCTCGTAGATCGTGCGGCACTCGTTCAGGTGGGCATAGAGCACGTCCACGCAGAGAAAGACCTGAGCCTATTGTCTGCATTTCGTTCAGGCTAGGGAAGGCATCGGCCGCAAGGCCACGGAATTCGCGGCTTCTGGCGCCCCGCTTTGTTTGCTAGAATCGGCCCCACGTTTTCGGCAGTCATCCCGGCATCCCGTTTCGTCACCTTCGTGTGCAAGAGCCCGACACCATGAGCCATATGTCCGACACCGCTTTCCCTCGCCACGTCCGCTTGCTGGACACCACGCTGCGCGACGGCGAGCAGACCCAGGGGGTCTCCTTCGCCGCCAAGGAAAAGCTGAACATTGCCCGCGCCCTGCTGCAGTCGCTGAAGGTGGACCGCATCGAGGTGGCCTCGGCCCGCGTGTCCGACGGCGAACGCCAGGCTGTGGTGGACATCAATGCCTGGGCGGCGCAGGAAGGCTATCTGGACAAGGTCGAGGTGCTGGGCTTCGTCGATCACCGCCTGAGCGTGGACTGGGTGGAGAAGGCTGGCGGCCGCGTCATCAACCTGCTGGCCAAGGGCAGTGAGAAACACTGCCGCGAGCAGCTGCGCCGCACCCTGCCCGAGCACATCGAGGACATCCGCCGCACGGTCGCCTATGCCCACGAGCGTGGCCTGCGCGTGAACATGTACCTGGAGGACTGGTCCAACGGCTACAAGGACAGCCCCGCCTATGTCTTCGCCCTGCTGGAAGGCACGCGCGGCCTGGGCATCGAGTCCTTCATGCTGCCCGACACCCTGGGCGTGATGATGCCGGACGAAGTCTTCGCGGCCATGAGCGACATGATCGCGCGCTTCCCTGATCTCGCCTTCGACTTCCACCCGCACAACGACTACGGCCTGGCCACCGCGAACGTGATGGCGGCGGTGAAGGCGGGCATCAACACGGTGCACTGCACCATCAACTGCCTGGGCGAGCGCGCGGGCAATGCCTCGCTGGCGGAAGTCGCCGTGGTGCTGCGCGACAAGATGGGCGTGCAGCTCTCCATTGACGAGACCCGCATCGGCCAGCTGAGCCGCATGGTGGAGAACTTCTCCGGCAAGTGGGTCGCCGCCAACGCGCCCGTCGTCGGGGCCGACGTGTTCACCCAGACGGCAGGCATTCACGCCGATGGGGACTCCAAGGGCGGGCTCTACATCACGGCCCTGCGTCCCGAGCGTTTCGCCCGCAAGCGCGTGTATGCCCTGGGCAAGATGTCCGGCAAGGCCTCGCTGGCCAACAATCTGGAAGAACTGGGGCTGACCCTGAGTGCCGACGATCAGCGCAAAGTGCTGCAGCGTGTGGTAGAGCTGGGCGATTCCAAGCAGGTCATCACGGTGGATGACCTGCCGTTCATCATCGCGGACGTGCTGGAGAGCCGGGACTACAACTACACGCGGCTGCTCAACTGCTACATCAGCAGCGGTCTGGACGTGGAGAGCACGGCCAGCATCCGCGTCACCATTGACGGGCGGGAATACAGCGGCTCCGGCGCGGGCAACGGCGGTTTCGCCGCCTTCATGGATGCCATCGGCCGCATCCTCAAGCAGCGCAAATTCCGCATGCCCGACCTGATCGACTACGAGGTGCATATTCCGCGCGGCGGCAACACCAGCGCGCTGACCGAATGCATCATCACCTGGAGCGATGGTGAGCGTGAGCTGAAGACGCGGGGCGTGGATGCCAATCAGGTGATGGCGGCGGTGAAGGCGACGTTGCGCATGATCAATATCAGGATGCACGCCAGCGCTCAGCGCTGAGTTCGGGCCTGTTGGGTCGCGATATTGCGTGGGCCGTGCGCTGGCAGCGGGCTTGCCGACACGCCACAAGTACATCCCTGTAGGCTCGGCGCCCGCCATCCATGGCGGGCGACGGTCGGCAAGCCCGCTGCCAGCGCACGGCTTCGCGGTATCGTGCCGCCGTCAGGGCCGTGTTCTCGTGAGTTTGGTCGCTGGCGTTGGGAGGGGACGAGGAGCTCTTGGCCTCACCTTCGGCGCAAGACTGCAGGCTCGCAAAGGCAGGGAACTGGCACTGAATCAGAGGGCTGGCGGGGCGGAGTTGCTCTGGCCGACCGTCTGCCGCCAGGGATGGCGGCAGGCGAGCCTCCAGGGATGGATTCACGGCGTGTCGGCAAGAGCAACTCCGCCCCGCCAGACCCGCACGTACACAGTCAGTTCCACCCACTACACCGGCAGTTTGCGCAACTCTTCCACCACCAGGTTGCCGAACGAGCTCGTGTCGATCATCTTCACGCCCGCACCCGGCTTGGACAGATCCGGAGTGGAATAGCCCTGCGCGAACACACTCTGCATCGCGTGCCAGACATTCTTCGCTTCCTTGTCCATGCCGAAGCTCATCTCCAGCATCATCGCCACCGAGCCGATCATCGAATACGGGTTCGCGATGTTCTTGCCCGCGATGTCCGGGGCCGAGCCATGGGACGGCTCGTAGTAGGCCTTCTTGTCGCCCACACAGGCCGAAGGCATCAAGCCCAGCGAGCCCAGGATGCCGCCGCCCTGATCGCTCAGGATGTCGCCAAACATGTTCTCCATGACCATCACGTCGAACTGGCCTGGATTCAGGCACAGATAGGTCGCGGCCGCGTCCACCAGGATGTGGATCACCTTCACTTCCGGGTAATCCTTCGCCACTTCCTCGATCACGTCGTTCCACAGCACGCTGGATTTCAGCACGTTGCTCTTGTGGATGTTGTGCAGCACCTTCTTGCGTTTCATGGCGGTGTCGAAGGCCACGTTGGCGATGCGGCGGATCTGCACTTCGTCGTATTCCAGCATCTCGCGCACATAGCGCACGCCGTCCGGGGTCACGCCCGTCTGCTTCTCGCCGAAGTAGAGGCCGCCCACCAGTTCGCGGATGATCATGATGTCGATGCCGTTGCCGATGATTTCCTTCTTCAGCGGCGAGAAGTGCGCCAGGCCCTCGGGCAGGAAGACGGGACGGAAATTGGCGTAGGTGTTGTAGCGGCGACGCAGGGGCAGCAGGGCGCCGCGCTCTGGCTGCTTGTCCACCGGAATCTTCTTGGACTCCTCGTGATTCAGACCGATTGGACCCTTGAGAATGGCGTCCGCCTCGTCGCAGATCTGCCGGGTCTTCTCCGGGAACGGGTCCCCGCACTCGAAGTAGGCGCTGGCACCGAAGGGGGCGTGGATCAGGTCGAATTCCACGCCCGGGTTGCGCTCTTGCACCAGTTTCAGCACCTTCACGGCTTCCACCATGATTTCGGGGCCGATGCCATCACCATCGAGTAATGCGATCTTGTACTTGCTCATGAGATTCCTGCAGTCTGCGGCTGAAAAGTGGCGCGTAATCTACCACGCACGAAAGATGAGCAACAAGGCGGGAGGCCGGTGCTGCCCGGGTTGATCCAGGGGGTGTCAAGAACGGTGGGGCGGATCAGAACAGATACCTGGTGGATAAAGATGAGTGCCGCAATCAAGACTATGACATAAGTCAGAGTGTCGCTGACTTCCATGCCATAGAACTTCCTAAGTTACTGGTTTCTATTGTTAGAGCTCATGCATCCAGTGTTCCATGCGGAAGATTGGCTCTTCGTTACACAGGTTGAACGCGGCTTGCCACACGAATTTACCGGGTTTTCAAGCTGTTTTTAAAGTGAATTCATTCATTTGACACGGAAACCTCAACGTCTCTGAGAATTGACGAGTGAGAACCGTTATTATCTGCCGCCCGAAAAACCCATGAACGAGGCCTTCACGACATGATTCCTGCTGCCAGAGACTTCTGGTTTCTCCCCCTTGGCGGCTGCGGCGAGATCGGCATGAACCTCAATCTTTTCGGCCATGCCGGCCAGTGGCTCATGGTGGATTGCGGCGTGACCTTCGAGAAGAGCCCCGTTCCGGGAGGCGGCAACCGGGTGGAAATGCCCGACCCGGTGTTCATTGCGAACCGCAGCGAGTCCCTGGTCGGCCTGATCGCCACCCATGCCCACGAGGATCACATCGGCGCCATCGCCCACCTCTGGGAACAATTGCGCTGTCCCATCTACACCACGCCCTTCACTCGGAATGTGCTGCTGCGCAAGCTGCGCGAAAAGGGCATCGCGGCGCCCGTGCTGACCGTGCACCCGGGCGAAACCGTGGCGCTGGGAGCCTTCAGCGTGACCTGGCTGCCCATCACCCATTCCACCCCGGAGACTCATGCGCTGCTGATCGAGACGGCGGCGGGCACTGTGTTGCATACGGCGGACTGGAAGCTGGATGACGCACCCATCACCGGCCCCGCGATCGTGCCGGCGCAGTTCGAGCGCCTGGCGCGCCGGCGGGTGGATGCCATTGTCTGCGACTCCACCAATGCCACCCAGCCTGGCCATTCATTGTCCGAGGGCGAACTGTTCGAGGGGCTGCTCGCGGCGGTGCGTGGCAGCGAAGGCCGCGTGGTGGTGAGCTGCTTCGCCAGCAATGTGGCACGACTGCAGACACTGGGCCATGTGGCGCGGCTGTCCGGCCGCTATCTGGGCCTGCTGGGCCGTGCGCTGGACACCCTGGTGAGCTGCGCGCGCGGCGCTGGCTATCTGGAGGAAGATTTCGATCCGGTGCAGGCCGAGCATCTGGGTTATCTGCCGCCAGGCGAAGTGCTGGCCCTGGCCACCGGCAGCCAGGGCGAGCCGGGCGCGGCCCTGCATCGTCTGGCCATGGATTCGCACCCGAGTGTGTCCCTGGCGGCCGGGGATCACGTGCTGTTCAGCGCCAAGACCATTCCGGGCAACGAAGACGCCGTGGCGCGCCTCATCGCCGCCTTCGAGTCCCGCAATATCCGCGTCACCCACCCGGACCGCGTGTGGGTGCCGGAACTGGGTCCGGAGCCGGAGCCGGAGCCGCCCCGACGCCCGCTGCATGCTTCCGGCCACCCCTGCGCCGAGGAACTGCGGCAGATGTACGACTGGGTGCGGCCGCGTCTGGCCATTCCGGTGCATGGCGAGCCGCGCCATCTGCGCGCCAACGCCCTCATTGCCCAGGAGGCCGGCGTGCCCCTGCAGGCCATCGGCAGCAATGGCGATCTCTTCGATCTGCTGACGGGGCGGATCACCCGCGGTGCGGCGCCGGTCGGGCGCTTGTGGCTGGAGGAGCGCAAGGGGCTGCTGCACCGCTGCTGAGTGTTGCTCCGGCAGGGGCGCTCGTGGAATGATCCCCGCCTTCGAGGATATCCATGAGCGCAGCCCCGTCCCCCCTGTCCGAGCAGCAACGCCTTGCCCTTGAGGGCAATCTGCGGCGCTTCGTCATCTTCCGGCTGTTCTACTCGGCGCGGTTCTACTATCCCGTCTTCACCATCCTGTTCCTCGACTACGGTCTCACGCTGGCCCAGTTCGCCCTGCTCAACCTGGCCTGGGCGCTGGCTATCGTGGTGGCGGAAGTGCCCTCGGGCGCGCTGGCGGACATCGTCGGGCGCCGCCGTCTGGTGATCTTCGCGGCCCTGATGATGGTGCTGGAGATGAGCCTGCTGGCCTTCGTGCCCCTGGGCGCGTCCAGCCTGCTGTTCGGCGTGTTCCTGCTCAATCGCGTGATTTCCGGGCTGTCCGAGGCGGCCGCCAGCGGGGCGGACGAGGCGCTGGCCTATGACTCGCTCAAGGCCCTGGGGCGCGAGGATGACTGGTCGCGGCTGCTGGAGAAGACCTCACGGGTGGTGTCCATCGGCTTTTTCTTCACCATGATCAGCGGGGCCTTCGTCTACGATCACGCGCTGCTCACTCGCGTGCTGGCCCTGTTCGACCCGGACTGGCAGATCGCGCGCGAGACGGCCATCCGCCTGCCCATCGTGCTCACGCTGCTCAGTTCCCTGGTGGTGCTGGCCACGGCGCTGGGCATGCGCGAAATTCCCGGAGCCCATCCGCCGCTGGCGGCCGCTGCGGGCAGTCGACTGGCGGCGCTGGCCGAGGCCGCGCGCCAGGTACTCGGGGCAGCGCGCTGGACCTTCGCGCATCGCTTCGTGCTGTTCGTGATCCTGGCGGCACTGGCACTGGACAGCGTGGCTCGGCAGTTCGTGGTGCTGGCCAGTGAGTATTACCGGCTGATCGACATCCCCGTGTCCTGGTTCGGTTTCATCGGCGCCGGCATGTCCCTGTTCGGCATCGTCACGGCCCGGGTGTCGCGGCATCTGGTGCATGCCCGCAGTCCGGCTTTCAACTTCGCTGTGCTCTGCGCGCTGCTGCTCGGTTCGCTGCTCGGGCTGGCCCTGGCGATTCCGTTCGGCGGACTGCTGTTCGCTGTCGGCGCTTTCGCTGTCATGGGCATGGTGCAGTTCCAGGCGAGTTACTACCTGAACCGTGCGGTGGATTCCTCGCTGCGCGCCACGGTGCTGAGCTTCAAGGGACTGGCGCTCAACCTTGGCCTCGGCCTGGCCAGTGCGCTCTACACCGCGCTGGTCGCGGCACTGCGCAACGCTTCCGGCGACGTGGAACAAGATGCGCTATTCATTGATGCGCTCGCGTGGTTTCCTGCGTATCTCCTTGTGCTGCTTGGCATCATTGCGGCGCTGGCGCGCCGGGAGAGACGAATATGGACGTATGGTTGACGGGATGGCTGGAGAACTATCGGGACCAGGCCCTCTGGCTGGTGCCGCTGCTGGCCTTTGCCGAGGCGGCTGTCGGGCTGGGCCTCTTCGTGTCCGGGGTGCTGCTGGTGACCGCCGCCACCCTGCTTTACACCAATGGGCTGGCGGACCTGCCGCAGATCGTCGCGCTGGCCTGGGCCGGGGCCCTGCTGGGCGATCACAGCGGCTTCCTCACCGGGCGTCACTTAGGGCCGCGTTTCCACCACCTGCGCCTGACACAGCGCTACCGAAAGAACCTGCTCAAGGCCGAGGCCATGGTGCAGCGGCACGGGGCGGCAGCGATCTTCTTCGGACGCTTCGTGCCCGCCATCCGCAGCGTGGTGCCCGTGCTGGTGGGCATCAGCGGCTTCGCCCGACTGCGCTATCTGGTGGTGGATGCCCTGGCCTGTCTGCTGTGGGCGCTGGCCCTGGCCGCCATCGTAGCGGGCCTGGACACCCTGTGGTAATGCGGGATAGCTTCGTGCGTCGCCAGCACTGGCCCCACCCTGCGCCTTCAAACACGCAGGAATTTCCCGAGTTCCCTCGTCGGAAGCGGCCTACCTCCTTGCGTGGAAAGGCAGTGCCATCACCGACAAACTTGTCGAACGCATGGGCGCGCGTATAGGCTTTCATTCCGTCGTGGGCCAAGGCGCCACGTTCCATGTTGAACTCACCCTGTGCAAGAAGGAGAAAATCTCATGAAGAAAACACGTTCCAGAGTCGCGCTGCTTGGTCTTGGTGCTCTTCTGTGCCTGCCGCTGCTGGCCCATGCCCAGCTGGCCGAGCGCAAGATGCTGACCGATGACGCCGTGAAGAACATCATGGCGGCTGCCGAGGCCGAGGCCCGAGCCAACAACTGGAATGTCGTCATCGCCCTGGTGGACGACGGGGGGCATCTGCTGAGCCTGCAGCGACTGAACAACACTCAGACCGCCAGCATCGACATCGCCATCGGCAAGGCGCGCACGGCGGCTGCATTCCGCCGCCCGTCCCAGGCGCTGGAAACCATGATACCGAACCGACCTGCCTTCATGAGCGTGTCGGAGGAATTCGTGCTGATGGAAGGCGGCGTGCCCATCGTGGTGGATGGCGTCACCCTCGGCGCCGTGGGTGTGTCCGGTGTGCAGGCGAGCCAGGATGCCCAGATCGCAGCCGCCGGCGTGGCCGGTCTGCAGCAGTAGCAACGCGCCGGGCCGAAGCCGGAAAAGGTTGAACTCGGCCAGTGGCAGCACGTATGCTCCGGGACTAGTTCCGCCGCCGGCGGACTCGCCTTGCCCATGCCCACGCACAATAACAACGACCTTCAGGAGTCATCATGTCCTCATCACGCAAACTGCTGTTCACTCTGATTTCCTCGGCCGTGCTGCTCAATGCCTGCAGCGACGCCACCACCCCCAGCGCGGCGTCCGCCACGGCCACCCCGGCTCCGGCAGCGGCGGCCCCCGTGGGCAATCCCATCAGCGGCGTTGACATGCCCAATCCGAACCCGGTCGTGACCCAGAACTGGGGCGAACTGCCGACCGGTCGCACCTGGGGCTCCACCGCGGGCATCGACATCGACCCGATCGACGGCAACGTCTGGGCCTATGAGCGCTGCGGCGCGGGCAGCTTCGGCGCCGGTGCGCCTGTCACCTGCGACACCAATCTGGTGGACCCGATCTTCAAGTTCGACCGTCTCACCGGCGCAGTGCTGGCCAATTTCGGGGCCGGCGTCATGGTCACGCCCCACGGCATCCACGTCGACAGCGAAGGCAATGTCTGGGTGACGGACTTCGCCACCAATGCCGACGAGACCAAGGGCCAGCAGGTGCACAAGTTCAGCCCGTCGGGCGAGCTGCTGCTCAGCCTGGGCACACCCGGCAAGACAGGCAACGACCAAGCCCACTTCAATCAGCCCAATGACGTCATCGTGGGCCCGGACGGCAGCATCTATGTTTCCGACGGCCACAACGCCCAGGGCATGATCACCAACCAGGCCATGGCCGAGGGCCGCGCCAATGGCGAGACCTCGCGCATCATGAAGTTCGCGCCGGACGGCACCTTCATCAAGCAGTGGGGTCAGATCGGGGTGCAGCACGGCGAGTTCCGCACGCCGCACGCCATGGAATTCGATTCCCGCGGCCGTCTGTGGGTGGCTGACCGGGGCAATCACCGCATCGAGATCTTCGACCAGGACGGCAACTATCTGGAGTCCCGCTACATGTTCAGCCGCATCAGCGGCCTGTTCATCACCGAGGACGACCGACTCTACGCCATCGACTCCGAATCCAGCCCCACCAACCACCCCGGCTGGCGCAATGGGGTGCGCATCGGTCACATCGATCACGACCACGTCGAGGGCCTGATCCAGCCGTTCGAGCGTGAGGATCGCGTGTATCAGGGTACGGCAGGGGAAGGGGTGGCGGTGGATGCCGATGGCACCGTGTTCGCGGCCGAAGGTCCGAACTCGCTGAGCCAGGCCGGTGGCGCCTTCACCAAGTACTCGGCACGTTGATCGACCAGGGCCGCGCGGGCAGTGCCGCGCGGCCTCGTTTCAGGAGCATGACATGAAGCACGCAGCAATGGCTTTGGCATTCGGGACGCTGTGCCTGGCGGCGCAGACCGTTCTGGCGCAGGCGCCCGCGGCGACAGACGCGCACGCCGCCCATGGGCACGAGCACGCTCAAGCCGCGGATACGGGCTTGAGTCTGAATGCCGGGGAACCCTGGCAGACGGATGAGCCCCTGCGTCGCGGCATGCTGCAGATCCGCGTGGCCAGCGCCATGCTGACCCCGGCCTTCGAGGCCGCGCAGCTCTCGCAGCTGCAGGCGGCGCAACTGACCGAGGCGGTGCGCGGCAGTGTCAACACCATGATCGCCCAGTGCCAGCTGCCTGCGGATGCCGATGCCAATCTGCATGTCATCCTGGGTCGGCTGCTGGCGGCAGCAGCCGCTCTGGAAACCTCACCGCTGGCGCAGGACGGTCTGCCCGCCATTCATTCGGCGCTGCAGGACTACGGTCACTACTTCGCTCACCCCGGCTGGCAGGACGCGCCCGCCGAGGATGAACACGCCCATCACTGATGGCCGCTGTCAGCTGCAGGCCCCGGCTCAGCGCCGGGTGGGCTGCAGGGGCTTGCGGAACTTCACGGTCATGCGGTCGCTCTCGCCGATCGCCATGTACTTCGCCTTGTCGGTATCTCCCAGTCGCAGCGTGGGCGGCAGCGTCCACACGCCCTCCGGATGGTCCTTGGTGTCCAGCGGATTGGCGTTGATCTCGGAGGTCGCCACCAGTTCGAAGCCCGCCTGCGTGGCCAGTTCGATCACATAGTCCTGGGTCACATAGCCCGTGGTCTCCATGACCTCCATGCTGCTGCCCTCGGGGGCGCGGTGTTCCACAATGCCCAGAATTCCCCCCGGCTTGAGTGCCGCGTAGAACGCCGCGAAATGCTCCTTCTGCGTGCCGGCCATGATCCAGTTGTGCACGTTGCGGAAGCTCATGGCCAGGTCGGCCGAGCCGGGCGGGGCGATCTGCGTCTCGGAGGGCGGATAGAGGTGAGTGACGCGCACCTCGCCATACAACTCCGGGTTGGCCGCCAGCATGGCCTGATAGGACTCGAGCATGGGCGGCTGGTAGCTCAGGTGTGAGCGCGGCGAGAAATGAGCGCCATAGTAGACCCCGTTGCCCTTGAGGAAGGGGGCGATGATCTCGGTGTACCAAGCGCCGCCGGGCAGGATCTCGATGACCGTCTGACCCGAGGCGAGGCCGAAGAACTGGAGGGTCTCCACGGGGTGCCGGGCAGCATTGCGGGCGATGTTGGCGGCGCTGCGGTGCTCGCCGGTGATCAGGGCCTGCAGACGGGCGGCGTCCGAGAGCTGAGCCTGACTCTGCCCGGCCGAGAGGCTCAGCAGGGCGGCAGTGGTCAGCGCCAGCAGCGGGCGCCAGGCAAAGGGGGAGGTGCTTCTTGTTGTTGTTCGCATCGTGGTCTCCGTAAGTGACATGGGGTTCAAGGGGTAGCAGTCTGTTCGTGCGCCTGCAGTCGCGCAGGGGAAGCCAGGTGGCGCCAGGCCTGCTCCAGTAGGCGGGCCAGGGTCGCGCGGTCTATCCGGGCCAGATCGATCAGGATCATCGGGTAGTTCACATAGGCCTCGGTGAGATGAAACACCTCCGGGGCCTCTGCAAGCAAGCGTTCGCGCTCTTGCAGATCGCAGCGAGTGACCAGGAAGCCCTCGGCGTCGGAGCGCAGGCGGGCCAGCAGGCGGCCATCCAGGGTCAGGGCAGGGGTGCCCTGGGCGGTGCTGACTTCCACGCCGGGCAGCCGGGTGGCGAGTTCGACGGCGACGAGAAAAGGGCCGCGGTCAGAGGACGTGCTCATGTGGAGGAACTCCTGTGGTGTTCATGTTCGTCATTGTGTCCGGCGCTGCGCCGGCCTGGCGGGCTCAGGGTCACGGCTCCTGCACCTTCACCCAGTGGCCTTTCTCCTGCACGACTTCGAAGCGCGCCCATTGGCGGAACTCGCTGCGCAGGCACAGGCCGGTTTCCCAGGCACCGTCGCCGGCCAGGACCTTGTAGATGACCTGATCCTTGCCGGGCGGTGCGCCTTCGGCGGCGTCGATGATCTGGCGCACGCTCCACTGGCGGCCCAGACGGCCGTTGCTGTAACAGTGACCGGGCAGGATCTGCGCCGGGTGCAGGGTATCGCGCGCCGCATTCCCCCGCGCCAGTTCCAGCAGCTCGGTCAGGCCGTCCACGGTGATGTCGATGTAGGAATCCATCTGCTGCATGGCAGCCGCGAAGTCTTCCTGGGTCAGTTCCACATCGCGCAGCGCGGGCGCTGGCAAGGCGGCGGGGGCATGACGCTTGCCCAGTGCCGCCGGGTAGTGTCGCCAGGCGAAGGCGTGGTTGAAGAGAAAGGCCAGCAGCAGAGCGGAGATCACGTTTCCGCCGAGCACGGGCCAGGGCTGGGACAGCGCTCCGTGGGGCACGGCGAACAGCAGCACGGCGCTCGCGCCCATGGAAGCCTCCACCAGGGTCCGGCTCGTGGTGTTGCGTTCGATCCCGAGAAGGGCTCGCCAGAGGGAGCCTGAATTCATGACGCGGCGCTTTTGTTGGTTGCGAGGCGCCTAGTCTAGCCGGCTCGTCCGCCTTTGGCGATTCAGCCGGTCACCCCCGGCAGGGGGAGGAGCAGCGCCAGCACGCACAGCGCGCTGCCCGTGCCGAGCGTGGCGCCCGCCAGAACGTCGGTGGGGTAGTGCACGCCCAGCAGCACGCGGCTCATGCCGACCAGGCTCGCCCAGACGTAGCACAGCGGCGCCAGCGGGGGATAGCAGTGCAGCACCAGCGTGGCGAAGAGGAAACCCGCCGCCGTGTGCCCGGAGGGAAAGCTGAACTGATCCGAGGGCGTGATGGCAGCGCGGAAGGACTGCAGGCCAACGGCGGGTCGATCCCGCCGGATGCTGTTCTTCAGCACCCAGTAAAGCGCGCGCTCCAGCGCGAAGCCCGCCGCCACCACCGTGAAGAAATGCTGGCCGCGTGCGGCGTCCAGCAGCAGGGCGGTCAGTGCCGCCAGGACATACAGCAGCCCGTCGCCGGTGTGGGATATCCAGCGGATGGCCCGGTAACGGGAGAGGCGGTGGCTGCCGTGCAGCCAGGTGAAGGTGAAACGGTCGAAGCGGTCAACGTGGCGTATCACAGCGTTCATTGGCGACTCCTGTGGAGGGGGGGAATGAGAGACCGGGAGACGGGCGGCATGCGAGATCGCTCAGCAGCTCGTCCAGTGTCTGCTTGATGGCTGCACCACCGTAACGCTCACAGCCGCGCGCCTGCAGGGCGGTGTTGTAGGCTTGCAGCGCGGCACGAAACTGGTCGTGCTGGGTGAAGAATTCCTGCAGTACCTCGACACTCGCGCGTCGCGCATTCATGCCGCAGCCTGAACGTTCCAGAAACAGGGCGTTCACCTGCTGCTCGAATTGTCCCGTCATCGGCAGCGCCAGCAGCGGCTTGTGCAGATAGAGACATTCGCTCATGAGCGTGAATCCGGCGGTGGCGATCACCGAGCGGCAGCGGGCAAGGTCCTGCACGAAGGCATCGCCGCTGAAGGCGCGGTAGTGGAGGTTGCCGTCCACGCGCTCGGCGTGATGGCCGTAGACATGGAAGCGGCGGTCGTCGAAGGCCTTCAGTGCGCTGATCAGTGAATCAAAGGCACTGGTGACGTACACCACGTGGAAGTCCTCGTGCGCGCTCTGCAGGTCCAGGACCTGCTGGCGCACGATGGGCGGGAAGATGCGTGTGCGCCGATTCGTGCCCGGTCCCTGTTCCAGCGAGGTGGCCAGGGCGATATCGGGGCGCGGAATCATGAGCGCGATGATCAGCCGGGTGAGCCATTTGTCCAGCAGCAGCGAGGCAGGCACGCGGAATTTCATGTAGCGCAGGCGGTGCTGATTGTCGAGGCTGAGCAGCGGGATGTGGCGCCAGCGGGCCAGCCAGGCCGTGGCGGGTTCGAAGTCGGTGATCACGAGTTCCGGCTGGAACTCGTCGAACAATTCGCGCAGCAACCGGTTGCGGGCGATGGCCTTGCGCGCACGGCGCAGGTTGTGGGCGACGGTGCCCAGGGCGCTGACACGGTTGTCCCGGCTGACGATGTGCAGGCCTTCGATCTCGAAGCAGTGGAACTCGTCCTTGAGTGACGCGTAACTGCGGTCATACGCCACCACGCGCACGTCGTGGTCCTTGTCGAGCAGATGACGCACCATTTCCCGTGCCCTGCTCGTGTGTCCGGAGCCTTCTCCGGAGACGCCGTAAACGATTCGGCTCATCGGTCACCTCACTGCTTGCTGGAGACTTTCTGCTGTGCTTTTCAATGCAGGCATGCTGGCACACTCGCATGACAGTTTGATGGCAGCGCGGGGCGTGGCGACGCGAACGTTCTGGGTTACACTGCCCCGCGGTCACGAACCGACAAGCGCCGCATTCGCGCAGCCCACAACAACAAGCAGGCGGCAGCACGCCCGCACAGGATCCATTGCGCATGAAACTCCCCTTGATCGACGTGTTCACTCTGCTTGTCTATCTGTCGGGCGTGCTGGCCATCGGGGTGCATTTCGGGCGGCGCAACAAGTCCACGGAAGAGTACTTCCTGGGCGGTCGACAGTTCGCCGGCTGGGTGGTCGGCCTGAGTCTGGTGGGCACTTCCATCAGCAGCGTCACCTTCCTGGCCTATCCGGCCGACGGCTTCAAGACGGCGTGGCTGCGCTATCTGCCCAATCTCATGCTGCCGCTGGCCGCGCTGCTGGCCGTGCGTTACTTCATCCCGATCTTTCGTCGACACAATCTGACCACCGCGTATGAATATCTGGAGTTGCGCTATGGGCCCGGCGTGCGCGTGTATGGCGCTGCCACCTTCATCCTGGCCCAGCTGGTGCGCATCAGCACCATTCTGTACCTGCTCTCCCTGCTGATTCAGGAAGTCAGCGGGCTCGACAGCACCTGGAGCGTGCTGATCGCCGGCGGCTTCGTGGCGCTGTACACCATCATCGGTGGCATCGAAGCCGTGATCTGGACCGATGTGATGCAAACCATCGTGCTGATGCTCGGCGGTGCATTCATGCTGGTGGTCATCGTGCAGGCGCTGCCCGGCGGGCTGGGTCAGGTGTTCGACGTGGCACGTGAGGCGAACAAGCTCAGTTTCGCCGACTGGAATCAGGGCGTGAGCACGCCGCTGACCTGGGACCTGTCACTGCTGAGCAAGACCGGCACCATGATGCTGATTCTCGGGCTCACCAACTGGCTGACGGAATACGGCAGCAATCAGAACGTGGTGCAGCGCTACATCGCCGCACGCAACGATGGCGAGGCGCGCAAGGCGGTGTGGGTGTGTGTGCTGGCGAGTCTGCCGATCTGGGCGTTCTACATGTTCCTGGGCACGGCACTGTTCGTGTTCTATCAGCAGTTTCCGTCGGTCGAGGCCGGCCAGATGTTGGACGGCACGCGCAAGGCTGAGGAGATACTGCCTTGGTTCATCGTCAACGAGATGCCCGCGGGCCTCACCGGCATCGTGATCGCTGCCGCGCTCGCTGCCGCCATGTCCTCGCTGGACAGCAGCATCAATGCCATCTCCACCGTCGGCATCAACGACATCTACCGTCGCTTCCTGCGGCGCCAGGCCACGGATGCGCATTATCTGCGCGTGGCCTATTGGATATCCACGCTGAGCAGTGTGCTGATGATCGGCGGTGCGCTGGCGATCCTGCGTGCCGACACCACAACGCTGCAGGATTTTGGAACGATTATGGTGTCCTTGTTCGGGGGAGGCCTCTTCGGCCTCTACGCCATCGCCTTCTGCACTGACAGAATTCGCGGGCTGCTGCCCTGGATCGGCATAGGGGCCACGTTGCTCTTCACAGGCTGGACCATTGCGCTCAGCAATGGCTGGCTGGCGGGACCGGCGCCCTTCGATCTTTACTACACCACCATCCTGGCCAATGCCGTCATGGTCGTGGGCATCCTCGCGGCCTGGGGAATGAAGCGTGCCACGAACAGGCATTGAATCGCCCCGTGCAGGGCGAGGTTTTCATATCGTCATCATTAGTTCTTTCAATTTATACGGCAGAATTGATCTGTTTAGCATATCGCCCACTTCGTATTCACATCCAAGAGGACGATATCCATGGCACGCAAGACACTCACCCGCACGCTTCCCCTGCTCGCCGCCCTGACCATCGGCGCAGCGCCGCTGATGCTGGCCAATCCGGCGTTCGCACAGGGCGAGCCGCGCTCCACGCAATTCTGGTGGCCGGAACAGTTGAACCTGACTCCTTTGCGTCAGCACGGGGTGGAGTCCAATCCGCTGGGTGCAGACTTCGACTATGCTGCCGCCTTCAGCGAACTCGACCTTGACGCCCTGAAGGCAGAGATCGAGGCGCTGATGACTCAGTCGCAGGACTGGTGGCCCGCCGATTACGGTCACTATGGTCCCTTCTTCATCCGCATGGCCTGGCACAGCGCAGGCACCTATCGCGTGGCCGATGGTCGCGGCGGTGCGGCAGGCGGACAGCAGCGCTTCGAGCCTCTGAACAGCTGGCCCGACAACGCCAACCTCGACAAGGCCCGCCGCCTGCTGTGGCCGATCAAGCAGAAGTACGGCAACAGCATTTCGTGGGCCGACCTGATGGTGCTCACAGGCAACGTGGCGCTGGAGTCCATGGGCTTCCGCACCTTCGGTTTTGCCGGCGGTCGCACCGACGACTGGGAGGCGGATCTGGTGTTCTGGGGCCCGGAGGCGGAATTCATGGCCGACGAGCGTCACAGCGGTGACCGCCAGTTGCAGAGTCCGCTGGCTGCCGTGCAGATGGGTCTGATCTACGTGAACCCGGAAGGTCCGAATGGGGTCCCCGACCCCTTGCTGGCGGCACGTGACATCCGCGAGACCTTTGGCCGCATGGCCATGAACGACGAAGAGACTGTGGCCCTGATTGCCGGCGGTCACACCTTCGGCAAGGCACACGGGGCGGCGGCACCGACGGGCTGTGTGGGCGCCGAGCCTGCCGCTGCCGCCGTCGAGGAGCAGGGCCTTGGCTGGACCAACACCTGTGGCGCGGGCAATGGCGAAGACACCATCACCAGCGGCCTGGAAGGCGCCTGGACCATGAACCCGACGGCATGGACCATGCAGTTCCTGCAGAACCTCTACGGCTACGAGTGGGTGCAGACACGCAGCCCGGCCGGCGCCGTGCAGTGGGTGCCTTCCGATGCGAGTGCCGCGAGCCTGGTGCCCGATGCGCACAACCCCAACGAGCGCCACGCGCCCATGATGCTGACCACCGACCTGGCCCTGCGTTTCGACCCGGCCTACGGCGAGATCTCCCGTCGGTTCCTCGAGAATCCGGAAGAGTTCGAGCTGGCCTTCGCGAAGGCCTGGTTCAAGCTGACCCACCGCGACATGGGCCCGCGCGATCGTTACCTCGGGGATGAAGTGCCCGCCGAAGTGCTGATCTGGCAGGACCCGGTGCCGGCCGTGGATCACCCGCTGGTCAATGCCAGTGACGTGGCCGAGCTGAAGGAAACCATTCTCGACTCCGGTCTGACGGTGCCGGAACTGGTACGCACTGCCTGGGCCTCTGCCGCCTCCTTCCGTGGCACGGATCTGCGTGGCGGGGCCAATGGTGCCCGCGTGCGTCTGGCGCCGCAGAAGGACTGGCCGGTCAACAACCCGCAGGAGTTGGAGCGCGTGCTGGAGCAGCTGGAAGAGATTCAGCGGGAGTTCAATGTCGAGCAGTCCGGCGGCAAGCGCATCTCTCTGGCCGACACCATCGTGCTGGCGGGTGTGGCAGCCGTGGAGAAGGCCGCAGCCGATGCCGGTCATGACGTGGATGTGCCCTTCACGCCGGGCCGTACCGATGCCTCACAAGAGCAGACCGATGCCGCGTCCTTCGCCGTGCTGGAGCCGACCGCTGACGGCTTCCGCAACTACTACGACGACCGCAATCCGCGTTCACCCGCCGAGATGCTGGTGGATCGCGCGAACCTGCTGACGCTGACCGTGCCCGAAATGACGGCGCTGGTGGGGGGGCTGCGCGCGCTCGATGCCAATGCGGCTGGCGTAGACCACGGCAATTTCACCGATCGCCCCGGCACCCTGAGCAACGACTTCTTCGTCAATCTGCTCGACATGTCCACTCAGTGGACACCCGCCGCGCAGGAAGGCGTCTACGAAGGGCGTGATCGTGCGACAGGCGAGGTGAAGTGGACGGCGACACCGGTGGATCTGGCCTTCGGCTCCAGCGCCGAGCTGCGCTCCATTGCGGAAGTGTATGCGGCGGAGGACGGTCGTGAGAAGTTCGTGCAGGACTTCGTGGCGGCCTGGAACAAGGTGATGATGCTGGATCGCTTCGACATCTGATCAACGGGGAAGCTGGCTCGCAAGAGCCGGCTGCTGTGACGGCGACGTACCTGGTACGTCGCCGTTTTTTTTTACAGCGAGAACTGCGGCGGCACCACGGTCAGCTCGATATCGAACACCGCGGGTGCGAGGTTGTAGACGGCTGCCACGATCAGCGCGGCGGCGAGCAGATTGACGATGAATCCTGCGCGCACCATTTCCAGGATGGTGAGCTTGCCGCTGGCAAAGATGATGGCATTGGGCGGGGTGCCCACCGGCAGCATGAACGCGCAATTGGCGGCCATGGCACAGGGGATCATCAGCGCGAAGGGATGAATCTCCAGCGCCAGCGCCAGCGAGGCGACCACCGGCAGGATCATGGTGGCCGTGGCGGTGTTCGAGGTGATCTCGGTCAGGAACAGGATCAGCAGAGTGGCACAGGCGATGATGACCACCAGGTTCATGCCATCGAGCACGGTCAACTGCGAGCCCAGCCAGGTGGAAAGCCCTGTTTCGCGAAACCCGGCTGCAATGGCGAGTCCGCCGCCGAACAGCAGCAGGATGCCCCACGGAATCTCCTTCGAATCCTTCCACTCGAGAATGCGCCCCGCGGCACCTCTGGCGCGGGGCATGATGAACAACGTGACAGCGGCCGCAATCGCGATCATGCCGTCGCGCAGCTCCGGCACCAGGTCCGACCAGAGGAATTCCCGGCTGATCCACATAAAGGCGGCGCCCGTGAACACCACGGCCACCACGCGTTCCTCGAAGCCGATGCGACCCAGCTTCGCGCGTTCGCTGGCAATCAACGCCTTGCCGCCGGGAATCCCGCTGATGCGCATGGGGAAGGCGATGCGCCCGAGGTAGAACCAGGTGGCTGCCAGCAGCGTGACGACCACCGGCACCCCCAGCAGCATCCAGTCGGCAAAGCTGATCTCCACATCGAACAGCTCCCGGGCCTGGGCCGCGAGAATGATGTTGGGCGGCGTGCCGATCAGCGTGCCCATGCCGCCGATGGTGCCGGCATAGCCCACGCCGAAGATGAGGGCCTTCTCGAACACGGGGATGTCGACCGCCTCGGGCGCGCCCTGCAGGGCATCGGCCACTTGGGCGGTGATGGCCAGCGCCATGGGGATCATCATCATCACGGCAGCGGTGTTGGAGACCCACATCGAGAGGAACGCGGTGGCCAGCATGAAGCCCAGCAGAATGCGCTGGGTGCTGGTGCCGACGAAGGCGATGATGGCCAGCGCGATGCGGCGGTGCAGATGCCATTTCTCCATGGCCGTGGCGATGAAGAAGCCCCCCAGGAACAGGAAGATGATGTCGTCGCCATAGGCCGAGGTGACTTCGGCGTTGCTCAGGGCGCCCGTCATGGGCAACAGGACGATGGGCAGCAGCGACGTGGCCGGGATGGGGATCGCCTCGGTGATCCACCAGGTGGCCACCCACAGCGTGGTCGCGAGCACGGCGCGGGCTTCGAAGCTCAGTCCGGCAGGCGCGAAGAACAGCAGGGTCAGGGTGAACAGCGTGGGGCCGAGAAACAGGCCGATCCGCTGAGCCCGGGAGTAGGAGGTCTTCTTGTCAATGTCTTCCATGGTCGCCGTCATCTGGTTCTGGGGGCTGGGGCCGTGGAATAATGCCTCGAATGTTTTTGAAAGGACACCCGAATGAATGCTCCATGGCGCCTTCCGGCGCGTGCCGCTCTCCTGCCAGCGTTTTGCCTGCTGGTGGCCTGCAGTTCCTCACAGCCAGTGGTCTGGCAGTCCGTCGCCTCGCCTGTCAACCTGACGGAGGAGAATTTCGTGGCGCTGGTGGATGCCGAGGTGGTCGATCCCGTCGTCGCCACTGCCCGGGTCTCGCTGGCGGAATGTGCCGGCATGGGCGCACTGCAGATGCAGGCAGCGGGCAGTGTGCTGGACACGATCCTGCAGGAGGCCGCAGCGCAATTGCAGCAGAGGCTTTCAGCCAGCGGCGCGAATGCCTATGCGGTGCAAGCGGTGACGTGGGAGTCTGCGGCAGGGGAGCCGCCGCAGTGGCGTGTGCTGTTGCAGGTGCAGGCGCTGATCTGCTCTGCCTGAGGCTCAGTCAGTCTGAGTGCCTGCCACGAGGGCGCGCAGGGCGGCGAGCGAGGCGTCCATGCCGGCCGCGATCAGCGGCTCCAGGGCGTCGGGTTCGATCTGCGTGATCCAGATCAGTTCGCAGCCCGCTGCGTGGGGCAGCACCTGCAGGCTCGCGCGATGCACCGTGACGCGGGGGTTGTTGATCAGCCCGTACTCCAGCTGCATTGCGGTCGGGTCCCGGCGCAGGATGCGCTCCTGCACCTCCCCCACTCCCGTCATCGTCATGGTGCGCACATCGCCTTGCAGCGTGCAGCGTGTGATGACGGGCACCCAGTCGATGCGCGTCACATCACCCACGATGGCCCAGACGGCCGCTGGCTCGGCCGCCAGCGACTCACGGCGTTCGACGGCAAGCACGGCTCAGGGCTGGTCCGGGAAACGTTCGGCCATGTTGCAGTCCTGCTCGGTGAAGTACAGATCCCCGATGTGCTGGCCGTTGGCGAAGTCGTAGGAGTAGTGGATGGTGTCCACCACCTGCAGCAGCGGTGCCAGCGTGGGGCCGAAGCACCACGAGGCGATCAGGCTGGGCAGCACGGTGTCGAGCTGGGTCTGGGTGATGGCGTTGCCGTCGGCGACCTCGTTGACATAGGTGAGATCAATGACCGCGTTGCCCTTGTCCACACAGACGGTGCTGGTCCAGGTGGTGATGCCGTCGAGCTGCATCGGCAGATTGGCATTCATTTCCGCAATCTGCGTGTTGCACTCGTCCATGGTGATGTCGGCCGCCAGCACGCTCTGGGTCAGGGTGGCGGAGAGGAAGGTCAGAATCAGCAACAGCATTCGCATTATCGAAGTCCTTGTGGGGAACGGAAGTGGCAGGATTCTACCTGCAGCCCGGGTAGAAGGTCATCCGCTTTGAGGTAAGATGCCGTCGTGTTTTCTCATGCTTTGCCAGGATGCCTGCCCATGACTCTCAACGACGTGCTCCGCCGTCTGCGTTATGCCTTCGATTTCAATGACTCGCAGATGATCGAGGTGTTTGCCTGCGCCGATCACAACGTCAGTCGCGAGCAGGTCTGCGCCTGGCTCAAGCAGGAGGATGCCGAGGGCTTCCGGCCGCTGGGCGACCGCGACCTGGCGCTGTTTCTCAATGGCCTCATCAATGCCCGGCGCGGTCGACGGGACGGGCCTGCCGCCGAGCCCGAAGCACGCCTGACCAACAACATGATCCTGATGAAGTTGCGCATCGCGCTGAACCTGCAGTCCGAGGACATGCACGCGCTGCTGGCCAGCACGGGCCTGCAGTTCAGCAATCACGAGCTGACGGCGCTGTTCCGTCGGCCCGATCACAAGCACTACCGGCAGTGCGAGGATCAGTTGCTGCGCCACTTTCTCAAGGGCCTGCAGCTGCGTCTGCGGGCTGTCTCCGAGCCCGAGCCCGAGCCGGAATCCGTCAACCCGCAGGTGTGGGGTCGCTGAGCCGTTCCTGCCAGAGGTGAAATCATGCGCGATGTCGTCGTCAACAGCGTTCCCGTGGAGCTGTTCAAGATCCTGAAATTCGAGGGGCTGGCCGGCAGCGGCGCCGAGGCCAAGGCGGTGATCGCCGAAGCTCAGGTGAGCGTCAACGGTCAGGTGGAAACGCAGAAGCGCAAGAAGATCGTGGAAGGGGATGTGATCGAGTTTGCCGGACAGACGCTGCGGATTGTCACCGCAGCGTCTTGACCCCTCACTTGGCGGTCTGTCTGCGTGCCTCGCAGCGCTGCAGCCATTGCTCCCGAAACTGGGCGACCTGCTGCGTCTGGGCCTCGGGGCCCTGCGCAATCGGCTGTGCCCAGGCGCTGTCGACCATGTCCGTGGCCCAGGTCAGCAGGTCGGACTGATCGCTGTATTCCGCCGTCATCTTGTTCAGCATCAGCATGATGTCGGCATTGCGATGCCGCTCCACCATGATGGTGCTCGCCAGTGCCGCCACCGGCGCGCAATCTGCCAGTGGCGTCTGCGCCTGAGCGCCATGCTGCAGCGCTGCGCCGAGCGTGATGGTGAGCAGCATGCTCGTGAATCTGCGTTGCGCCAATGAGTGTGTCATCCGGTACCTCCACTGCCTGCGGGATGGGGGCGAAATTATTGGCGATGCTACGCTCAAGCACCAGTGGCAGATTACTCCGTGGCCCTGCCAAGCAGGCGCAGCACCGCCGAGATCGTGGCGTGATAGCCGCGCGAGCCTTCGCGCACGAAGGCACCGTGATCCTCGTTGGCGATGATGCGCACGTTCACTTCGTCGCCGGCGATGATCGCCAGGGCCGGGTAGTCGGGCAGCGTCTGCAGTGCCGTCTTGCCCTGGGCCAGCTCGCGCGGCATGGACAACGGGTAGCGGTAGGTGCTCACGATGTATTCCTGGGGAATGCCCCAGGGCAGCCACTCCAGTGGAGAGATGGCCTTGAAGTTGGCGCCTTTCTCGTCCACCGGTGCGCCGGTGAGTTTCTCCAGCAGCGGCTCGCCGCAATAGATCTCGCCGCTCACGCCGATCGAGTCGATCACGGCCGGATTGATGTAGGCATCGGCCATCACCAGTGCCATGGGGTTCAGCGCGGGCTCCACGTAGATCTCGCTGTCCTTCGGCAACTGCTGGCGCGTGGCCAGCCAGGCGCCGAAATGACCGCCAGAGGAGTGGCCCACCACGATGGCCTGTTCCAGATTCAGTGGGTAGTCCTCGGCGATCGTCACCA
>Ga0222712_10001147_pt1 | contig 33837 bp, 18 predicted proteins | sample C33_657DmetaG_FD_165043 | JGI IMG/M metagenome (GOLD analysis project Ga0222712, IMG submission 165043) | Estuarine water microbial communities from San Francisco Bay, California, United States - C33_657D | ecosystem: Environmental > Aquatic > Marine > Unclassified | place: USA: California...
AATTATCAGTCTGATCTTCAGTCTGACACCCTCCCAAACCTTTCCCTTATTTTATAGCACTTTTGAAGAAGGTTTTAGAAACCTTTTATAATTTTTTCAGTAAAGTATTACAAATTACTTAATTATGCGTGACTATTATAGGATTCGACTTTTCGATTAACTTTCCAGCAGCTTGTATAAGTCATGACTTCAAGACTTTTAAATGGGTTGCTGTCACTAATACTAAATTAAGTAAATCTTATCTTCACTTCTTAGAAGGAATCAATCTGGAATTTCCAGATATTCATATTGTTAACTTAGGAGAAAAGAATAATAAAGGCTTAAGCTATTCTGATACTGAAAGAAAGAAACTACAAAACCAATTACTTTTAGTAAATACCTTAATTGATACAGTTTTAACTAAAGTTCAACAGAGACCTATTATTGTTGGAATTGAAGGTTTTGCATATGGAGCTAAAGGTAATTCTCTAGTTGATATTGTTCAAACTACAGGAATTCTCAAAAAGACAATTACTGATAGATTGCTAGATAATAATTTAGCTGGACTTTTTATCTTTTCACCATCTGAACTAAAAAATGCAATAGGAGCAAAGGGTAATGCTAATAAATTTGAAGTATTTAATCAATTTATAGAAGACCCTAAAATTGAGGCAGCTAAAAACTCTGCTCTTGCTCAATGCTTAAATAAATATAATACAGAACTGGTCACCTCTTCTGAAATTAAATCGCCATTCCCTGACCTAGTTGATTCTTATTTAAGTGTATTAAAAATTTACCAGGCCCTAACCTAATGGCAAGAATTAAAGACCCGAAGTACTACATTAATAATAGAGACTTCACTAATGAAATTGTTCGCTGTAAACACGGTCTTCTAAATGAAGAAACCGGCTACCAGCATACAAAAGGAGAACTTTCTCCAAAAGCAATCGACTATTTTATCCTATTGGCTAACCGCGCTATCCAAAAGTTAAAATTTCAAAATCCACTGGATAGAGAAGACTGTATTCAATCTGCTCTGCTCGACCTTTTACGATATTGGAGAAACTTTAATGAGGAAAAATCCAATAATGCATTTGCTTACTTTACCCAGATCGCCAAGAATGGATACGCTAAAGAATATAAAAAGATCTATAAGCATATCGGTAAAGGCGAAAAGATTGTTACTATTTCCCTTAGCCACTCTGGCGAGAGCGAAATCTACACGATCTAACTTGCCATTTCCTGGCTAATAAATAACAAAAAGCCAAGTTGATGCAACTTTCTAACCTTATATTTTTTGATAAGTTTGGTGAAAACTATAACTTTCAGTTTACTAAGTACAATGAGGTAACTAGTAAAAGCGATACTATTACCTGGTATTACGGTAAAGAATATATTAAACCGGTATCTCTTGGTTTATTTGATAGCCGACAAATCTTTGTATTGGAATATTCTAATCCAGAATACCTTTTTCCTACCCTCAATCAAAATGAAAGAATTGTATTTAAATGGGAAAAGGCTGATTCTGAGAATAACTTCTTTTTCTATAATATAAAACAGGACATAACTGGAAATAGCGACACAGATCTTCCGGTAATAGAGCGAGCTGATTCAATTATATTAAATCATTCAGATTTTGCAAGCGGGTCATCTGCTCAACTCTATCTTAAATATCCAATGCAGGTAAATATTGCCTTTTCACCAACTGAAGAGAAAATCTATACCAGAAAATTATTAGCATATCACGAGACTTTATCAAATGGTGCAATTTCAAGTTCAACTAAAATCCTTGAGATTGACTATTATGGAGAAGGTGTTGATGAGGATTCCAGATATCGAAATTGGATGGAAAACTTTGGAATATCTTTCCATGTAGAGGACGCTCAATTATTAAAAGACTATTACATTAAAGAAGGTTTACCAGATTGGGAACAAATAAATCAGGCTAGAAAGGAACTATTAGTAAACCGCGAACAAGTATTTCCATACGTTGGAACCTATAAAGGATTAGTTAACTTCATTAATCTATTTGGATATAGAGATGTTTTAGAAGCCAAGGAATTTTGGAGAAACTCAAATTCATCTTCACAATACTTAAATACCTTTGCCCTAGTTAATATTACTGATATGCTAGACGATGGCAAAATTGATAATATGGTAAATGTTTCAACTGGTGGAACCTTAATGGAATCTGCTCAGTTTGTTAAAACCTCTTTTTTAGCTCTATGCTACCAGTTTACCAAAGCTACAGATAATTATGATGATGATGGTTTACCTGAAGTTGTTGAAACTACAGATTTTACCCCAGCTGAAATTTTCTATAAATTAGATGGATTATCCAAAAAAATATCTCGTGAAATTATTCCAATTAATGTTATAATTAGAGATATTATTGGGGAATTTATATTTTTTGAGAAATTTAATATTAGATATTGGACAGATGATGTTCAAATTAGAAGCGTTGATATTAACACTAAGATTAAAGCAGCAATTGAATTACCTTCGTCTACAATTGCAGTTCCTTATGTTAGAGATATTCGTCCGCTCTTTTACTCTAGTGAAGCTGAACTAAACAACCCATCTAAATCATTAACGGGCTTTCCTAAATTTTCATTTAATACTGGAACTGATTCAAATGGAATCTCTACTGCAATTGCAAATCCATATGAAAATCAACAAAAGTATTCAGCAAAACAACAGATATCTCTAATAAATGCAGTTAAAGTTTTCTATGAGCAAGTTGAAAAGGAAGAATGGAAAAATCATGGATCTGCATATTATTGGTCAAATGGAGAAGTTAATGTTAAAGAACAATTAGGTTGCCCAATTGTTTTAAAAGCAGAGCTTCCTCAATATAGAATAATGGATTATGATGGAATAACCTTTGGAGATTTAGAAACGGAAGGAGCTAGGGTTCGTGATATTATTACATATTTAAATTTAGTAGATGCTGAATGGGTAATTACCAAGAATGCACCAAACCCATATAAGTGGAGCCACCGAGGATCAATCTATGACTTTAATAAAATTGTACACTTTTTACCATATGTTGGAGAATATCTAATTGAACTTAGAGTATTCGATCAATTTGCAGGTATATCAGTCGACTTTATTAAATTTACGGTAAATTCAACAGTTGGAACCACTGTCGGATTTACTAGAACCTCTGATAAATTTTCATATCAATTTAAGGACTTAACTAATGTTACAGTTGGCGATATGGGTGGCAGTTATATGTTTAATCCAAATGTAACAATTTCATCGTTTACTCAAAAAATAGGATCCATTGATTTAGAAAAAGAATTATTCGATTGGTCATACTATTCAAATAACTTTAGTAATAATACTGCTCCAACTCAAGCTAAAATCAAAGACAGCTTAAATGGAGTCTATAAAGAATTAGGAGATTCTACTTTAAATTCAGATTATGCATATGCTTGGGGATTAGGCGAAAATTCGCTAAAACCTAAAATGAGTGATTTAGCTGATGCTAAAATCGGAGACCTTTTCCATACTAAATTCTATCAGTTATCATATCAATCTGACTTTTTACAAGGATTCTCAATTAATGCGCCAACTGCTGGTTATAAGATTAGATTAGGTTTACATGATCCTTATACTGTACCAGCTTATTCTAATATTGACAATTTAGTTACCCAATTAAATTCATCAACACATAGCGCAATTTCTAAATTTAGATATCGAGTGGTAAATAATAAAGTGTATGCAACCGCTAAAGAAAGCTCAAACACAAATAATTTTACTGTAAAAGTAACTCAACTATAATATGGCAGTATTTGCATTTTGTTATCAATTAACTATACCGAATTCAACTGAAACTTTAGGTAAATCCTTAGGGTATACGCCATATGATGGCACACCAGTATATGTTTCGTTTGACGAACTGGGAGCTTTTGAATCAACTTATGGACCAGATGGCCCAATCTATTATTTTTGTTCAAGGACTTATCCAACTTTACAAGTATTTGGTCAGCAATCTGATTTTAGCTCGTATAATATTACAGTTATGGGTGGAGATACTCCATGTAGTAACAACTTAGATTGTTATCAAGGTGGCGGTGGCGGAGGAGGAGGCAATCTTCTTTCATATTGTTATCAAATTGCAATCAATCAATCAATAATTAGTGAAAATTCAATACAATTTTCATATACTCCATATGGAGCACAAGGCGCATCGACTGTACAGGCCAGAAACTGGAGTTCAACTGTAACAAATGGAACAATTAAAACACTTTATGTTTGTTCCGGTACAGAACCAGTTATATTCATAGATTATGATCCAATCATAGATCCATATAATTATGGAGTTACTGTGACTGGAGGTATCACTGAATGTATATCAGATACTGAATGTATGCCTCAAGTAACACCGGTTAATTGTACCCTAAGTAGTTGGGGTTATGGTGCAACTCAAGAAACTTGGACAGCAGGCGCATGGAGCCCATGTACATTAACAAATGGTTCATATCAAAGATTTCAAACTAGATATGTAATAACACCTGCTTCTGGTGGAGGCACTTGTACTGGTGCAACTATTCAATATGAAGCATGTACACCACAACAAAGTGGAACGGTTGCGACTTTAACCACACCAACTTTTAGTGGAACTACCGCAAACTCAGTAACTACTACCACTACAATCAGTAATAATGGAGGAAGTGAAGTTACCTCAGTCACATTTAGAATTTTTAGAAATGGTACTCTGGTAAATTCTGCAATACTTAGTGATTTTAGATTTGGTATTTCTACCCAATTTACAGGATTACTTGCAAATACTCAATATACAGTACAGGCTTTTGCAATAAATGCAACGGGCACCGGTCAATCTCAAGTAGGAACTTTCACTACATCTGCCTCAGGTGGAATTAGTACTCCAACCACAAGTGGATTAACTCAAACTGGTGTAACTTTAACATCAACCTTTACCAATTCAGCTGGAGATCAGTTTGTTAGATATGGATTAATTTATAAAATTGGAAATTCCGATAATTTAGTAGTTAATGGTCAAGGGGTTATTAAATTTGAATCTGGCCCTCTTAATCCTGAACAGAGTCCAGTTCAATTGGTAAGCAGTTTAACTGGTCTTATTGCAAACACACAATACTATGCAAAGGCATACGTACAAAACAGCGATGGTGCAACTTATTTGTATTCATCTGCCATTAATTTTACGACCTCTGGTATTCCACAAGGTCAACCATCTGCTCAACTTGCCATTTCTTCAATTGCTTTACAAGGTAGCACCGGAGTAGATGCAGATTATGCATTTATTACAAACTCTGCCGCAAACCTAAGCCGATCATATGTTTCAGTAATTGAACCTAGCCCAAATGATCCACTGCCAGGTGCATACCAAATTACAGCAACTTTACAAGAGGCAGACCTAAATAGTTTGACTTGGATATTACAAACTAGAGTTAGTCCAAGTGATTCTAATTGGCAACAACTAGACCAAGTAACAAGATCAACTGATCTTAACTCACTAACTCCACCTCCAGCATGGACATATTATACATATTCTGAAGATAGAACTCAGGTTAAATTTAGACCAAGTGCCCCTGGTTATTATCGATTTATGTTTAAGGGTTCTTTTTCAAATGGAACTCAATTTACAGTATACAAAGAACTTATAATTGGTCGACCTACCGAGGATATTGATTTAGCATATTCAACTCTAAGACAAGGTTCCTCTAGCAATATCCAAGTTGCAGCAAGTCCAGTCTATCCAGAATGGATTCCTGAATTTCCAGAAGATGGACTATACGGAATAGCTGTAACCCAAACTGGCTCAACGATTGTGCCAAGCTTAAATATTAATAATTCAACTAGGTCCTTTACTGCACTATGGGGAGTTAATAGTAACAATGAAAGAATTCAACCAACTTTAACAATCGTATATTCTTCTCCATTTAAGGATTTGCTAAAATCTAATAGTTTTTCAAAACAGTTTCCAATTATAGTATTAGCGCCATTTCCTGGAATTTCATTTAGTAATCCAACACTATTTAATTCACCAGTTACAAGTGGAGGAACTGTTACAATAAATGTGGCAACACAATACGCAAAATCCTATACTATTACTTCTTCACTCGGCAATGGAACGGCAAACAACCCAGTAACATACACAAACGTTCAATCTGGAACATACACAATTACAGCAACTGCAGTTAATGATAATTCTCCAAATAACCAGCAAACTATAATAAGTGCAACCTTAACGGTTGAGGCAGCCGCTCCAGTTTTAAATCAGTTACCTCAACAAAAAGTTGGTAGAAACCTATTTATTGATATTGAGACATTACCATATATTAATTTAAATGGATCCTCATTTAGCAATCTATTAATTGTAACTCAGCCTAGCCAAGGAACTCTATCTGTAAATGGTTATAGAATTAGATATATTCCAAATCAGGATTATACTGGAACTGACCTATTTTCGTTTAGCGTAAAAAGTACAACTAATACTTTTTCTAATACAGTAAATGTATCATTATTAACTGCGGCTCCAAGCTTTAATGTTGGTGTAGCAAATGAACAAATTGTATTTAATTCAACTGAAGTTGGAGCAACCCGAAATTTAATAGTACCTATTACAAATAGCGGAACAAATTCTAAGCTAGAAATACATTCATTAAGCCTAGACCAAGATTTTGATGATTTTAAATTACTTATAACATCTGGCCAAACTGAAACTGTTGTGTCATCAATTGAAAATATTGATATTAATCCAGGTCAAACTTATAATGTAAAGATACAAGTTCAGCCAAGTGGAATCGGAGTAAGAACTGCTCGTTTAAAAATTGATCATAACTAATGCCAATAACTTATATTAATATATCGGCAATCGGAGTACCTAGCTCAACTGTAACCTTTAGCTCAAATAACAAATATTCTTATTATGAGCCAGTTGATACGTATTCAAAAGAGCAAATGTCAAATCTGGAACAACTTAAATTATATGGAGTAATTCCAGACTTTGAAGTCGAAAATCTTATGACATATGCTCCTCTAAATGATCAAATTTATGGCCGAACTTTTATTGAAAATGGGGCAGAAGTTAATAGAAAAGTTTGGGAACCTGAATATTGGAAAAATAGAGGATTTATTTCATATAAAGATGGCAAGCAGGTAGGATTCATTCCATCATTTTTTACTAAAAACTCACTAGATATTTCTGAACTAAAGATTGCAACGGACCGCCTTACTGTTCCCAAGCATCTTCCAGTTTTTATTTCAGCAAGAGAGGTCATAGGAAAATCTAAAGTATATTGGAAATTGGTTAATATTACGGCCGGGTCTCAGCCAGTTACAATGGCAGAGGTTGAAGCAGGTTGGACCTTTATTTGGAGATTCGATCAAGAGGGAGAATACGAAATCTCTGGAACAGTTATTGATCTTTGGGGAAATGAACACCCTTTACCGGAAAGAAGATTTGTGAAAGTAATGTCAAAATCTGATTATATTGACTATATTGAAAATAGTTTAAATTCCAGAGAAATTACATCAAGTCTTGCTAAAAACTCGCTTAGAGCCGACTCTGAAATGATTGATATTAACTTTGATGACTATGAAATTCTCTCAGACGGTACTATTATTAATAGAAATGATGGCCTAGCCATAAACTTAACTAACCCCTAAGCCAAGTTATATTTTTTGAGTACAAGAAGGCTAACAGTCTATTATTTGCGAGTGCATGCTCTGCTAATAAATAACAAAAAATAGAAAAAACAAATGGCTTTTGTTGCACTATCGCTATCAGTACAAGAAATTTTAGAAACCACGTATGTTTCAGACATGCGAGTTATCTCTAATAGCAATATTGGATTGCTTAAGAGTAAGCTAGAAGATCTAGTTAACAATTTAAAAATTGATCTTTCTGATAAAAAGATCGGGGTTGACCCAGACACAACCTTAACTCCATTAACTGAGTTAAAAACTAAAGTATTAACTATCCAAAATGGACAGTTATATTTCAAAAATGCAAATGGTACAGCAGATTTAATTAAATTTGAAACTGAAACTGTAAACAGTGCAACTGTCGGAAAAATTACCACAGGTACCCTTGTAGTTAATTCGTCAATTACCTCAGCTGGGTTAGCTATATCTGGCACCTCTACTTTTACTGGAGCAATTACCGCAAACGGTCAATCTAATTTAGCAGGATCTGTTAATATTACAGGTAGCTTCTCAAACAGTAAAGAAGATGTTAGTAAGACGTTATCCGCAGTATCTGGTGCCAACCGTGCAAAAGCCGAAGTTACTCTAACTGCAACCAGTAAATCATTAATTATACTTACATTAGATGCAAGTCCATTCTATAGTGGAAGTGCTTTTCAATCTACAATTACAGATGGTATCGATATTATTCTAATAAATGATGCAAATTCCCCAGTAAGACCTGGTCAAGAATTTACAATCATGGTACGCGCAATTACCTATACATCTGGCGGAACAGTTACATATGTTAGCGGTACATATGAAACATTTGCTGCAGCAAACTCTGCTACTCATAAAATTAGAATAATTGGTAGCAACTTTGCAATAATGGATCAAGATGCAGTAGGTCTAGATTCTACACATACTACACTTGCTTCACAATGGGCAGTTGGATTAAGTACAAACCTATTTAATTCTTCAGTAACCTTAATGAATGTTGGAACTGTTAAAAACAGTGCAAACCTACCTTCAACTTGGGGAACTAACCAAGCAAGACTTGTTGTAACTGGCGGATCAAACGCAATTTATAACATCTAAAAATAAAACCCTGAGCGCAAAATGGCAGTTGCTCCTATTATAAAACCTATAACCACTAGAAAGGGTATATTTTACACTTTCCAGAGTTCATTAGAAGACTTAACTTTATCATTCAACAATAGTGGTAACCAGTTTAAGTTCTCTAATTTTGTGCTTTTAAATTTACCTAATGTTGGAACTCCAGATGGAACTCCTTCAGACAATAAGCTATTTTTTAAGGCCCAAGGTGAAACGTTAATGACAGATCCTGGCCTTATTAATCAAAGTAATCAAAATTACAATTTAGCTCAAAGTTTTCAAAACTATGCATTAAATTTAGAAGCTCTACTAATTTCTCAAAATTCTTATAATAGAGAACTTCCGCTTAACGTATCAGAAAGAGTTTTTTGGAAATGGTTAAAAGAAGCAGGAGCAATTCGCTGGAGAGGTGCAAATACCTTAGAAACTTCCACTACTGGAATTTTTACAGAAGAGGACGAGGCAGTTGGATCTTCTTATTCAAAAGTTGTCCAATATATTGGAGAAATAGATATTGTTAACTCATACAAAGGCCAAGAAAATTCATATAGTGAATTATATCTACATGTTCCAAATAATGTTGGATCTACTCCATATATCTTATTCAACTCAACAGAAGACGATAACTATAAACCAAATATGACTATTACACATAGTCCAGAATTACCAGAAGATAGAGAAACCATTGTTGGCCGACACTATACTGATGTTCATCCCCAAGGATTAAGTTTAAATGCGTTTTATGATTTAGATGATTCTACTGTTCTTTTAGAACAGGCCCCATACGCAGGTAGTACTTATACTGCGCAAAATTGGTTTCAAGGAACTCTTAATAATTCATATTATACAGATGGAACATACAACTCTCAACTTGCAGCATGGAAATACAATACTGCAGTAAATAAAAAGATTAAAAAGAGTAAAACTGCAAATGGTATAACTACTACTATTAACTATACCAGATCTACATTAGACGGAGTTTGTATTGATTTCAAAATTAGTGATTATTTAGTTGCAACACAAAATGCAAAAACATCATTTTCAGCACTTAACGATATTAATGTTCAAAATAAAAACTTTGACTTTAATACAGTTCTAGTTTATTATGACGTAATTGATCCAGCAAACGGAACGCTAAAAGCTAAAAACTTATATGGAGTTTTATTTTTAAATAAAATCCAATCAAATGGATTAGAATTTGAAATTCCAAGATTAACTAAATATAAACCAGATCCATTGAGTAAAATTAATGGAAACTCATATGCATTTAAATTAAATGTTAAGTTTGATACATCAATTGAAGATGTTGCGGTAGAACCAATTAAAAATATTAATGCAAATGCTGGATTTGGTTTAGATATTTACGTAGATTTAATGAATCGCTTTCAAACCGTTGCAATTAATCAAGAAAGTAAGCTTAAACAATACACTCAACTGCAAACAGATTGGGAAAAGGTTAAAGCCAGTTTATTAACTACAACTAAAGCATCAGATCTTGAATCTAGACTATCAAGTTTAGAAAAAGCTCTTCTTGCAAATAGCGCCCTATTCCTAAATACGAAAAATGTTATTGAGAAAATAACAAATGTTGAATCTCAACTTGCAAATTTTGTAGCAGGAAAAACCTCTCTTGAAGTTGCATATAATACAGATGTTGTAAAAAGTGGATATGGAATCGGTGTTAGCCGTTCAACTAATAATCAAGTTATTATTAATAATGAAAAGCCTGATTACAATTTTGAAATAACTCCAGTATTTGATATTTCAACAACATCTCCAGTAATTCAGTTAGTACCTTTTAATAATTATTATAGACATGAAAAGGCTGGTAATTCATATACTCTTACTGGAAACATTATTCTTAAAATTAATGATACTTTGACTCAATGGAAAAAGGGTCAAGTTTTACGAATAGTGTTTGCTGATCCAATTATATTAAATGGATATACTATAACATTAGCTACTGATGCATTAGCAAGATCTACAAATTTAGATTTTTCTAGTGTTACCCAAGCATATAATACACAAGTTGGTATTTTGACAGATTACGGCTGGTCCAGCGATAATCGTCCGATTTTTGAAATAATTTGTGTAAACTCACTAACCTTGGACTTTAAAATAGATAGAATACGATAATGGCTGAAGAAACTAATTCTTTATCACAGATCTTAAATGCACTTGGCGTACAAACAGCTAATGCACAAGAGCTTATTTCAAAAATGAATCAGGCTCTTACTACAAATTCTAGCCAAGTTGAAGTTACCCAAATTAATGAGGCAGATCCGACCTTAAGTACAACTATTCCTATTCCGTCTATTGGTTATATGAATGGTAGAATTGAAGAGATTGATACTAAATTTAAGACACTATTAAATGCAAATGGCAATACAATTGGTATTAAAGATGACCAAGGAAATGTTAAACGATTTGAACTTAATGATATAACACAAACCATTTCTGATCTAGAAAAAATCGGAGATGCAAGTCTCAGTCTTCCAACCAGATTTAAAACAAAAAATAACTGGTTCTTTGAAAGTTTTCTTAGTCCATTATTATATGTTCCAATCGATGTAACTAATTATATTTCAGATGATATTTCTAAATTTGAAGTACGTCGAGTAATTGTTAATGTTGGCGAAGACACAGACCTAATTAATTATTTTAATAATAACTACAACGGTAAAAATACCATTAACTATACAACTCTTTTAAATGATCTTGTAAATAATGGAATTTCTTATTTTGAAGATACTAATATTATTGATTTACCTGGTGCAATTAACAGATACAGAGGAACATTTAAAGTTCAAGCCATTTCTGAAATAACTGTGCCTGAAACAATTAATGGTGAAATTTTAAGTTATAGCAAAATAAAATATGTACTAGACCGTCTAGATTATACTGATGTGACTGGATCTACTCCAGCTGCTCAGCGTCGTGAATTATCAATTGGCTCTAGACTAATTACTGAGGAAAACTCAGAGTATTTAGTAGAATCAGTAGATACTAAAGATAAGTCAGTTATTTTAAAGAGAGTATTTGGATCAGATGGGATTGTTTTATTCGAAAACCTAAGAATAAAACCTGAAATCTATCGTTCACCAATTCTTGCAGTAAACATAGGTTATAATGAAAGAGAAGTAATCTTTATTAAGCCTATTAGTTCAAAAATGGATTTAACCGTAGACTTTATTTCAAGTGGATTTGGAATTTATACAAATGAATTACAAATTACTTTACAAACTGGTCAAAACTTAACTCTAAATGAATACTACAATAATTTTGTAGCAGATTTTGGATTATTATTTTTATCATTTGCAAAAGAAAAGAAATTGCCTAATTCATTAGGATTTCAACCAAATTCTCCAACTTTAACTGCAACCAATTTTAAAGTTTTACAAATAGATTCACATGTAACTAATACGGATTCTGCCTCTACTGTAAAGAATCTAGTTTCTCAAAAAGAATCGATTAATTCTAATCTAAGAGAATTAGATAAATCTATTGATACTCTTAAGAAAACTATTAACTCTTCGGGTAATCAAAATGATGCAATTCGTTTAAAGGCTCAATCTGATTTAAATAATAAAACTTCTGCAAGAGCGCAAGCTTTTTCTCAGTTATCAACTGTAGTGAAAGAGCTTTCTCTAAATGTAAAAACTTCTCCGGAGTTTAGTACTTCACCTAAATATAGAGTACGCGGCTTCTGGGAAATTCCAGCCGATATTAATTCTCCATATGGTTTACAAAAGGTTGTGCAATTTAAAATTGCATATCGTTATCTAAGCTCAAATAAAGATGCAGCCGCAGCTGATCCGATTACATTTACTGATGCAAATGGAACACAGCGTACTGGATATTTTTCTCCGTGGACCGAAGTTTTAACTAAGTCTAAGCAAAAGACCTATAATTCAACTACTGGATTATATGAGTGGACAGAAGAAAATGTTGCAGATCCAAACTCAGTTAATATTAATCAATTGGATATTTCAATTAGAAAAGGAGAATCTGTTGAAATTAAAATTAAATCTCTTTCTGAAGCAGGTTTCCCAGATAACCCAGTTGAATCAGATTGGTCAGATTCTATTACAATAGACTTTCCATCAAATATCCAATCTTCTGAAGAAAATACTTTAATTGCTCAACAAGCAATGGCAGATGAAAGTCGAATTGCTTTACAAGAAGAATTAAATGCTAGAGGATTAGACCTACATTTATCAACTGCTTTTACAAGTAAAGATAAGTATTATTCTCACACAACCGATGCAATTGCATCAGGATTCTTTTTAGCAGATGGTACAGCAATTTCTCTTTATGATAAATTAAAAGAAATTGCAGATTCGCTTTCTGCAATTCAATCTTCTCTTTCTACTGCAACTGCTGAACTTATTGTTAGCATTGTTACACCAGAAGGAAGCGAAGTTCAAGTTACAAATGGAACTACCGTTGATCTATTTGCAGGATATTATGTAGATTCTGCTAAATTAACAGACGGGTCTTTGGATAAAGGAAAAATAGTATCTAAAGAATACCAAGTTAAAATTAGAAATGCTTCACAAACGCCTCTAGAGTTATTATCAACATTAGGCGGAGGTATTGGTGTAGCTGCTCCAACTTCTTTCCCAGGTGCAAATACTGATACTCAATATAATACTTACTTAAGATACGATAAAGTTCCATTAAATGTAAATGGAGTTTCTAGTGCATCATTTAATGCGTTTACACAAAGAACAGGTTACCAATCTTCACAAGTAAAGAGCCAATTTATCTACTCTAGATATTATACAGCAGATAATGGTAAGCGCCTTTATTATGGAGACTTATTGGATCCAACTTCACCAACTTCTAGCATAAATGCATCTTCATATTTTACAAATCAAAACTATGCATTTAGCCAATCAACCAATGCTGTTTCAGGAAAACCTAATTATATGGGAGGCCATTATTTACCTTCTATTCCAGCTGGTGGAAGCGCAACTGCAGTGTGGAGTGGTACAGTAAGTAGCGGTACTGCAGTTGGAAATGGAACTCTTACTGAATTCTGTATTCATAAAGATCACCCATACTTAAAGAATTTAGGAACAGTTTCTCAATTTGATGTAGACCTTTTACTAGGATTAAGTACAAACCCAGTTTATGAGTTTTCTGTAAATACTATAACTGATACTTTACAAAAATACTTACCTTTTTCGCAAGCAGTTCACTTTAATACTAGTGCCGAAGCAGTTACCAATGAATTTGGAGTTCCATATTATGCGCAAGCTGAAAGAGTTACTCCAGAGGCACCATACGCATATAGTGATAAATTATATGCAGCATTAAATACCTTTCCAATCAAAATTGGATTTGGTACAGGCGATGATTATCTAATTGGTAAAAAAACTTGCGGATCATACTTATTCGTAATGCCACAATCATATGCCTCAATTTCAGTGGATGGATCTAATGCAAGAACTTCAAAGCGTACAGTATCTGCTGGATCTGCTGCTTCTATAACTGTACCAGTAGTTTTCCAATTTAGAACAACTGACAAAATTGGAGAAATTGGTGGATGGTCGACTGGTCAGAAATTAACAAACATTACATATACTAAAATTATTGGACTTGATATTTACACAAAGAGTGGATTATTTGAGTTTGATATTAAAGTTAGTGGTAAGCATGATCGTGATACAATTATTACTTCTCCTACTGTATTTACACCAGTATCAGCTGGCGGAGGCGGTGGAGGTGGAGTTTACATATCAGATTTAACTGATATTCTTAAGAACTCAGCTTTTAATTTATCCATGAATTCTTCCTTAACTAATTTTATGTAATATAAAAATTAAGTAGAAACACGTGGCATTATCTTATAAAAAGATTACACCGTTTGATACGTCATTCGGACTAGTTAGAACAAATCCTAAGCTTACTGGAAATGTTAAGTTAGTAGTTGACTCTAGTCAGAACCTATATTTTGAATCAATTGAGGCTAATACTGAATTAGCTAAAGATAAGTATAAAGCTTATCCAATTGATCCAACTTCTCAACACGATTCAAACTTATATCGTTTTTTCAGTAATGGAAATACCCCAGAGTCTATTGTATTTTCTGTAAAAACCAATGTTGCGCTAGATTCAACCTCATCAAATTTTGCAGATCAATATGATTTTTCTGAATATTTTTCAGGTGCAAGATATTGTATATCAAAGAATTATTCTGAAAAGTTTAAGTATTTTGCGCCAATCTATTTAAATAAAGAACTTCCAGAAAAATTTGTAATTTTTAAAATTCCTGGAGCAAGTCATAAATCTATTTCAGAAACAAAGACTGATTATCCATATAATAAACCAGAACACCTTAAATCTATATTAGAAAATGCACAAATCGTTAAGACCTTTGATTTAGGAGTAGATTCACATATTGGAAAGTATATTAAAAAGATGCAAAGCAATCCGCTTTTTCCATCAAATACTTTAAACTTTCCATTCAATAAAGGACTTCTTTCTTCTTATTCTGGTATAGCGTATAAAGCGGGGTGTTACACTGAGAAATTTGAAAATCTACAAGATATTATAATTGGCGGAAAAACCATTACAGATTTTGAAGAATATGTAACCCTAGGTTATGAACGTAATGCCATAATCTATCCATATATTTTAAATTTAGAATTTTTATTTGATGATTCATCAGATGATTTTGAGTTTAACCGATATTTTGGAATCTATTGTAATACAGTAGATCTAGCTAATTTAGATTTTGATTTAAGTGATCACGCTGCATTAAAATTAAACACTCCAATTATAACTGATCCAAATGCATATGAATATGCGCAACTTTCGTTTATTCAAACAAATACAAATGGATTAGATTTAAAATTCCATGCTATACCATCAGCTGTTTCATCTGCATTAACTGAATTAGATGGAGCTGGTATACTTACACTAGAGGATAAAAATGGAGATCTTCATAAAATTATTAGTGCAGACATTAATAATTCAAAACTAAATATTTCAACTAAATCATTAGACTTATCACTATTACATGGTCCAACTGAAGTATTTTTAGAAGACTCTGCTGATTATACAAAGGGCGGAATTCAATCATTTATTGAAATTAAGCTTACGGATATACCAAATCACTTGGATCAAATTAGAATTTATTATCCCAATGGTAAGGCAACGAATCAAAATTCAAAAAGATATGAAACAGTAACTGCAGTTTCAAACTTTTCATATGGCGGGTCTCCTGTTTTAGGTGCGCTTGCCATATACAATGAATACGGCCCAGATCAATTCTTTTATAGTGTAGATTCAGTTCAGCAAGAATCACTTACAACTAAGCTTGAAAAAATTGCAGAATCATTAACTGATGCAATCAATGCAATTCAAAATAGTGGATTTAAAGCATACTCTTATCAAAATAGAATTTTTATTGTAGTTAATACTCCAGGAAATGTTTCTTTAGAATATGCGGCTCAATACATTCCAGCTATTGATGAAGTTAAGATAACTATATCAGATGAGCCAGTTTTTAGAAAAACTGCGGCCCAATTATTAGGAACTGGTACAAGTGCTCAAATCGACTTAACTTATAGCGATTATATTGTATATGGAGAGGCTACGCCAATTATTAACCAAATCAACTATTCATTTGGCGCATTAATTGCAGATGCAGGCACCAAGACTTTGACGTTTGGTTCTGGAAACTTAGATCAAACAATTGTTATTGGCTGTCATATTGTAAATTTTGAACCGGGCTCAGCTCTAACCTCACACATATCAGTAGATAGCCAATATTTTGATAAATTACATCCAAATAAAGCTGACTTATTAATTCAATCTCCATCCGGTTGGGTTGAAATAGAAAATATTGTTAGCAGCATAGATTATATTAATTCAGGTTCATTTGAAACTGAATCTGAAAAAATCTTTGCTATCAATTATTATGATAATAATATAAACATTTTAACTGAGCAAGGAACAGAGGCCCTTTTAAAGTTTGGTTTAGTTCAATTCAAAAAGAAATTTAAACCAGCCGTAAGCGCTCTATCGATTATTCCAATTAAGGATTTTGATTTTGATCATACTGATAGCCAATATTCATCAGTTCAACTTAGTGATGTTTGGAAATCTGCATTTATTCCAGAAGGAATTAATATGATTAATTTGGAAAAATCTGCATATAGAGTTCTAAACGGCAGTATTAAAATTGGATCAACTATATACAATGATGGCGATCTAATTGAAAAAACATTAACTCCAACCATTGTTAGTTTTTCAACCGTTACTGGAGATCCATTTGTAATTCCAGCTCTATCTGTAAATATTCCAACATATGATGTTGAATTAGCTGAAACTAACCCAGACATTTTAGATTTTAAAGGATTCTTTACAATAACTTCTGACTATGCAGAAACGGCTCCTTCTAAAACTAACTCATACATATACAGAGATAGATTTACTAGTGGAAAGATTTCTTCAGAATATGATTCAAATTATGAAAGATATTTAATTGAGAATGCTGGAAAAAACAGATTGGTTAAATATATTTGTAAATGGGGAGCAGATGGTTCTCTTGATGCTAGATCAAATCCATATCGATTAAATTCAGATACCGTATTTGGTGTAAATAATTTTTCGCCTGAGCCAAATAAAGTTGAGCCAGATTCTAGTTCAATGACACACGAGTGGTTTTATATTGAATCTTTATACGATTACATATATGATCCAACTGCAGCTGCTCAGAATAAATTATACTTTGATACTCCATTTGATCCACAGCTAGCAATAACTCAGGAAGGATATTTTGAAGACTATTTTATATTTACTCCAAGCTACATAAAAAATGGAGTATTAACTCCTTGTGCTAGAACTCAATATAGATTTTCCCAAATTAAAAAGGATAACTTAACTGGACTTGCTAAAACTATATTTAAAGGAATTAAATTTGTATTTAAGGAGGTTGTTCCAGACACAACTGAAACCGAATTATCTGGTGCTCTTAAATACGTTAGAGACTCAAACCGATTTAATAATTATAGATTTACTTCAATTTTAAAGGTAATTGAAGAAACTCCATATTCTGGTCAAAATCCAATTCAATTCAAATTTATTGAATCTAAAGATTTTAAATTTATTACTCTAGTAATTGAATTAAGAGTTGGCCATAAATCTACACCCCTAACCACTTCTGCTAAAAAACTTTTAGTTACAAAAACTGGAGGCCTTGCAGCGGATGAACAACATGTATTTAATAATTTATCAACCTCGTTTTCTGACTATAAACTTAATATAAACACTGTAACCACTCCATCTGGAGTAAAACCAATTTCAGATATCACATTAGCATTTATGTATTATGCAAAAAATAAAAAGTACAATACATTAGATGCAAGTTACAGTAGTATAAACTTAGTAAATAGCTTAGATCTTTCTGTTCAAACTGGATACGGTGAAAATGGATTACCATTCCTTAGCTCGCTAGATAAAGGTACAGACATTCAAATTATTGATGAAATCGGAAAGGTTAATACTAATAGTATTTTATCATATAAAGATTCAGGTTCAATTAAAGTAGTCGGTAAAGCCTACCCTGAAAAGTTTACAATAGAATTTCCAATTAGTGCAACTGGATTAACTCCAAGTGGATATGGTCAAAGTTTAGCAACAATAACTTTACCTGGAGGAACTAGTCAGGGAATTACTTCAACTGAATTAAATTCATACGAATCAAGTGGATTAAGTCTGTATAGCTTTGTTAAAAACAGAATTATTACATCAAATAGTATTAAAGAATCACTAGTTAATCAAACTATGATTATTGGAAGTACAATAACCCCTACTCCACTTACTGCAAGTGTTGAAGGCGGATCTTTAACTATTGTTTTAAGCGCAGTTCCAACAACGCCACTCCTAATTGGAGCAGAGGTTGATATTGCTGGATGGTCGCAATTTGCTACTAAATTAGTTGGAATTAATAGTACAACTTTGACTTTATCTAAACCTATTAAATCTAATATTAATGTTCAAGAACAAGGTGCAGATATTACAAGTGGAAGCCCTAACATATATTTAGCAGGAGGAACAAATTACGATGTTGAAAATTTTGGAAATGCTCCAATTAATGAAACCAGTATTGCTGTCAGCTCATTTATATCTGGTGTATCTGAGATTACGCTAAGCTCAGCAAATAATAATGTTATTGTTGGCTGTACTGTTTCTGGAACAGGTATTGAAACTGGAACTACCATAACTGCCAAAGTTGGTAATGTATTGTACTTATCTGCAAACACAACTGCAGCAAGCGGTGGAACATATTCCTTTACTAGAACTTGGACAAATTATTCGCCAACGAATAAAGTATATGTGACTGGAACTGGAATTCCTGCAAATACGTATGTTATTAGAATAGACAATACCGCACTTGATACAAATAATCAAATAAAACCAAAGGTTATTCTTTCAGCAAATGCTACTGCAAGTGGTACTGGAGTTACTGTTAAATTTTTCCAAAAAAATGCAGCTGCTGATATAAACTTTTACCAATCCGATATTAATCATGCAATAGCAACTCAAAATCGTGTAGCAGCAGTTGGTAGCTCTTTAATAAATGTAATCGATGTTTTAGAATTAAAAAATACTTCAACTGGTTCAACTGGATATACTTATCCAAATGCACAGCTACTTTCTTCTGAAACTAATTCGACCTTTAGCGTTTTAACATATCCTGGAGATACTAATCTTCGCATTCTTAGATTAATTAATCAAACCATATATCGATTAGAAAATGAATCTGGAATTTCTGAGGTTATTCCAACCGGTATTGTATTAACTGGTGATGTTGGAATTGGCGAACTCTCATTTGCAAATTTACCATCATCTAATTCTACAGCAAATTCAACCACATTTAATTTTAATAAGATTATTAAAAGGGAATTAACTGTACCATCTCTAGATAAGAGTCATTGGGAAGCTGCAAACTTTGCATTATTATTAGGCGGAGAATCTTACTATAAAGGATTATTTAAAAGATTAAGTTTTACTGAATTTAAACGATCTATTGAAAGAGGTCGTTCTAATGTAACTTATACTACATATGAGAATGGCATAGAATCGACTGGTAATTTTTACATTGAAATTGAGGATGCAACTATTGTTGAAAAATTAAAAATTCCTACGATTTCTCCAGTTAATATTCAACTTACTCAAGCTGATACTACAAGTAAAAGACAGTCCTCTAATTTGGTTGGATATACTGCGGCTGAATCGTATTTACAAAATCCACTTTTTCTAAGAAGACATGGATCTACATATTCTCCAATTTTTAGAGAAATTACTGCATTTATGCCAGATACTACATTAAATTCAGAAATAGTTAAAGACGCTAACTGTAAATTTAATCCAAATGCAAATAGATTCTTTGAAATAAAGGGATTTGAGCATATTAAAATTTCAGAAAAGAAGATTCTTGAACTTGAAGGAAATGATAAGTACAAACCAATTTTTGAATTGATTGGAGAAACGCCAATTTCTTCAGGAGATCTATACTTATTAGCATCAAACTGGGATTATGGATTCCATTTAGAATATATTAATAAAACTGATTCTGTTCTAGCATATGGAACTCGAAGAATTGCTGAAGATTCATATTTTATGGCAAAGCTTGCATCTCTTCCAACTTCAATTGAAATAGATTCAGTTAGTTCAATGGAAGTTACTGAGTTTCCATCAATTTCAACAGATTATGTTAACCGAGAAGCTGATGTTTTGTATAAAGTTAATACAGCAGATGCTCAACTTGATATAAACTTAACAAATGTATTTTCTACAAAAGTTCTTGAACTTGGCCTAGAATCCCAAATTGCTTCAAGTTTTAATATTGATACAACTGCAAGAAATCCAGAAATTTTGGGTTCTTATGATTTTGCATCATACGTTAAACAGTATGCAATTGAAAACATTTTACCAAACTATGCAATTGATCAATTGGTATTCTGGTATCTTGAAGATAAGGGAAAATCGACTGGTTTGGAAATAGTATCAAAGACGGCTGCCGATCGCTATGCATTAGGGTATAAGAAGCTAGAAGGAGTCCAAATAAATATTAAAAACGGACTAGCCGTTCAGTTAAGGGTTCCCTTAAAAACGACCGGAAAGTTAAGTTTAATTATTGAACCAAAAATGAAATTTATTTAAAAATGCCAGTACAATTAAATCTTAAAGAGGTTTTTACAACAGATAACCAAGCCGTATTGGCAGACAAACTAAATTTTAACTTTACTAAGTTAATTGAATTGGGAATCGGCGACGTCGGCCCAGTCGGCCCGGCTGGAGCAACTGGCGGAGTAGGACCAGCGGGTCCTATTGGCCCAAGAGGAGTAAAAGGTTCAATGATATTTAGCGGACCAGACCAAACTGCTAATACTACTGCCGTAGTGGATGACATATTCATTACATCTGGCGGTAAATTCTATACGAAAACTTCAACTAGCTGGTCTCAGATATTTGATGTTAATAATCTATTAGCTGTATCAACAGAATTCTTTTTAAATAAACAACTATTTACAATAAGTGATGGTGATACTAATTTTACTGCAAGCACAAAGAAGAAAAACTATGGAATTGTAAGATTCCTTAAAAATGCTGGAGCGGATTTAGCTAATATTAATCCAGATGGAATTAATTATGGTAGCTCTGCATCAACCTACAATAATTCAACACTATTTTTAAATAACTTTGATTTAGATACATATAAAAACAATTTTGTTTCAAATACAAGTGTTGATTCTTTAATTACTGATGTAAGTAAAGCAATTGCTACAATTTATTCTAACTTTGTAACAACATCGGACGATTCTGCGAGCAGATACCATATTCAATTGGGTTCTCTATATAAGCTGCCAAATGGCCAGCACCAAATGAGTGCTTCTGAGAATAACCTTAGAATAAAACATGCATTAATAAACAATACAACTGCAAGTCCATCCGTTGCATATTTTCTTTCAGAATTTAATGTCGGTGGAGATACTTCGTATTCAAACTCAGTAAATGGAGCAACTTCTGCATTTAAGTTTAGAGCATCTCAAATGGACGGCTCTGCCCATAATGGAGTTACGCTATATGCTGGAGGTTCTTCTGCAATTAAAAGTTTTGCAGATAATGATGCATTATATGATCTAAACGGTCTTTTACTTGAAAGAGCCACCGCATCGGCTAAGACTAGACTTGCATTAGGAATAGATGCGTCAAACGCAGCATCTCTTCTTACTAAAACTACATTTGATCTTCTTGCAACTGGCAATATTTCAATTGGAGTATTTGGAACAGTAACATCAGATACTAAAAAGATTGTTGCTACAAGATTTGGTAATTCTGATAAAACCACTGCGCTTGGTATTGGAGGAACTCCAAATTCTTCATTAACCATTTATGGAACTAAGAGCACTGCTGATACTACATCTGATACTAGATATTTAGCAGATCAAGTTAATATTGGATCTATGACAAAAAATAGTTTTCCATTAACTGGAACTGATGTATTTAAGCCACGCAAGCCATTAAATTCAAATAATAATGCAATTGCTGCACAACTTGCAAGTTACATAGGGTTTAATTCATATTTTGATGATAATGGAAACATGAACTTTACTTATAGAGATGACAATCCAACTGGATCAATTGGAACAGGCTCTGCCTTTGTTACAACCAGAGATGGTAGTTTGCATTTCTTATCATATTCAAGCGATCCTGCTTTAGTTGACTTTGTAGGAACATTAGCATCAACAAATTTAAATGAGTCAGTATAAAATACACATAACAAATGAAAACATTAAGTCTATCTAACGTACTAAAAGCTATTAAATTTACCGTTACTCGTGATGGTAGAATGGCAGCTGGTAAGTTTAACTATTATGAAGATGCAACAATGGATGCAGTTCTTTCTAATCCAACTTCGCACTTTATGCTTAATGGATCATTAAGTTTACCTAGCATTGCCTATTCAGGTAGTGAAAAATCTGGTGCATTAGAATTAAATAATGGACACTATGCGGTATTTGTTAATGATGGAAGTCAAGTTACAAGTGTGGTTCTTCCAACTCCATCGGCTGAGGTTTTACATAGAACCTATGTTATTGTTAATCAAAAGGCAGCAGGTAGTGGAACTACAATACCTGTTAAATATTTTGTTGGGCAAACCGAGACTCCTATATTTACACTAGCTGCAGTGAATGGTACAAATACTGTACAAAATTCAATTACTGTACAGTGCCAACGTACTTCTAGAGGATATTCTAGCTCACAAACTTATACTTGGAGAATTGTATCAGTTGGATATGCTCCATTGACTGGTACTTCTGTTACAACTACTACATATTATGGTGGTATTTTCAAGATAAATCTCCTTAGAACTACTGGAGCTTCAATTTCAGCAAGTACATTATCATCCTATATTACAGTTACACAAAATGGTGCAGGTGGTATTCCACAAACTGGAAATGGTAACCAAATTATTAGACAGTTTACAAGTGGTCAAACTGTGAGTGTTGCAGTTTCGTCATCTCTTCCATCGGGTTATACTTTTTCTTATTGGCAGTTAAAGTCTCCATCAATTGGATCTGTTTCTGCAAGCCAACCATTTACTCAAGCCCTAGATACATCTGGAACATCTGCTAGTACAAATATTACAGAAATAGATTTAGTATTTAGTTATAGTGCACCAATTACAAGTTCAACCTATAGTTATGGATCATCAAGCTCTGGATATAGTTCAATGTCAAGCTGTCCTACTCCAAGCATGTTAATTATGATTAACGAACACACCTGGGTTAAAGCAGGATCTCTTAAAGTTGGAGACTATGTTTACACTAAACACGAAAATACAGGTGAATGGGGTAACTATAAAGTTATTCAAGCCGATCGAGTATTACAGCCAGTATTATCAGTTAATGTTGGAGGTAAATTAGTTGAGGTTTCAGAAAGCCACAAATTCTTATTATCAACTGGTGAATATGTAAAAATCTCAGATATCAAAGAGGGAACGTTAATTCAAACTCTAGATGGAGATCTTCCATTGATTTCAAAAGAATCTATTGGAAAGCATGAGGTTGTTAAGTTAGAAATTGACCAAGCCCACACATATGTAGTGGAAGGCATACATTCTCACAATAAGATATCAAGCTCGTTTGGAGTAGCTTAAGTTAGCGATCTAAGCTTATAGGGGATCACCTGGCCTCTTTCTAGCATGGACTTAATATCCAATAAGATATTAGAATTGAAGCCACTGGAGTGATTCAGGAGTTTATTGGCAACGATTGTAGCTAGTGCTAGTTCAAATAACTTTTCATCTTTAATTTTCTTAACTGAAGATATTACCATGACATTTTTCTTTGCAGAAAAGTCAGTAATTTCGGGTTTAACCTGTCCCAGCAATTCATTAAATTCGCCATCTTCACAAGAAAATTCATTTATTTCAAGCAGATGGTTGAACCCAATCATAAATGGTATAGATTTTTCTTTAGAAATTTTCCAAATGTGATTGAGTTTAGCTTTATTTTGTGTAGTTGCTACATAAATTGAATCAAGTTTATGGAGTTTTGCTGAATTAAAGTAGAGTCTAGTATATGCCATTTTATCTAGCATAATATCTAAATATTCAGTAAGAGTATCAGCCAAAATGGCAGAGGCCATTCTTAAGATTTCTCCACCATATTCTTCTCGGCTTCGGGTTAGTGATGCAATAATTTCCATTACATGACGATCATCTCTTTTAAAATTATAAGCAGAGTCATAAACGCCTTTATCGACAATAACTGTATTTAAATTTAGATAGTGAAATAAGATTTCATGGAATCTAGCAAAAGACCCAGAATTAAGATCTGCAAGATACTTTTGTTTAGCACCAAGCATAACATATGTATAATACTCAAGATCCACATATTTAGAGTTTGCCAGCCATAGTGGATCCAGGACTGGCACATTTGGATTAGTCTTCATGGTGCCGGATCTTTATTGATATTTATTTAAGTTAGCCGCCGGGCCAAACTTGGATAAATAAAAAGAAAGCGCCATCTGTAATGCAGACAGTTACCCTAAAGCTTATTCCTGAGACTTCCAAATCGAGTCTGACATTCAGCAGTAACTATAGACTATTTTCAACAAAGGATCCTTTACCTGGAGCCTATTCGATTACAAGTTTTACTGACGATGTTGACCTAAATGGCAATAACCAAAATTATCTAAGTAAAAAATTTAGATATTCAACCGATCGTGGAAACTGGTCTCTTTGGTATAGCATTGCAGATATTACTGCGCTTGCATTTAATAATTCAAACTTATTTGTTGAGTTAAAATACGAATATAATGATACAACTAGAGATCCACTTACAAATCCAATCGTTGTAAATGAAATCAAATTTAAAATTGTTGCAGCAGACACTGTTCCAAGTCTTTATACACCAAGTATTATTTGTAGCGATGAGGTTTGTCCAGCACTTATTTCAACTGGAACAATGTCATTTAATCCATATGCAGCAGACCAAGCAGTAAATATTTTTAAACAATTAAGCTTTAATACTAATAAATTATTTGGACATGAGGTTGTTTATTTTAAAACCGAACCAGATAGAGACTCTGCGGACTACGTGTTTAAAGAGTGGACTCTATTCAAAACAATTAGCAGAAAATGCATTAAGGTGCTTGTACCCGGAAATAAATTTCCAGATAATAAGCCTACATACGCAGAGTTTGGTGTGGATTTTGAAATGCCATTCGAAATCCATATTGATCACCAATATTTCCAAACGATCTTTGGTGCGGCGTCGAATCCTCGCAAAAAAGATTTTCTCTATTTTCCATTAACTAACAGAATGTATGAAATACAAGGTACCTATTTGTATCGTGGAATTATGCAAGAACCCGTTTATTGGAAAATCCAATTAGTTAAATTTCAGCCAAATATCGATATGATGATGAAAGCTGAAGACAGAACCTTCTTGGATAATATTATTACAAGTACTGATGAGTTATTTGCAGATCAAATGATTGATGAAGTTAAAGATGCAACAATGCCTCAACAATTTAAAACAATCTCTACCCGATTTGATGAAACTCGTAAGGCTCTGCACCCAGATCTTAAAATTAAACAATTGGCCCTAACCTATAACTACTCTCCACTAATTCAATATTATTATGAAAGTAAGAGCGTGCCAAGTGTTCCAATTAAAGTTGTACCTGAAACTATTAATGTTACTAAATATTCAGTTAAATATGAAGATCCTGCAACTAAATATACTTTAATTGCGTATGAAGAATCTGAACTATTTTCGCTATGGGCAGGTTATAAGTTAACTACATATGATTTAAGTAATGGTGCACCAATCAAAATTAGAGGACCATATAATTCAAACGATCCTCTACTTGGTCGCTATATTAAAATTGATAGATACGCAGATTCAAACTTCTTTACCCCAAATCAATTAGCGTTTGAAGAAGATACAAATGGGCACGTTCATATCTTAACTAGAGATTATAGTGTAGTTTACAATGAAATTGGTAAACTTGGAGAAGACAAGTCAAATATGACGTTCTTTGCACTATTTAAAATTAATTCCTTAACTGATTCAATTAGTTTTATTGATGCATACGATAATACTCAAGCACAAGGCTTAAAATTAGACGGTACTTCAATTGCAATTAATAATTCAACAGATAAAAATGTTACAATTAGGCTTGAAATAAATTCAACATTAACTCAATTTAATACAGTTAGACTTGAAATCGATAAATGGTATGCAATATTTGTGCCTATCTCAAGCCAATTTAATCAGGCTGCCCTAACTGTATATGGATTTACCCAAGACCCTGCAAATTCTAATAATTTTAATGAGATTTCGCAAATCCATAATTCAGCCAAAACCTTAACTGGTGCAAGCTCATTTAATTTTTCAATTGGAGAAAACTTTAGATTAGTATCATCCCCAATCGATATTGCAAATATAAGAATTTTTAATACAATGGTTCAAGAGGAGGACCATGATTTTGTAATTAGTCAGTTATTCATTAAAGATGAATCAGTTTTACGCATAATTGATAACTGCCGTCCAAGATTAAATATTCCTTACATTGGTATAAACAGATAACCTATATTATGATTTTAGACATTAAAAACCGTGAACAAGTAGAATCTGCACAATTTGTGCTTACTGTTGATTTCTTTTCAAATAAATCAATTCAACAGCTTGCAGAAAAGGCTCAAACTTCTTTACATAGAGAAGTTGAGGTTGGTGCAACAAAAGATGCATGGCAACCAGTAAAAGAAAATGGTGCAAGGTTAACTAATCTCTATAACAATGGATTTAAGATGAAGCGCATGACAATTGGTCCAGTATATTATTACGAAGGGGTCAATGCTTTACTTAAATCATTTAAATTTATTGAAGAGAATGGTTATACAAATGAATTGTGTAAGGTTAAGATTGATTTAGGTTTTTCTAAGATGAATGAAGGCGCAAGAATTACTCAACTAAATAAATTTAAGTTCTTACTTAATTTTAATGAGGCAAAGGCATTTGAATTATGGCCACAAGAAATCCGCTCAAGTAAAATCTATAAGCACTCTATAAATTTAATATACCCAAAAAATAAATTTATTGCCGAGGCAACTGTTCCAGCTGGAAGCTATTCTTCACAAATGGAATTTAGCTTTCCGCGATCAAAACAGTTTGGAATTAATTTTGATAGAATTAGTGAAGGATACGTAACTGTTAAGTATATTGGTGGAAAAGATTATGAAAAGAGAAATACCCAAGCCATTGAATTACTGAATTTAGTTATAGAATCACTTTTTTCTACACTAAAAGCCAATTCAATCTATTCAGACAAAGATCGTGAAAAAATTAAGGAAATTTTAAGTGAACAAAAATCTCACTTAAGTGGATTAAAAAGCTATTCAACGTTTGAGACTAAATATCCATTAATTAAGTTAACAATGGATTTAGATCCTAGGCCAGAAATTATTGGTTCTAAATTTAATTTGGTTAGAGAAAAATTATTTGACCTAGTAACCTATGGCGGATTGGTTAGAGGTAAGGTTAATTATAATTCAGAAACTGCTCAACTTGAAGTTTTAGAGGGTCGAATTAAAAATGGCTTTAACCTATCAAATATTGTTTTTATAGATTCATCAATCCAAGCCGAGATTTCAGAATGTACACTTGTTAACTGTAAAGTTAGAAGTTCTAGGCTTTTGGAATGTACAATTTTTGATAAAAATGATATTAGATACTCAAACCTTTCTAACTGTAATTTTAACCAATCTGGCGTTAATACTATTCAGCAATCAACAATTAAAGGTCGCCCTGATATGCAAGTTTCTGCAAATTTAACAGAGTGCCTTGTGGTAGGATCACCTCTTGCATACCATGCAACTAAAGATTCTAAGACTGAAATTGCTCTTTAAGCAAAGCCAGTTCAGGTTAATAAATAACAAAAACAAACTGGGCATAGATGGGAGTCTATTCTAACTTAACAAACATTAACGATTTATCTGATTCAAGCTTAAGCTCGAGTATATCGACCTCTAACCAGAATTTTGATAATTTACAGGCAGCCATCCAGGCATTTTTGACAGCAATTTCATTTGATGAAACCAATAATAATATTTCGGTTAATCAGATTTCGGCTAATAATATTATTGCCAGTTCTAGCATAAAGGTCGTACAAAACGGCTCAATTAAAATGCAAGTAGATGCAGATGGCGTCCTAACAACCCAATCTGCTCTTGCTAACCTATTTCAAACACCATTACTTAGACTTCAGGATAATACTGGAAAACTTGGTCTTGCTGGTCTTGTTGGAGACGTTATCTATGCAAATAGTACAGCTCCAGCAGGAGAGGGTTTCTATGGCTATACTGATGATAATGGTTGGGTGAAACTATCTAGCGGCCAAGCTGCAAGCGGGCCAGTTGGAACTGCCTTTACTGGAATTGCTAATGCGCAAGGCACAGTAATATTTGGAGCAAGTAATGCAACAGATACTCTAGAATTTGAAGGACAAGGTGGTACTACAGTAAGTCTAGACGCAGTAAATAAAAGAGTTGTAATTAGTTCAGCAAATGCGAATACTAATTCATTTAGCCAAATTGCAAATGCATTAGGAAATGTTCAGTTAAGTGCAACTAGCCCATCAAGTATTTTTAGAATTGAGGGTACTGGTGATACTACAGTTTCATTTAATAATGCAACAAATAAAGTAACAATCAATTCGCCTGTTCAAACTCCAGGTTTTTCTAAAATTGCAAGCGCAAGTGGAGCTATTCAATTTGAAGCTGCATCAATCAATGATACAATTAGAATTGCTGGCGAAGATGGAGTTAATGTTAATTTTAATCCAACTACCAAACAGGTTTCAATTGCCATTGATGCTGAGGCAATTAATTCAGTTTCTGCATTTACTGTAAGTAATAATGGTACAGATATTGCATCAACCGATCCTGCAACAAGCTTAACTAAAATGGAACACCTTGATTTCAAGGAAGGCCCATCTAATTTAAGTTCATCTATACTTGCAGTTGCTGATCCTTCTAGTGATAAAGTAACAGTTTTTGTAAGACCGATTGCCCCTCCTACGTTTGATGCAGATATTGTTGTAAGTTTACCATTTGGTAAAAGTGTAGGTCGATATAATAGTGGTGAAACCATTCCCGCAGCGGGTAAAACTGCCGAAGAGGTGTTTAACCTTATTGCACAGGAACCAATTGCGCCTACTGTGTCTCTAAGTTCTTCTACAAGTGTCCTATTTAATCAAACTGCAATTTCAAATGTTCTAAATTTTTCTAAAACTATTAATACACTTGGTGCAAATGTTGCAACTGCAGTTTTACAATGGAGACGTAATGGTTCGGGTGCATGGACAACTCTTATATCAGATGTTAATGCTTCAACCTATACTCATACATTAACTGATACTGCGTTTAATACTCAACCTTTCAATTATCAATATATTGTAACTGATAGTGCTAGCGCAACTGCGACTGCAACTTGGACAATTACACCACAATCATATCAATCTCCAAGTATCTCATTTAGTGCGCCAGCTTCAACTCTAGCTCTAAATATCGAATCTAATCAAGTAAGGGAGCGAGGAAATACGAGTTCAGTTTTGCAAGGATCTGCTTCTAGAAACCGAGTTAACGTTCCGATTAGCGGATTCCAATATGCAGTTTCATTTAATGGTGGAGCATATGCAAATATTGGAACAGCAGGTACATTGGCAGCTGCTGGCGGAAGCTTTACGAATTTTACAGATACTTCAATTACCTCTTCTGCAACTAGTGCAACTTACAGAGTTACTGTAACTGATTCTTATACATCAGCTACTGCTTTTTATAACATAACTTACAAATACGTGGTATTCTATGGATCTAGTGCAAGCGCACCTTCAAATTCAGCTGGAGTAAGAGCTCTTTCAAGTAGAAGATTTACTGATGCGGGTAATACCTTTATCTTAAATACTGGCGCAACTGATAAAATTTTTACAGTAGCTGTTCCAGCGACAATGTCTTTAGTAGAAGTATTAGACTTAGATGCACTAAATGCAAATATCACAGCAAATTACGTTCTTTCAACATTTAATGTTAATGATGGAGGAGGAACTCCAGTTGCATATAAAATATACACGTTGAGCAATGCTATTCCTTATAGCTCTGACCACCGTCATCAAATAACTATCGCATAACCATGAGTTTTACACCAGGACTTCAATTACCTTATGGTATTACACCAGTTAACCCAGTTCCAGTGGATGGTTACTCTGGTCCTTATGCAACCACGACTGAGGCTCTTTCTTCAATTCCTCAAGCCATTAGGTTCCCAACCATGATGGTCCGAATTGTTGACAATGATGATAATAAAATGTATTGGTTTAAGGACGGAGTTTTAGATGCCGACCTTATTGAATTTTCTCCAACCAATGCTAATCTATTAACTTTTGTTGCACACCCTCAAAATACTTCATGGTTAGTTAATGAAGCTGCTGATTTTAATAGCGGCAATAATGCAAATCCAACAATTTATGTTTTTAGAGGAAATATCTATAAATTTAAAGTTGCCTCAAGCATAGGACATACACTTCAAATCAGAAGCGCAAACGGTACTGCATATTCAATTGGAATGCCGACTAGTGGTACTGGATCAAATACTCAAACTAGCGGAGGTTATATCTTATGGACAGTTCCATTCGATGCGCCAGACGATCTATTTTATGTAGATACTGCAACGTCTAATGTGATGAAAGGTCATATTAGAGTTATTCCAAGTTTAACTGCTCCAATTACACCAAGCGCTCAACAGGGTAATGCAAATCAAGTTACGTATACTTCAAATACTGGATCCTATTCTCTTGCTGCTAATACTCCAATTGAAAAGGCAATTCATATTGATTCAACTGTATGTATTAGTGTAAATGGTGTACGAAGACTCTTAACTGATTCAAATACATCACCCTTCTTTTTTAGTAGAAATGGCGGAAGCTCCCAGCTTCTATTAAGTCAAGTTGAAGCAGGCGATTCTCTTTATGTTCGTCCAGCTTATCTTGAACATGGATTGGAAACAACTGATCTTATTCTTCTTGAATACTTTAGTGGTGGAACTGTTACTTTAGCAACGCCTTCTCCAAGTGGAACTTATCGTTGGACAAATGGAGATCCATACACAACTCAATCGACATACGTACCATCTGGTAGTAATGTAGTATCAAGTTCAACCGGATTCACATTTGAGACTAATGCCAGATACCCAGATGGATCTTCTGCTGGAAATATTATGACATATTTAAATGCACGACAGGTTGGATCAACAATTTCGGCATTTAATCAACTTTCTCCATCTACCAATTATGGAACGTGGACAATTACATCAGTTCAGCAATATGGCTCAAATTTAATTCAAATGAATACTACATTCGTTTCAGGAAGTGGTATGAGTGGCGGGTTAGGCGATTGGGAATTCACATTTACTCCATAACTAACAAATAAATAACTTAAATAAAAAGACTCCATAAACAATGGCACTAATTAAAGGTAAACAAATACAAGACACATCAGTCTCTCTAAGTAAACTTAGTGGCGCTGGAGGTGTTACCTTACTTGCTGGTAGTTCAATTACTACACCAGCTGCGTCTTTACTAATCAGTAGTTTACCTACTGCGTCAAACCAAGCCGCAAATAAAGAATATGTTGATTCAGTTGCAACTGGATTAGATGTAAAACAATCAGTAACTGCAATCTATCGTCCAAGCACACCTGCTGCAGGCGGTACCCCAGCAATTTCAGTAGTAAACTCTATTGGTGGTGTACAAATCGTAGATTCAGATCTATTTACTGCAATTACTGGAGGTTCTCCAATTACTGCATTAATTTTAGATGGTGTTACAATTAACGATGGAGACCGCGTACTTATTGCAATTACCGAAGCCGGCCGTCAAAAAGTAAATGGTATTTACGTATATCAAGCAAACCAATTAACTAGATCTACTGATGCAGATAACCAAACCGATGGCGGAGAAGTTTCTGGTGGATTATTTACCTTTGTTGAGCAAGGAGATGTTTATGCTGATACTGGATGGGTTTTAAGCTTTCCAAATGGTGCAATTGCCGAAACTGGTACATCTGGTTTATGGGAACCTACTAATAATCCTACCGGTAATGCTCAAATTGCATTTACTCAATTTTCTGCAGCTGGAGTTGCTGAAGCTGGAGTAGGTTTAACCAGAGTTGGTACTAAATTTAATGTAAATTATGATGACTCTTCAATTGGAATTGATGGTCTTGATAGATTAGCTGTTAAAACTGGTGGTATTACTAATGCAATGCTTGCAAATAGCACACATACTTTTGCTGGAGATACTGGTTCAGGCACAGTTGCATTAGGTGGAACCTTAACTATTGCAGGTGGTACAAATGGTATTGATACTGCATATAGTGCAGGTACACTAACCATTAATTTGGATCTTTCTGAATTGGCAACTGTTACTTCAATTGCAGATGCAGACTTTATTGCAATCAGTTCAAGTGGAGCAGTAAACCAAAAAATTACATTTGCTAATCTTAAAACTTTAATTGGTGCAGCTAGTCAATTGGGAATTTCAGTTGAAGGTGGAGTTGCTGCAAGTTTGGATTTAGATACAGATACACTTGATTTTCAATCTGGTGCAGGTTTAACTTTTACTAGAACTAATATCGTAGCAGGTACAACTGATACTTTAGCTATAACTATTAGCAATAATGCACTAAATGTTCAACAAGCAACCGGATTAACTGTGGCTGCCAATGGTAATACGGATATTACATTATCGAGTGCTGCTGCTGAAGTATTTTCTGTTACAATTAATGGAGTTGCTCTAAAGAAAGCCACTAACTGGGTATGGCCACAAGGTAATAACTCAACTGTTCGTGTAACTGGATTACCTTATGCAATTGAAACTTCTGATGAAATTGAAATTACTTATAGAGTAAGCTAATTTTACTAATTTTTAATATTTAATAAAAGCCTCCTTTATGGAGGCTTTTTTATTATCCAAAGTCCAAACTTGGAGTATAAATATCTATAGAAAAGATACAAACACTTAAATGGCTCAAGTTAAATTAAAGCAAGTTAATATTAGTGCGCATATGACGTACAACGAAACGTCAGGAGATATTAATCATAATGGCAATTTTTCGGCTGTAACTAAGCAGTTCTTAATCGATCATCCAACCAAACCTGGATTTAAACTTGCACATGGTAACTTAGAGGGTCCTGAACATGGAATCTATATTAGAGGTAAAAGTGAAGAAAAACGTATCTTTTTTCCAGAATACTGGACGAGCCTAGCAAATAAGGACTCAATAACAGTTACAATTACCCCATTCGGTAAATCTCAATCACTTTGGGTCAAAAACATTACTGATACTTATTTTGAAGTAGCAGGCTCGCACAAGCCAAACTTTTTTTATTTAGTACAAGCTGAACGTAAAGATGTTAAACCATTGCAAATTGAGATAGACATGAATAAATAATTCAAATAGTCTATTACATACGTGGC
>Ga0222712_10001148_pt1 | contig 33814 bp, 41 predicted proteins | sample C33_657DmetaG_FD_165043 | JGI IMG/M metagenome (GOLD analysis project Ga0222712, IMG submission 165043) | Estuarine water microbial communities from San Francisco Bay, California, United States - C33_657D | ecosystem: Environmental > Aquatic > Marine > Unclassified | place: USA: California...
AGTTTCAGTTTCAGCCGCTTTAATTTCTGCAACATTAAGTTTAGTATTAAGATATTTAGAGCCTTCTTCACCAAGAAGAAGACTTGTTGCTAACTCATTATTTGTTATTCCTGGATACATTTTCTTTAACTCATTAAGCAAAGCCTTATCTTCTCCAGAGGCAGCCTTAGTAACTCTGTTGTAAGAAACAGTAAATCTATCATCTAGCTCTACTGGTGATATATCTCCAGCAATCATTTTTGCGTAGTTATCTCTAGTACCTAAAGTACCAGCTGAGTATGCAGTTAATACTTTTGAGTACTGCATTTCTTGATTTAAATATTCACCTTCGGTAAGCAAGGGTAAGCCTTTAGCTGCACGTTCAAAGTTTCCTTTAAATCGTTCCTTGTAAACATCTGTTTTTCTTAGCTCTTCGTAAATAACAGTAGGAGCATCTAAGTTGTTTTGTGCAAGTTCAGTAATAATGTCAGCAAGTTCTTCTAAACCATTTTCAATAAATACTTGCTTAAGGTCTTCCCAACCAGCCATTATCTCATTCCAAACTTAGATAAAATATCATCTGCTAAACCATAAATTTTTTCTTTATTCCTTGACACGTTTGCCCAGTCATCAGTTTTACGCAATGTTTTACGTAATGCTTCTTGATTAATTGGTTGATCTTTATCATCTTTAGCAAGCATTGCGTTTTTAACCCAGTCATTACTCATGTCTAAGTTATTAAAATCAATATCCATTTCACTTGAAATAGTATTTTTAAAACCCTGTGCCAAAGTATCTAAAGTTGTAACACTATCTAATTGATTAGCCCAATGAGAGTATTGTTGTTTAGCCATATTGGTGATTGCATCTTGTCCCTTGCTAATATCCCAATTAGCTTTACCAGCTTCACGTACTTGAGCAATAACATAACTATCAGAAACTGTAATGCCATTAAGTTTAGCCCATTCTCTAATAGTATCTTCAGCATCTCCTGCTTTACCAAACAAAGATCCAGCAGCAGCGTTTACATCTGAGGCTTCATAGTTAACATAATCAACAAGAATTGAAGATAGCTGCTGCTCTGTTTGACCTAAACGCAAAGCATCTTTTGCTAATGTATCAATTTGACTGTCGGATAATTTTATGCCACTTGATTGTGCGTAAGAAATAATTTCTTGTTTTTTAGCATTAACTTGATTATTAAATTCTGCTCTTTGAGCAGGGTCATTTGCTAAAGTATAGTATTCTCTTTCGGATGCAGACTTATTTTTATACCAATTAGTAGCTTGAAGCTTTACAATAAACTTTTCTTTAGTCCACTCTTGACCTTTTTTCTGTGCAGCCCATGCTTCGTTAAAAAGTCTATCAAGTTCTGGATCAGATTTAATAATAGCAAGTGGATATGCATAAGTAGCTGCAGCAGTTTCCTTACTTACCCAACCATCTTGATCGTCCCAAGCATAGTCACCTTTAGGTTTTGTTGGCTTTACCCACTTACCTTTTTTCTTAACCCATGCTGCGCCTGGTCGTTCATTGGTAGTTGTCTTGGAGACAGTCTTATTACCCTTAGTTGTAGTTACTGTAGTAGATGACATGTTAACCTAGTTCAATCGGAGACGCTAAAGCTTCACGGAAATAATTTAAGTATGTAGTTGCTTTGTTATAAGACTCTGCTTCAGGATCTTGCAAAGCCATTTCTCGCATTGCTAACTGTTGCTCTGCTTGAGATATCCCACCAGTAGTTGTAGAAGTTACTGTGTTACCACTGCGTACGCTTACGGTTTTTTCAGGAGATTGTTTATTAAATTTTTTAACAAGATAATCTACATCTTCTTGACTTGCACCTTGACCAGTGTACTCTTGAAAAAATGCATCAATGTTTAATTCAAGTTCTTCTGGAGTAAATACTCGCTTATTAATGTTAACGGTACGGCGAGGTAGTCCACCGCCACCGTTTTGATCATACTGTTTATTTAATTCACCTTTATAAGCTTTTAAGAAATCAGAAAAACTTATAGGTTTTTCACCTGTTCTAACAGCAGTAGCATTAAAATAAGTTCCAAATTGAACTGCTCTTAAAACTAAATCTCTTGTATTTGGATCTATTCCGTACTGTGAATTTTGACCCTTGTTTGCTTGAGCCATAGCTACTTGATCTGCTGGTGAGCTTGCAATTGTACTTGTTACAAGTAGGTCGCGAAGCTCATTCATTTTTCCAGCGTTAGCGTATTCATTTAGAATACGACTTACGGCTTCGTTTTGAGTTTCAGGACTTCCATTTTCTTTTTGATAAATTGAACCAACAGAATTTGCAAAAAAGGAAATAGGAGTCATTGCTGTATCTTGTTTCCAGTAATGATCAAATGTTCCTGGAACAAGATCAAATGCGTTATTCCAACGGCTATTGTCTAGTGGATTAACCTGAATATAAGTTGGAGCTACACCAGTTGCTGCAGTTTTTGCACGTTCAGTTGGCGTATCAGCACCACGAACAGCAGTATCTGTATAAGGATTAATTCCTCTTCCAACTGGATTTGAAGGTCTGTCGGTATACCTTTTTACGGTGCTACTTTGTTTTCCAGTTTCAGAATCAACTTCAACTCCAGCACTTCTTAGTGCTGCATTTGCTTGATAATATTTACGCTTAGCTTCATCGTAAGCTTTTTTATCTTCAACAGAGTTTGAGGCAGCATATTTATTAGCAGCTAAATCAAACTGTTCTTTTGCTTGAGTTTGTTCTAATCTTAAAGAATAAAGAGATAGCTCCAATTCCATGGTTGCTTGGTCTCTACCAGAAGTTTTTCCTCGTTCTTCGCGAGCTTTGTCTTCTGCTGCTTTTTTAGCTTTTCTTTCAGCTTCCCTACGTCTGGCATCTTCTAATGGATCATACTCAGCCATTATTCATTTCTCCAAATTCCAGCGTTAGCATCTCTTGTTTTAGCATTAATTAATTTCTTTAATCCATAATTGTAATATTGCTCAATTGTTCTTGTCGGATCAGATTTAATAAGTTCTTTAATAGCATTAACTGTTTTTTCTTTTTCAGCTCGCTTTAATTCTGTGCCATTAGCAGCATTTAAAGAATCAATGTAATCTGTTGTAAGTATAAAATTTGTGTACAAATTGTAAGCGGTGGCAATATTTAATTTAACATCTTCTGAAACATCTGCGTCAGGAGAGTTTATGTAATTGTAAGCATCATTTACAAAGTTGTAAGCTTCTGTTTTATCAGAGTTTTGAATGTAGTATTCTAAACCTGGAACACTTAACTTTAAATCCTTTTTTAATTGGTCATATTTTTGCGTTAGCGCACGACGCTCTGCAGTGTAATGCAATGGTGTGGCTTTAAGTTCCGCTGCTTCTTGCTCATCTAAATCATAGTAAGCATTAACATATTCTTGCATGTAAACTTTTTCATAAAATTTATCAATGTCTACATTCTTTGCAATACCAGCTGCTGAAGCCCATTGCCAAACACCAGGACTAAACTCGCCAATTTTAGGAGCAAAGAGTAGCGCACCTGCACCATACTCGTCTACTGCTTTTTGGTTTGAAATTGTCCAGTCTTGCATTTCATTTGAATAGTTAACAATTGGTTGAATTTCTTTAGACTTCTTGGATACAAGATAAGCTACTTTACCTGGATTTTCACCAGTCCACGTAGCTAAAGCCATTTCGTAATGATCGTTAGCATCAGGATATTTTTCTTTAATTTGATCTAGTACTTCATAAAAACTTTCCTGCATAGAAACAATGCCGCTATCTAATAAATATTCAGGTATGTCTTTTGTATTTTTTGTTTGAACAGAAAACGGAAGAATCATTCCAAGTAGTGCACGAGTAACAATAATATTATGTGCGCTAATGCGTAGATCTTTTAAGTAATTAAGCTTGTCTTGATTTAATAAAGCTTCATTAAGGCTTCCGTCTGGATACTTATACTTTTTGTCATTTGGATTAATGCCTACATTATTGGCTGCATTGTAACTAATGGCTTGAGTTAAAGCAGAAATTTCCTGAGTTGATTGCTCATCAACATTTAACATAGACCATACATTGCGAGCAAACTTTGGAGTTAATGATTTACCAACGGTTGGATTATCACCCATTGTTCCAAGAAACCAATTGTCTAAATCTTCAGCAACATTTTTTGTTTCTTTAAATGGCATTAAACCAAGAATTGATTTAGCTGCAACAACAGAAAGAGAACCCATAGGTCCAGAAAGATAAGGCATACCTGCGTCATCCTGGAACGAAGGATTACCAGCAGTTAATTTAAAAGTAATATCATTAAACAATGGTTGATTAATAGATGCTTGATCATTAGTTAGTGTGCGAAGAGTAGTATCTACTGCGCTATAAATAACATCATCCATTGGGAGTACAACATACTTGTTACCATCGTCATCAGTATGAACATCACCAACTGCATCAAGACCTTGATTCATTAAACGCAAACGATAAATAACATCAAGCGGATGATCTTTAACTAACCGATACATACGACGATGGAAGTCTTCAACTGCACGATAGAAACGACCAACTGTTCGCATGTTATAGGCAAATACAGTTTGCATAGCAGGGTTATCAGAAAACTTTAATACGTGTGCTGCAGCATCATTAATCGCTTTGTTAGTAAAAAACTTTGCAGCTTGCTCTCTAGTAAATTCTTGATTTCTTCTAATTACAGATTCTGGAGCAAGTATGTTTTCTTCTAGCCAAGCACTATGCAAATCATCAGCCATCTTTAATTCTGTTGCTGCGTATTGTTCGCGGAATGCAATGTAATGCATGTGAGTTACTGGCATACGAGTAATAGCATCAGTTTGACGAGCCATTAAATCAAATGCTTGATCTTGACCATATCTTTGAATTGCGGTTCTTAGATCAGTTGCAACACCATCAAATTTAATATCGGTCATAATATGACCTTGAACTTTAAATCCTTTAGTGGCTTCTACATAATCTTCAAAACTAATGTCACCCATAATCTTTCGGTGATCTTTACCTTTTACAACATCTTGAAACAGTCCAGCTAGTTTAGGATTAAAAACTTCTGATCCACCATGAAATGTAACATAAGTATCTGATAGACCTGCAAGAATAAACTCTTGCATTTTACTTGCAGGATCAGGAAGTTTTTTTACTTGATCAAAGAAGCGACTTCCTTCCATAATACTTTTAACTTGATCTTCTTTGCCTACACCAATAACCCATTTGCCATCAGCGTTTTTAACAAATCCAGTTAAACGCATTAACTCATCAGTTGCTTTAGCCCAATCATCTGGAGAAAATCCAGCATTGTGCTTTAAAAATACTGAAGCAAAACTAAATCTTGTTACATCTTTTCCATTACGCGCTTCAAATCCTTTATCGTTAAAGATGCGAGTAAAGTTGCGGAACATTGCAATGTCGCGATGAGAATCTTTCATAGAAGAAACTTGAAAAGATCTAATTGCTCCTTGTGCGGTAAGACCAAGATTATCCATAGCCATATCTAATTGGCTATCAGTTAACAAATCCGCAAACTCTTGCATGGCAGTTTTACCTTGCAAGCTATCTGTTACATTTTTCTGTGAGATGCTATGAAGAACCTGTGGATTTTCCATTACAAGTTGCTTAAACCATCTAGTTTGAGATGAAGATAGTTTTGTTCCATGCATAAAAATTGCTGCATCAAGAATTGTTTCAGCAATCATTTCATCTTGTTTCCAAGCTGGAAGATCTTTGTTATTTTCTAAAACATCTTTACGAACTCTAGCCCGTGTCTCTTGGCTGATAGATCTAGATGCACCAAAACTTCTACCAAGAGTTTTACCAAGAGTTTTATCTAATAAAGTTTCAACTCCAGCCTTAACTGGTCCAGCTCCAGACTTATCGCCCTCGCCTTTTGCAGCTCGCCAAATACGTTGATACTGTTTAGCAGTTCTAATTTTTCTTATCTGTCCACCCTTGGCGTACATTAAGAACATAAAACCTTCTTCAATTGCAGTACGAATACCCAACTGAGGAATAAGAGTTAGTGTAGTCCAAAGATCTGTACCGATTCCAGTTGCTCTAGTATTATAAGCTCCACCAATTAATTTTGGAATGTACTCAATTAAACTATCGTCTTTATCTTTCTTAAGAGACCTTGAAGCAACAAACTCTGATATACCTCTCCAGTCTGGAGCAGTAACAAAGTTTTGAAATTGAGAGGAATGTAGTGGTCCAGTTACGGCAAGGCTTAATGATTGACGAGTTATACCAGAGCGAGAAGGTATAGCTAGTTCTTCTGCAGTTGTCCAAGTATTTTTAGAACCAAAATGTAGTTCAAGTGCTTTGTCAATAAACTCTTGTCCACCATCCATGCCATGAATACCTTCACGACGCATAATCAATTCAAAGATAGAACGATGCATGGCAAATCGTTCAGACTGCGGAAGATATCTAAATTCAGCAGTAGCCATATCAGCAAGATCTCTGCGACCAAGAGCTAGAAAAGCTTGTTTATTAAAAACATCTATTGTTCTATCTAAATTTGCATCATCATGGTAAACAACAGAGCGACCTGGATGCAGTCTTGTTTGTCTTTCAATAAATCTTTGAAGTCTATTTTGTTTTTTATTGATTGCAATTTCAATATCTAAAGGTTCATCGCTTAATAAACTTGATCTAATTTTTTGATAATCGTTTGTAGCATCAGCAATGCTTTCTTCTTTGCCAAGAAAAAAGTCTCTTAAATTTTGTTTAGCTTTAATAGTAGATTGACGAGAACGCTTAGAGTAAGCAACTCCTTCACGTGCATAAACAGTGCTAACTGTCTTGCCGCGAATTAATCTAGTCCATTCTTTTGCACCTTCGCCAAGAAATACCCGCTTAAAGCTGTCAAGATCAGTTACACCATAATCTAACCAAGTTTTAATGTCATCTGGAGATGCAATGTCAGCATGATCTATTTCAATTTTTCTTGTAATCTGTGCAACTTGACTAGCTTTAGATGCTTTTTCTGCTTCAGTGGTTGCTTTAACAGCCATTGCTCCACCAAGTTCACCAATTAACTTAGTGTATCTACCATAGTAATTAGCAACTTCTGGTATACCAAGAAGCATATCAACGTCAGCACCAGACTTAACCATGTTAGCAAGTTTTTCTGCTTTGCTTGCACCCTTAATGACGGCAGAAGCACCAAGAGTTAAGTATGTTAATGGATCCATAAAGATCTGATAGGCAAAGTCAATGGCTCCAGAAACAGCACCAAATGCTGTTGCAGTCTCAGGAGTGTTTATTCCTAAACCGCGAGCAGCAATACGACCTGGAGATAGCTGTGCTCTTGAAAACTCACCAAGCATTACATTAAATGCTTCTTGATCATTAAACATTGAGTTAATTGCAGCAAGAATAGCTGGATCGTTTGGACCCCAAGCATCAATAATTTCACCAGGGGTATCGCCAGCAAGTACATGCATGGCTACAAAACTTTCAGCACCGCCATACTTGTTAACCAGTTCATCTGCGAGGGCATTATCGTAAAGATATTTACCATCAAATGCTACTTCACCGTTATTGCGACTCCAAAATGATTCTTTATTAACAATAGAGTTCTGCAACATTGCACCAGGTGTATTAAGAAATCTACCATATTGAGTAGCTGCACCCATTAAAAACTGAAATGGACTTTTTGCTACATCACCATAGCTAATATTTCCATCGCCAGTACTGTCGCTAATGCCTAAAGCTTTACGAACATCTTCATTTTGGATTAACACTTGACCATCATTTTTTTTAGAATAGTCAATTTTGTAATATGTTTTTAAAGCTTCTTGAAAACCAGGTTCAAGTTTATTAAAAGAATCTGCAGCATCTTTATTGCTCATCTTCATTAGCTGTTGGTGCTTGTCACGAACCTGCGCCCAATTTTCAATAAGGTTTTTTTCTTCACGAGTTAATGCAGCTCGTGAACCAGCAGCATAAAGAGCTGGACTAACACGTGCAACAGTTGCATCTAATGTACGTTTAGCAGCGGTTGAAGGGTCGCTTTGAGTTTTATTAAAAATACTTTGAGGCTGGCTTAAACCCTGAAGTTCAGTTAAACCTTGAGGTTGACTTAAACCACTTTGTTCCTCTGGAAGTCCCATTGGTTGAATAGTCACTAAACAATACCCTTACTGTTTAGTTCACGAAGTATCATTTCAACTTCGCCACTTGGATCATTTTCTGCTAGACGTGTAAGGATTTCGGTTGGATTAAAACTACGTGCAGGAAGAACAATAGCTTCAGGTCCAGGACCTGCTCCAAGTGGATTTCCAGCAGTTACTGGTTCATTTGGTCTAGCACTTGGTTCAAATAATCCAGTAATAGGACGAGGAGCTGGAGCTGGTTGTTGCTTTGCCATTGGAGCAGAAGACATTAATTCTTCAGTAGCCTTACGATCACCGTAAACATTTGGATTACTTGCTGTCATCATATCCGTACGCTGTGACAATGCGCCTGGTCCAGATACAGGCTTAGCTTGACTTTTGGTGCGAACTGGTCGCTTACCACCTTGCTGTGCCATAACTAATCCTCTTCTTCTTCTTCAACAAAATCATTTTCTAATGCATGTTGGATTAATCCAGTTACATGCCATATTGGTGACTTATCATCAAATATTGTGCTTGCCCAGTATTGACCGTCACCATCAAAAAATTCTGCGGTAACAAAATACGTAGTACAAAATGCGCCATCTTGATGAAATGTGTGACCATACTCATCAAGTAGGTCTTTTAACTTACTTCTAAATAATGCTAAGCGTTCTTCTTCTGTCATGCCCCGCCACCCAGACGAGCTAGAATACTAGCAACATCTGGTGGTGGTCCTGCTGGCTGACCTTCTGGTCCTGCAGGTGCAGGTTGAGGTGGAGCACCCTGTTGCATTCCTTCAGGAGCTTGAGGTTGTTCAGGCATACCTGGAGCTTCTTCTACTTCAGCTTCTTCTTTCTTAAAAATTTCCATAACAGCATCTTCAATTGAAGTGCCCTTCTTCTTCATATCGATTACCGTAGCAATTTTTTCGATGATATCTGAAGGATCAGTTCCATTAGCTGCCATTTGTGGAATAGCTTGCGTTAGTGCTCCAATAGAACCAGCAAGAGCATCACGCATTCGCTCAACATCAATGCGATCTTTTTCAAGACCAACATTCATGCTCCAAGGTAGTTCGCTCATTACAAACTCACGGGATAACAATCCAGCCTGTAGAGCCTGTAGCGAGAAGATAAGAGCACGTGATGGATCAAGTCCAGCCATAACACCATAACGAACCTGAATGCTGTAGTCGTTCTTGATGTCCTTAGAAGGCAAGTAAGTAATTTCGTATGGTGCACCTTGATAAACACCAGACATTAACTTTTCTTCATCAAACAAGGTCTGGTCAATGTGGAAGCAAAGCTCCATAACCTTCTGGAATGTTTCAGCAAGAATCTGCTGTCCAGCCTTTACCTGCGAATCAAAGCCACCAAGAAGTGCTTGAACTCCAGAACCTGTAATAATAGACGCATCAATGTTACCTGATCTTCCCTCTGGGTAACGAGCACCCATACGCATTTCTTGCTCAAGCAGTTGCTGTTCCGTAAATGCACCAGTAGGTAGTTCAAGAGCTACACGACGAACACCAGCAGGGTTGTTTGTGCGGATAACAGAATCAGGACCAAAGGCAAATTCAGATACATCGTTAGGAAGAACCAAAGGAGCTTGTACAGATTTTTCTGCAGCTTCCATAGCCAACATGCTAAAGCGAGCACGAGCAATCTGTGCCCACAATACATCGTCAAACTGACCACGTGGATCATCTAGATCAAGTCCTGGACGACGTGCAACAATTACGGAAAGCTTACCAATTGGATTCTTTGCCCTACGAAGAATTAGATTTCCACGTTGTGGCAAGAACAAAAGAACTTGATCTGCATCTTCATAGCGCATTAGTTCCATATTGGTATCAAGATCTCGCATGTCGCGACCTAGATCTCCAATAATTGCACGTTCGTATTCAGGAAAGTCAACAATTAATTCACGAATTGTTTTAATATACTTCTTGCTAAAAGATACACAGCGACCAAAACGATCAAACTCTGGGTAAGAACCCATTGGATTTTCTACACGAATGCGTGGCATCTTTGCTTCAAAGTCAGCGTCAACAAAGATTGGCAAGAAACCATAGGTTAGATACCAGTCAGCACCTGTATACATCTGTGTCTGAAAGTTAGAAAACTCAACGTAGTTGTTAGCAATAATGGTTCTCTTGTCTGAGAACTTCTTTGCCTTGTCAGAGTTAATGTTTGCAGTTGAACAGTTAAACGAAGGAAGTGGGGCAAGAACTTCGGCAATGTCACGAGCAGCAACATCAACAAAGTTGGCAATCATTGGACGAGACATGCCCTCTGGGAACATATCTGGGTAGACAGACTCCATGTTGCCACGTCGAACAGCAGTAATATCTGCCATTCGGAAGTCACGTTCTGCGTAACGACGGGTAAGAGCTAATACCTTGTTAGTTACTTGCTCAGTTGATAATGCCATTTAATTTCCTAGTATAGACCTGACAATGATTCCATTGCCATTTCGTCAAGGTTTACAATACCTTGCATAGCAACATTTCTTCTGGTTGCCCACTTGTTATTTGCATGAGCCGTTCTAAAATTACTTTGTTGAATTAATTCTTTTGCTCTAATCTCACAGAACCATAGTGCCATAACACAGTCGGTTGGTCCTTTAGTATCAGCTTTCCAAGTGATTAATTGGTTAACCAAAGCCTTAACATGCTCATTAGAGTTATCAGGAAGCTCAATAAGGTTATCTTTATTGAACTTTCCTTCACGCATACTACCAAACAAAGATGACATGGCAGCTACACCAAAGTTAACATCCCACTTGTTCTTGCTGGTAAAGTGTTCCCGCAGTGCCGTACCACGGCTGGCAAGCCACATTCGTAGCTGATCATCAAGCGAGAAAGCTTTCTGATAAGCGTTAATTTCAATGCGTAGCTCTTGAGGTTTGTATTCCTCTACCCATTCTTTGATTAAGCTATCAATCTTCTGTGGCGTAGATTCAGCCATGTTATGCACATCAAGTACATACCGCTTGTTAGTCTCTCGGTTAATTGCATAGACAACCATGGCGGTTTTGCCAGACATGGCAGGATCGAGTCCCATGATAACAAACCAAGAACCCTCTGGTTTTGGGTGACCAGGAGCATTAAAGTTAAGTCTACCAGTCTTACGCATTCGGTTAATTGAACCGTTCACAACAGGAAGTGGAAATATTGCATCTTCCTCAACATCTTGCTGCTGGTAAACAAGTGCCCACGTGGAGGGACTAACTTCGCTACGACGCTCAAACAGTCGCCTACCGTCCCACTTTACAAAGTGCCCGTTTTCATCGGGTGTAAGCAATTCTGGATCATCAAACTCGTCAGCCCCATCCAGCGGTCTATCAGACCTAGCCCAGAGTGTCTTCCACTTCTCAGGCTTATCGTCAAACTCAAGTACAGCTGGCATGGCTAGGTAGGTGAAAGGTGACCTACCACCAGTCCAGTGTTCTGGATTTCTAATTTCTTTATATAGATCTACGGAGGAAACTCTAGTCCCTGCAATCAGAAGCGTCCCAGTCGAACCCACACGGGTAACTACCATCTTCTGCAACCAGTTGAGCTGCTTCTCCCATTCGTGCGCGTTTGTCGTTGAGACAATATCGTCCATGATGATTAGATCCGCACGAGTACCGTAGATCTGTTGTCCAATACCAAGAGCTTGAACCGTCGGGTCCTTCTCTCCTGATTCGCGTTCGAGATAAATTCTGTCTGCAGTCCATTGGTCTGCCGTCTCCTTGTAGCCCCCTGGGGGTCCATACACCTGTTGCATCTTAAGCCATGGCTCTTCAGTCATGCGCTGCTTCAAGGAATACAAGAACTCCTTGGCGCGTGTCTGGGTCTGGGAAATAATAACAATGCGAATATTTGGGTTAAGAGCAATTTTGTACATGGCGTAGTTAACCGTCATGGTGGTTGATTTGGCGTGTTCAGGTGGCACGTTAATCAATAACCTACGGCGATTACCCTGCTCAAACGTCATGGAAGGGTGTTGCCACGTCGGGTCACGACCCTCAAGAACGTCAATCCAGTTTTGCTGATGAGGGAATACCTCGGTGTTCAAGAACTCTCTGGAGAACGTGGCAAAATCAATTTTATGTTTATTTTCACCTAGTGAAGCAGCAATGGCATCTGATCCAAAGTTGGAAGCTTCCTCAACCTGTGCCGCAAATTCCCCATCTAAAAGCCAGGTTCTAAGCGAGGTCTTCTTCTTGCCAACAGCAGCAAGGGCGGAATCCATATCTATGCCCTGCTTGAGAAACGAAATAAACTTTCTCTGATCTTCAATTTGCCGAAGTCTGGTGTGGTGTTGATCGCCAGCTTTAGCAGCCATAATAAACCTAATTATCCTAGTAATAGTAATACTATTAGTAATAATAGTAAGCAACCCCTCCAAAGGGGGTTGCAGTTACAACAGGCAAGCCATAAGGCAAGCTTGCTAATATTATAACCTCTACTAATACTAACCCTGTTACAGAACACTTGTAACGCTCTGTTATCAGATTGTTACCTAAATCACATAGATTGTTATAACATAAGCCATAGCTTATGAGAATAAACAAATAGATAATACTAGGGGCAAACAACTAACTATAAATTATAACTGACTCTACAGTATTACTACAGCTCACGGTTAACAACTGGGGGTCAAGGACAGCACTAGTCTCGCCCCTTCGGGGCTCGGCAGGACAAGCCTGCTTCTCGCTTTTCAAGCGAGCTGACGACCCCCCTGGGGGGGTGGTTCGAGGTGGTGAGTATGTATCTCTAACTTACGGCTTAGTTTAAAGACCAAAGACCTAGACTGTTTGGACTACAGACTGTCTAATCCAGACTTTAGTTCTTCTGCCCTCCGCAACAAGTTGCTACGGGATAAACGCAATGCTGAAATTTTCGAGATAGAAATGTTCTATCCAGATTAGAAAGGAGTGAGCGATGTTTGCTTACTTTATTGTTTCAGATAAGTTGGGAGTTTCCCACAAGCACTACCTAAGCCAACAAGATGCGGTAGACGACGCTATCCTATGGTTCCGTAAAGACCCAGAACGAGTAGGTAAGTTCGAGATAGTAGAAGCAGGCGAACTGTACTGTGGCGGTTGCAATACCGTACACGCTGGCAAATCAACCTGTGAATGTACCTGTGATAACCGCGCTTGCGAGTGCAACCTACCAGCCTACCTATAAGGAAAAGCAATGAGATACTACGCAACCATAGCAATTCCAGTACTAGAGTTTGAAGCTAAAGACTCTGACCAAGCCAACAACAGATTAAATTTCATCGAGAAAATACTAACTGATAACGGCATACTTCCCACCAAAAATGGATGGGAACTAGTAGCAATAGAACAAACAGAAGGAGCAAGCAATGCTTAACACAATCAATGGGTTCGACCTACTTCTAGTAATCGTCATTACCCTGCTTGGATTCAGGGTATACAACCTCAACCGTGAGTGCGAAAGTTACGTTCGCCAGATACTTGAGATGTCTTGGGAAATGCAGTCCCAGTACGACAGACAAAATCCACCCTTCGGGAAAGCATTCCTTCCAGACTTTTGCGACTTCTGCACAGACAGCAAGCCACGAGAGATATACCCAGAGTGTACTTGTGCACCCTTCTAGGTTCTTTAGTGACGACCACCCCGCTCTGCGTGGTGTGGTCGTTGCTATGGATTCTAGGTGAATCCTATCAGTCACAGAACAGGAGAATACAATGACTGATTTAAGTACCTACGGGGATGATGAGAAACTCTCAAGCATCCTCGATGTAATGAAGCAAGCAGGTCTCTTTGACCGAGTCATTGCAGTCAAGTCGCTAGTTAATGACGATGACTTAGACACAGAGGACGAGGACTGGGTGGACGTACAAACAAAGTACGGTCACGACACCAGTGACTACGTCTTTGGTGACAGGTCAGAGACCAGAGCAGGCACTATCTCAACAGAGAGTGAGCCTGTTTCAGGACACGACTGGGTATCTCCAGTCACCAGCACAGGTCGTAAGATCTACGTTATCTCTGGAGTTCGCGCACTATGTGGACTCAAGGAAGCCGACTGCTTCGACCCTACCTGCCGTCACGTTCCAGTACTTGAGGAACAAGACGAGGAACGCCACGAGTTCAAGCAAGATTGGAACTCAATGGCAGACAGACCAAGTGAGAACTTCTTTATGGGATTGCCTGGTCTTCGCTACATAGAGAGTGACCAGCAATACTTCACTCGTCTAAACACAGTGTGCAGTGAGTGCAATCTCTACACACCATCAGCACTAGAACTTTGCCAGAACTGCGACAAAGTTTTAGTTTCCAAATAACAAAAGGCTTGCGCCCCTGCTTCGCGGGGGGCGCAAGCCACTCAACAGATAAAAGGAGCAAGGTATGAACAACGAACTAACAGTGACAGGTAAGTTAAAGAACATCAAGGAGTTCGATCAGTACGGCTTGATGATCGTGGGTCAGTTGACCCAGAAAGTTGGAAGCGAGCGAGCAAAGTTCACTATCCCAGTAGCCTGCTTTGATGAAAGCATTGCAAGCACACTGCGAGGACTGCGCGAGATGCAAGACGGTAACGGCTTCACACCAATAGTGAATATCGTAGGTGAATTAGACACCAAGTTCGATACTCGCCCAGGTGTTGAGTTGAATGACCGCAAGGCACCTCTGACTCGTATCCTTATCAAGTCCGTTGAACTAGCGGAAGTCTAGTTGAACCGAGAGAGGACTGGGGCATACGCCCTGGTCCTCTCTCTCTTCCAGGGAGGGTAGATAGCTACGTGATTACTAAGTCGGTAGAAAATTATGCTGCTACTAAGTGTGATCATATCTATAGTCCAGAGTGTAATAGCTGTGGAGAAGACAACACATACAGATGGATAGTCTGTGCAAGATACAAGAAAGACTGTCCTGATTTTGCATGTATTAAATGTGGAGAAATAGAAATAACAACAGAAAAGGAAAGCAAATGAGTACAACAAAAGAGATAGACTTAGGTGCACTAACACCAGAACATTTAAAGAATGTTCAAGAAGTGTACAAGATCATGGCATTCTTACTAGATGAAGATGCTAACTATGAAGAGCTAACAGCAGAGCAGCAAGAACTAATCAACCTAGCCTGCACTAACATCAAGATCCGTGATGGTGTACTTAAATACTTTGGTGATGCACCATTCGATGTACGAGTAGACATTATGAAATCATGGACAATCATTAGCCAAGTAATGGTTGACAGAGCAGATGATGATGGATGCAACTGTGATGCAGAAGTAATTGGTAACACATCAATGTTACTTGCAGCATTCTTATTATGCCATGCAGGTATGTATGAAGACTTTGATGAAGATCGTGATCTTGATTACGAACTTAAATTAGTTGATGATTTACTACATGAAGCAGAAACACTAGGCTGCCAAGCTAGTCTATTAAAACTATTGCAGCTTGCACGTAACCACAACGTACCACCAGCTATCTTCTATCAGTCATTAGTAGCAGTGTCATTCCATAAAGTAACAGATCCAGAAGGACATCTTAGTGATTAAGTCCGAAGCTGTATGCAATAGGTGCAATACGCCTGTTGAATTTGAGCACGTGACACCAGGTTACTTTGCTTGGTGTCCACATCACGATGAAGATCTATACAAATTCGAGTGCAAGTTAGAGGTATGGAATGATTAAGACAAGCAGTGGTACTAAGTACTACACACAGCAAGAAGTTAATGAAAAGATTAATGAGGTCATGGAAGATGGCTACAAAATTACTAATGCTATCTATGAAAAAGCTAAAGAGATGGATTGGTGTAGTGAGTATGATGACTGGGCTTATGAAGTAAATAAAAGTCTTAAGTTCTTTGAGATACCAATTATGCGTGGAGAGTATGCAGTCACGTACACACTAAGTAGATATCAAGAAGTAGAAGTAACAGTACAAGTAACTGCACGTAATGAAGATGATGCAGAAAATCAAGCCGATGATGCATACTGTCTAAGCGAATTGATTGAAAAAGCAAATGAAGATGAGTGGATAACTAAGAACGAAGAGATAGATAAAGTAGAAGCACAGGAGATTTAATGAGCATTAAAAACGAGCCGTGGTTTAACGACCCGTTCAAATGGTATGAAGACGAACATTATCCAGAGATTGTAGGTATACAAGTAACAGATAAAGTAGCCCTTGATTTTCTTCAAGCGTTATACCAAATTTACAAGTTACTTGAACGCAATGAAAGAGTAAAAGCTATGGAGGATGCCAAGCAACTAGCAATACTGCTACTAGCTAGTGCATTTGACTATGCTGAAGAAGCAATAGATGAACTAATTATTAGAGAAGTAGATGCAGTAGATATAGATGCTGCATTCGCAGAGATGATAGAGGAACAGAATGACTAGACGTAATCCATACACAGTAATTGGTACGCACTGTGAGTACGAAGTTAATTCAGCAAGTGACTTAATGAAACAGGCTGGACTTGACTGGAAAGTTACATTAGAAAATGTATTTATTAATGAGACTGATCCAATTGAAGTACCAGATAGATACGCAACAGTTAAGTGGACTAATACAGGGTGGACTGACACAGACCCTACACCACTAGCAATAGTAGGTTCACGATACAAAGTACTGCAGAACAGTGAAATATTCTCATGCCTTGACGACATTGTTCAGAACAGTGATGCACGTTATGGTGCAGCAGGTGAACTCAAAAACGGTAACGTAGTATGGGCAACCATCGAACTACCAGCTAACGTAACAGTTGGTGATGATCCACACAATGCATATGTAATTGCACGTACATCACATGATGGTAGCTTACCATTCCAAATGACACCAGTTGTCAATCGCATTGGTTGTACTAACCAGATCAATGCAGCAATGATGAGTGGTAAGAAGAAGGGTATTTACTACCGTGTAAAGCACAGCCCTAACAGCAGTATCAATGCAGATGATATCAGAAAAGCATTTAGAATTATGAATGAAGATATTCAAAAGTATGCAACAGTATCATCATACCTACGTTCAATTGAATTCAGTAATGAAGAGTTCAAGAACTTTATCAAGCGAGTGTATGCACTACCTAGCAAGATTGAGTTCTCACCATATGAGATGCTTAGTGCAGGTGAACGTACAAGTAAGACAAGAGTAGAACGAAATAGACTTAATGCATGGAACGTATGGATCGGTGAAACCGACACGCAACATAACATTAAGAACACCAAGTTCGGTGCATTCCAAGCTATCGTGGAAGCAACCGATCATTTTAGTAAGGACTATTCAAAGCAAGCAAGCAAGATGATTCTCGGCACAGACATAGCCGTAAAGTCACGTGCTCTACAACTATTAGGAGTAAACAATGGGTCTTGATATGTACCTAAATGTAAGTGAACGTATTAGTCAATACGATTATCAGCAAGTTGGAATGGATCTAGTTCGTGTAGAAGATTCTAGATACAACAATGTCATTGAAGCTAGTGGCATTAAAGTAAAAGAAGCTTCATTACCATCAGTATCAGTTGAATGGAATGCTATCTACTGGCGTAAAGCTAATCAGATTCACGGATGGTTTGTAGAAACCTGCGGTGATGGAGTAGATGAATGCCAGCGCATACCAGTAAGCAGAGATAGATTAGTTGAACTACATAGTATCTGTGGTCAATTAATTGACACAAGATCAACAGAGTTAGCTAAAGAATTGCTGCCACCAACACCAGGATTTTTCTTTGGTGGGTATGACATTGATGAGTATTACTGGCGAGACATTGAAGAAACACATGAACAACTAACACAGTTGCTTGATGAGATTAAGCCAGAGAATTACTGGAACTACGACATCTACTATCAATCATCATGGTAGAGTTACCAGAAGATCACTTTGCTATTGATGGATACAAAGCTGAGGTTTTAATAAGTCCAGATACATTAGTTTATTTACAAAAGATTAATGAAGTTGTTATGGAAGGTGAAGCTATGTGGTTCAAAAGTTTAGTTACATGTAAGTACGATCCATATACAGGAGATGTGTTTTATGTTTCAAATCAACAGTTATGAGACACCAGCTTGCGATGGTATGGATACTGAATTCTTTTATCCAATAAGTGATGAAGATAAAACAGATCCGTTTGCAAAGAATAATGTTTATCCACAGTTGAGGAAAATCTGTGCAAATTGTGATGTCCTTGATAAGTGTAGAGACTGGGCTATTAAACACGAAGAGTGGGGATTCTGGGGCGGTATGTCTGTGTATGAACGCCGTCAATGGAGAAAGAAATATAACATTAAGTTAGAACAACCATGGACTTCAGGGTTCTTGAAAGGAATATAACTATGGAATGCTGCGAGCTAGACATAGAAGAAGTATACAAGCTAGAAGATGAAGATGTCTGTGAGTCGTGCTATGATCGTATCGAAGCACACATTGAAGACATGATGCTTAGTAGAGCTAAAGAAGACTTCTATGATAGGAATAAAAAATACCATGATAACTATTAACGGATACGAACTGCCAGCACACGTATCGTATTCAGCATTAACAACATATCTTGACTGTGGTTGGAAGTATTATCTAACCCGTGTCGAGAAACAAACTGAACAACCAACATGGTATCTATGTGGTGGTAGTGCAGTGCATACAGCAACAGAGATGTATGATAAAGAACTATTCGCAACAGAAGGTAGATGATGAACAAGTATTGGGAACAGGCTTGGGAAAGCCAGCGCAAAGAACAGTGGGCTAATACTGGAATTGACGAGTCAGAATGGAAAGCATCTGGTCGTGCTACTAAAGCTAATCCCAATAAAGAAGATGGTGATTGGTGGAACGTAGAAGGTTCTAAGATGGTTGACTCTTGGATTACTTGGCGTAATGGTACGCACCCATTAACTTTATGGGAAGTACAACCAGGAGTACCAGCTATTGAACTAGGACTTACACCTATCTGGAATGACATACCAGTGCAAATGCACATTGATAGAGTAATGATTAATCCAGATGGTGAACTTATAGTGGTAGATATTAAGACTGGTGTACGTACGCCATCATCTGATTTACAATTAGCTTTCTATGCTGCAGGTATGGAAGAAATGTTAGGCATTCGTCCACGTTACGGTACATACTGGATGGCTAGGACTGGTCAAACGGCAGAGCTAATTGACCTTGACTATTTTAGTAAAGAAGATATCATTGAGATCGTAAGCAAATTTGATCAAGCTCGTAAAGCAGAGCTGTTCATACCTAATCTTAATCATTGTATAATGTGTAATGTAAAAGATAAATGCAAGTACAAAGGAAAAGGATAAACAAGTGGAAAGTAATTACGTAGTAAACGTAAAGACAAAGGTAGGTACTATCATTACTGTTCGTGGTAACGATGCTACTGAGTTTGAAACTAACATCAATGCACTAATTGGTAACGGACTTAACAACAGTATTGCTGCAATGGAAGAGTTGTTTCTTGGAACGCAACCCAGTCAATCCAGTAACACAGGAGTCAATACAGTGGTTGCTGCGTTAGGTGGCACAGTCATTAGCGAGACACCAACGTTTGCACCAGTAGCACCGCCAACAGGTGGTGGAGTAGCAGTAGGTACAGCAACAAGAAGTTGTATTCATGGTAGCATGACCAAGCGAGAAGGAGTAGGACCATACGGACCTTACAAAGCTTTCATGTGTCCAACACCAAAGGGTACACCTGATCAGTGCAAAGCTATCTATCTAAAAGCTAACGACCCAGACTACGCTACGTTCTAGTCGCATAGGTTTGAGCGGGCAGCGTAGTGGGGAAGGCTACCTGCCCGTTCAATTATTATTGGGAGATAAATGAAAACATTAAGTAGAGCAGTAGGTCGTCCTGACATTGGTGGTGAGCCAATGCCTACAGTATTCAGGACATTCGATGCAAACCAGATTGTATTGAGACGAGCAGAAGTAAGCATGATTGCTGGTACACCAGGTGCTGGTAAGTCTACACTTGCTTTAGCTTTAGCGTTACGTATGCAAGCACCAACGCTGTACTTATCAGCAGATACTAATGCACATACTATGGCTATGCGTTTGTATTCAATGATCACAGGAGTGTCACAAAGTGAAGCAGAAAAAATCATATCGGAAGACCCAATCAACTCTAGGAATAATCTTGCTCTTGCCAGCCATATTTATTGGAGCTTTGATTCTGCCCCTAGTCTTAGTGATATCGACGACGAGGTTACCGCGATTGAGGAGTTACTTGGAGAAGCACCTGCCTTAATTGTTATTGATAACTTGATGGATATTAGTATGGATGGCGGAGAAGAATTCAGTAACATGAGGTCAGCACTTAAAGAACTTAAGTACTTAGCAAGAGATACTAACGCCGCTATCTTGGTATTACACCATACTCAAGAAGGCTATGTCGGAGAACCATGTCAACCAAGATCATCCTTACAAGGTAAGGTAGCACAGTTACCTGCGCTTATTCTTACCGTTGGACAAAGTGGTAATGGGTTACTAGGTGTAGCTGCAGTCAAGAACAGATATGGTAGAGCAGACCAGACTGGTAAGACACCAGTATGGTTACAATTTAATCCAGAGTATATGTTTATAGCTGACATGGAGGAAGCAAGATGAAAGGTGTAAACGGAATTTATGTTCGTGACAATCCTAATCCAAAACCAGAACTAACATTAGAAGAACTATATCAAAAAGCATTAGATGATATAGAATTTTTACGAGCAGCTAACCGTGGATTAAAAAATGAGTTAGCAATTTCAAATGATATTAGATACAAGCAACATCTAAAAATAGTAGAGTTAGGAGAACCAAGTGGAGCGTATTAATTGGGATCCCAATAACACACCAGACTATGACGACGACGATGAGTAAGTTTGGTTGGTGTCTTGAAGACACAAAAGAACAACATAATAAATGTCCCAAAGAGTTTACTAACAACATACAAAACTATACATTGAAATGTGATTGTGATTGCCATGAGTAAGTCTAAACAAAAAGGAACTGCTGCAGAAACAGCAGTAGTTAATTGGCTACTAAGTAAAGGACGTAAGCATGTCGAACGACGATCTCTTAACGGAGTCAATGATCGAGGTGACATTGCAGGTTTGCCTGGAGTTGTACTCGAAGTAAAGAACTGTGCAAAGATGGAACTATCTGCTTGGTTAAAAGAACTAGAAGTCGAAATGATTAACGATAAAGCAGATACAGGCGTAGTGATTCATAAGAAAAAAGGAACCCAAGATGTTGGGTTATGGTACGCAACCATGCCAGTAAGTGTATGGTTTAAACTAATAGAAGAAGCAGGATACTAAAATGAACATAACATCATATTATGGAAGAACAAAAATAATTAACTTTGGAAGATTTAATATTCATATTGAAAGAGATATGACCGAAGTATCAATTGGATTTTATGCACACATTGAAAGATATGATTCAGCATGGTTTGGAATTAAGATTCCATTCTTTACATTTGAGTTTAGTTGGGATATGTTTGATGAAAAACATGCACCAAAATACGTATTAAATATTCCAGATGAATTAAAGTCAGCATTGCAAGAAATGGAACTACAAAAACTAATAGAAGAAAGTCGAAAATAATGGAATGTCCACCTATTGCTGCAATCATAGAGCACTATGGTGGCAGACTTAAAAGGGACTATGGCAGTTGGCAAAAGATTAAATGTCCATTTCATAGCGACAACCATGCATCAGCTGGTGTATCTGTAACAGAAAATATTTTTGTATGTCATGGTTGTGGAGTAAAAGGAAATGCATTTAACGTAATCAAAGTATACGAAGGAGTTAAATACGGTGAAGCTATCAAGATCGCAGAAGGTATTACTGGAGAAAGCTACCAGTCATTACGAGGAGTACCTACCCTTGGCAGAAGAGTATCTAATGCAACGGGGAATAAGCCTAGAAACAGCACAAAGGATTCGATTAGGAGTCGTCGTTGATCCACTTGCTGGTCAAGAACAATTTATAAATAGATTAGCTATACCATACTTGACTCCAACTGGTGTAGTAGATATAAGATTTAGATCAATGGGACCAGAAGAACCTAAGTACATGGGTATGCCAGGAACTTCTACAAGACTATACAATGTAAGTGCCTTGCATACGGCAGGGAACTTTATAGCAGTATGTGAAGGAGAAATAGATGCTATCACTCTTAGTTATTCTTGCGGTATTCCTGCTGTGGGTGTTCCTGGAGCTAATGCTTGGAAGCGGCACTACGGACGCTTACTGGCAGACTTTGAAACTATCTATGTTTTTGCTGACGGTGATCAGCCTGGCTCTGATTTCGCAAAGTCTTTAAGTAAAGAGTTTAATAGTGTTATCATTATGCAGATGCCAGATGGAGAGGATGTTAACTCAATGTTCTTACGTAATGGATCTGGTTACTTCACGGAAAAGATTGCAGCATGAAAAGGTCAGTTAAGCAAGAAGAGTTTGATAAGTTTAGACGAGCTATAAATATATCTATAGATGTTATTAATAAAAAACTAGCAGTAGAAAAGTATAAAGAACATGAAGCAGTATCTAGAGGAGAATTAATTTCACAGGTAAAGTTAGCTAATGCTAAGTTTGATGCTATAGAACAAGCAATTGATCTTATCTTTAGCGTACTTGAATCACATGACTTAAACATTAAAACTTGTGTACACTGTAAGCAACCACTACCAAAGGTTAATAATGACAACTAAAGAATATAAAAGAAATGACTTATGGGAATTAGAAGAATATGAAAAGAGAGTAAAGGAATACAACGATGCAAGACTTCAGCGAGCAGGAAATAAACCACATCTTTCAAACCCTGATCAACATGGGACTTCAAGTAACGGACGTGAAGTACTCGAACGGATTGACTCTTACGTTAAAGCGACCCGTACTAAAATGAAGCGACCATTAGATTTTGAAGCTGCCATTATAGCTCGCAAAGCTATTGACCTAATGGTTAAGAAGCATAACGATTACGGACCATCTAATATTTCTGATGCACCAGGTGGTGCACTGAACGGACTAAGTGTAAGACTGCATGACAAAGTAGCAAGACTAAACAATCTATTATCAAATAAAAAAGAACCAGAAAACGAAAGTATTCAAGATACATTTATTGATATTCTCAACTATGCCATCATTGCTTTATTAGTAATAGATGGTAAATGGGACTCTACTAAGTAGGTAAATATGAAAACAGTTATAGTGATTCCAGATATGCAAGTTCCTTACCACGATCCACGAGCAGTACGTGCAGTGCAAAACTTTGTAGGTGACTACCAACCAGATGAACTATACTGTGTTGGAGATGAAGCAGATAGTCCTGAACCATCAAGATGGAATAAAGGATTAGCTGGTGAGTACGAAGGTACATTACAAGCAGGTCTAGATCGTACTGCTGCAATTATGAAAGAGTTTAAAAACAAACTAGGCGATAAGCCTTTCCATACAATGAGGAGTAATCATGGAGACCGCGTTGAGAACTATGTCAAAAGATATGCACCAGCCCTGGCAAGTCTGCGGGAACTGGAATACTCCAAGCTTTTACATTACGGCGAGAACGAAATTACCTATCACAATCAACTATGGGAGTTTGCGCCAGGATGGGTACTGGCACATGGAGATGAAGGCAACATCTCAAGGCAAGCTGGCGGGACGGCTTTGGCTCTTGCTCGCAAAATTGGGTCTTCAGTTGTCTGTGGGCATACACATAGAGCGGGAATTCAACATGAGCACCAAGGTTACAACGGCAAAATTCACAGTCGTCTCTACGGAGTTGAAGTCGGACACCTTATGGATCTTAGCCAAGCGTCTTATTTAAATACTGGTAGTGCTAACTGGCAACAAGCATTTACTATTCTTTACATTCGTAGAGGTAATGTAACTCCTGTTGTTGTACCTATCAACGGACGATCATTCGTAGTTGAGGGTAAGACTTATGAGTTCTAATGGAGTTGTCTATGAGATGTATCATGCTATGGTTAAGCAAGTTAGTTCAGAGTTTAAACGTAAGTATGCAATGGTTGAACGTGAAGACATTGAACAAGAACTATGGTTATGGTTTGCAGAACATCCTAACAAGGTAGAAGAGTGGTTAGCTTTACCTGATCAAAAAGATAGAGATAAGTTATTTGCTAGGTCGCTACGTAATTCAGCATTAGATTACTGCATCAAAGAAAAAGCACATAAGTCTGGTTATAATCCAGAAGATAACTTTTGGTATAACAAACAGTTTATTAAGCTTATGATTCCAGCAGTTCTTAGTGACGACTGGACTAAGTTTAATAACACACTAAGTAACATGGGTCGTACTAGTAAAGCACTAGCAGAGTCAGGTGACTTTATGGCATTTAGTTCTGATGTTAAAGTTGCTTTCGATAAACTAAATGAGAGAGAGAAATCATTAGTTCATTTATTTTATGGTGAGCAAATAGATGGTGCCGAGTTAAGGGATCGTATGAATGCTGACAAGTCACAGAAAGCAGTCATGATGGAAGCTAACAGAGCAGTCAACAAAATGGTCAAGATACTAGGTGGTAACCCACCAGTACGAGACGAAGACTACCACAGTAATACATAAAAAATAACCCCTCCTAGAGTAGTATGTACTAAGTAGTACCTTACCTACCCTAAGAGGGGTTACGTGGCTCTACGTGGCTCTGAGAGCCAGCAATGGGTATTCTACCCCACTGTTTATTGAGTTTTAATTAGCCTTAATTTGCCGTCCATCAAGTACGATAGGTGCAGTACCGTCGTGGTCAATGAATAAACCAACTGGCATCTTGCCACCTGAAATAAACCCATGAGCTAGGGTTACCCAAATAGTTTTACCTGCCATCCCTGGATGGACAGGATAAGAGAAGTGACCAGTGTAGTCAGCTTGTGGTGTACCTGGATAACGACAAAAACGAAAGCGAATAACATTAGGTAGTCCACCACCTGGAAGTTCTACCTGTACGGTAGTCTCCCACATTAAACGTTTTTGACGCACCGAACCTTTCCAAGATGTCTTTTTATTAATACGTACAGGAATAGCTTTACCTGAAATAATAGATTGTTTATCTTTATTTGATTCTACTTTAGCTATCATTATGCATCCAATGTTCTTTGAGGATCTACTGGTTTACTAGTGCTCCAGCGAGCACCATCTCTTTCACCGAAGTGAAGATGAGGGGCAGTGCTTTTACCTGTACTACCAGACAATCCAATTAGTTGTCCCTTTTTAATTTTCTCACCAGGTTGTACAAATATCTTTGATAGGTGTGCGTATACTAAGTGGTTCTTAGTACCTGCTGGAAATGTCCTGCGTTGTACGATGTGCTTGCCATAGTCAGCACCCCAGTTAGCTGATGTCGTTACACCACGACGTGCTGCATATACTGGAGTACCAGTCTTGCATACAAAGTCAACACCATCATGCCAACCAGATTTCCAAAGTCGTCCTCTCTTGCCATAAGGCACAGAGATCTTAACGTCTTTTACTGGATACATTAATCTATTTCTCCTAAGTTACCGTAGCGTAAATCATCTGGATTTAACCAGTTAATTATAACAGGTAACGCAGCAGTAATAGCAATTGCAAATGCAGGATGGACGTTAAGTACGTCAGGGTTAGCTACAAACCAACCAAGAGCAGCAGCTAATCCAACCTTTACTGCGGATGCAATAGGACTATTAGCTAACCATGTACCAAAATTACTCATTATAGTTTCCTAACTGTTATCTTTAATACTCCACCAAAACCACTGTTGTCTTTATCAGGAGAAGACTCATTGCTAAATACAACTTCTTCAATAATGCCTGAATACTCTTCACCAGTACGGTAGTCTTTAATGCTAACAAACTTTCCAGTTTCTTCAAGAGTTTCCATGCGCTGAATATATTCCATAGCCCTACCACTATAGCCAAATACAGAATTGTATTTATCCATTTCATGATCAAAGCAGGATAGTGGGTACTGATACAAACGCTGACGACGTTGAGCTGGTGTAGCTTTAACTTGATAAGCTTCTAGCTTTGGAATATTTTGATCTTCAGTTGAGTTATTAAGTACAAACTTAAATGATATATACTCTTGCTTGCTAGGCAGTGTAGAAATAAGTATATCCTGATTACTTAAACCTGCGGAAAGAATTGACAAAGAGTTTTCAATACCATTCTCATCAATAGTATAAATACCAATAGTGTCACCTTGACCAGTGGTACATTGAACGTTAATGTACCTAAAGAACTTAGGCTCAACTATGCCGTAGCGAATCTTTCCTGTTTCCAACCAACCAGTTGAACGCTTTTGAGAAAGCTTTTCTGATTGTATTTCTCCAGTGGTACCTTTGTTTACTATCAAATGTAAACGATCTTGTGCATACAGAATACCTTGACCAGTTGAGTTTGCACTTGATTGGTATTGCAAATCATAAGCATAAGCAAATGTTCCATCATCAAACTGAGAAGATAAATCAATTCTAATTGCAATAGCATTGGTAACGTTAGTTGTTACTCCCGTTGAGGGATTGGTATAAGTACCCATAATAGTAGTTGATGCATAGATATAATTTTCGTTAGCCGTAAATCCAGTTACATCATAATTAGTTTCAACTAACAATGGACCAAGAACTAATGAACCATTCTCTGCAACCTGAGCAATACGTATGCCTTTATTGGTACCAATAGCCATGTATCCTAAATAGAACTGCATAGCATTTACTTTTTCGCCATAAGGTAATTGAGCTACTTGAATAGCAGCAGCAGGATCTGGAACTAATGTATCTGGATCAAAAGGTACTGCCCATATTTCAGAGTTAGAACCAGCATAACCAGAAGCATAGATAAAACGATTGCCACCTTCAATAACATTCCACACAAAGTTAGGATTTACATGTGACTTATATGTAGTTCCTGCAGGAAAGTTTGCAGTTCCATCGTGATTATCATCAGTAAGAGGATTGGCTAATGGAATGTAGTAAAGCTTCCAAGCTTCACCAAACATTAGATAACCTTTAACATACTTAACTGTATGTATACCACCAGTATCGTGTCTTGCAATTGTAATATCTTTTTTACTAGTTACAATATCTGTACCATCAATATTACCAGCATGAATAGCACTAGTACATACAGCAAAGTAACGAGTACCATCTGAAGTAATAGACTTAAATGTTTCTCCAGAGTGATCAGTATCAAGATCAGCAGTTCTATTATCAACTGTTGCAATAGCATCGCTATTAAGTGTAAGAACCTTTAAATTTCCACCATCATCTACAACAACTATCTTGTCATTACTAGCAGTAGCAATAATATTATCGTCACCAGTATAAGATTCAAATACATCATTAAGTAATTTAATTTCACCAATAGTCCAGACATCAATGCCACGACTATCTTTAAATCTATGGCTTACATGCTGATAGTCAGTACCTGGTTCATAAAAAGAAATACCTGCACCGTTGTGCCATGATGTTTGTGAACGCAACCACCAACCAGTAAGCGACTGTTCACCTGGCTCAACACTATTATCAAACTGTTCTTTTTTATATGGAGCTGTCTGGCGTATGTATGGATCTTGATTATTAATCTTAAGAATAAATGGTAGGTCATCAATTGCTATATCATAAGCAATGTCAGTTAATTCAAAAGATGTTTCAGTTAACGGTATTGATATGTCATACGGAATATTTTCAGAAATATCATACGTTGGCATTTAGTATCCTTAATGCTTGATAATGAAGTTAACAACAGTAGATGGCTGCAAGTTGTTGTGTGCAGTTCCACTACCAGCAAGACCAGAGTTAATTGTTCCAGTACCTGATGAGCCACCATCTGAAGGACCAGCAACACGTGTTACAGTTCCAGAATCCAAGGCGTGGTCATGGTCATTAGTACCATCAGACTGCCATCCAATACTGTGGTCGTGTGAAGGAAGATTGGCTTCAGTCAGTGTCTGAGTTTCAGTACCAAACTTTGCACCCAAGTCATTTCTATTGGTTAGACCGCTACCTGCACCATAACCAACTGGTACACGACCCTTAAGATCTGGCAAGTTAAATGTTGTTGTATTGTCACCAACACCGTAGTCTGTTCCAATAACTCCAAATAATGTTGCGTAAGTTGTTCTACTTACTGCGGCACCGTCACATAGTAACCAACCTGTAGGGGCAGCAGCAGCACCATACATAACAATAGTTGCAACTGGAGTATTGGTATTTAATTGTGTTTGAATAGAAGAAGTTACACCATCAACAAAGTTTATTTCTTCAACAGTTGGAGTTGCGCCAGTAAGTTTATTCAACTCTGCTGTAGTAGCAGTTAATCCAGCAAGCTTATTAATTTCTGCGGTAGTTGCCGTAACACCATCAAGCTTATTTAATTCTGTAGAATCAACGGTTAATGCAACACCACCATTAAGTGTTCCACCAGTAACTACTGGACTTGTTAAAGTCTTATTAGTTAATGTTTCAGTACCAGCAAGGCTTACAAAATCAGCACCATCAAGTGCTGTATTAAACTCTGCAAGAGTACCAGTTACTGTATTGTTAGTAAGATCAATAGTTTTGTTTGTAAGTGTCTGTGTATTATTTATACTAACTACAGAACTAGTAACACCAGATAATCTATTGATTTCTGCTGTACTTACAGTTGCACCGTCAAGTTTGTTTAACTCTGTGGATGTTGCAGTAAGGGTAACATTTTCATTAATTTTTGGTGTAGTTAAAGTTTTATTTTCTAAAGTTTGTGCTTTTAATGTACCAACTACGTTGCCTTCATTAGAAGCAATACCATGAAGTGAACCTGTAGCATCAATGTGATCGTGAACTATTTGTAAATCAGTTCCAACAATCATATGCTTTACAGCTTGACCAGATGTATGAGCTTTTGCTGTAGCATTAGCTTCAATTGCACGTTGAACTTTAAGGGTTGGAGAAGTTACACCACTCTGATTAACAGTTACAAGTACTGCTTCTTCACTAGCTGTATCTGGATTAAGCACAAGAACATAAGGCGCACTAGGTAAACCAGTTACATTGTTTAATGTAATCTGTGTTGCATCAATTGCAACGTCTGCTGCTAAAGTTTTTGGTTCAGCAATGGATGAATAATTACGTGCCATGATTTACCTATCTTGTGAATCTAGTGCGAATTGGATTACGATCATTAAGTTTTCTGCTTTCTTCTGCAAGTCGCTTTTCATAAAGAGCAAGAAGATACTTAGAAGTATTTGTACCTGCACCGTATGCACGACCTGCAATCTGTGATTGTTGATCAGATTCAGCAGAGCCAAAAGTTAGACGACCTGGATCTACAAACGAAGATAGTCGTGCAGCAGCACCAAGAACAATTACATCTTTACAAGATGATGGTAAACCAGTTACAGTTTCAAAGTCATCATCATTGCTATCCATTACAGTAGGTGCAGCACTGTAAGAAACTTGCACAGTACGACCTGGCTCAACGCCAGAGTAAATGCTTATGCTATTTCTAGAATTAAAAGTATCAACGTTAGCTGAAGAATCAAGTCGGTAACTACGAATAGGTAACCATTCTTTAGAAGGACCAGTAGTTTCAAATGATACTGAGTAAATAGTTTCAGCTTCATTTGGTAGTGCATATGTAGTTTTAGCAGGAGAGTAAGAAAATGTATGTGTAGCAATTGTGTATAAATCTGGAAAGGTAGCTTCAAGAGTTTCATTAATTGCTCCCTTGATATCTATGGTAGGGAATGTAGGAGAAATAATTACACGTGCACCATTCTGGTGTGTAGCAGCAGATGTACCATTGTACCCTCTACCATATGGCGGAATACTAAGTACACCAGAGTTACGATCATACGAATCTACATAGATAAGTTCATCATCAATTTGGATTACACCACTTGAAATATTCTGTGCAGAAGCAACAGTAATACTAGTTGCCGTTGCATTAACGGCAGCAGTAAGATGTGTTTGACGATCTTGACGCAGTGTAAAACCTGCTAACTTACGTGATACCTCATCAGTCATTTGACCAAACGTAGCCATTAATTACCCTTCATAAATTGTTGTAAATATTCTTCAATAGCTTTGCGACCATCTGCGGTTAAAGCCCGACTACCAATACCAGCAAATTCCTTAAACTTAGGTGGCAAGTCTGAATCTACAAACTTTTTACCATCCCATTTAAACCAAGACTTTTTAGCTTGATCAAACACATAAACAGGTACTCCCTTATCAATACCCATTTGCACAGCCCAACGAGTACCACCAGTAGCTTTAAGCAAATTAGGTTTAAGTATTGAAACAGCAATAACAGCTTCTGCATCTTTAACTTGATAGTAATTTCTACGAAGTAAATTAACATGATTATAAGTAAGTGAAGCAGGATTGTATGATTCACTTAATCCCTTACTAGCTTGCTTTAAGAATTTATCTGCTACTTCAAGTTGTTCTTTAGTTAATTCATTGCGAGTTTCTAGAGCTGGTCTAGTCTTAGAAATTATACGATCATGGTCTTTGTAACTATGACCAATTGTTTTAATGCCCATAGAGTCAGCAATTTCTGCCCATGCAGTATCAGCACCATCAGCCATACCAGAGTGTATAGTAATTTCTGAAGCATTAGGTACTTCTACTTTAGGTGCTGATTCTTTTTTAGTTGCAGCTTGCTTAGCTTCAATGCGAGCTTTACGAGCTGCATCTTCTTTAGCAAGACGAGTATTCATTCCAGCTTTTCGCTGTGCTCCCTTTTCAATACCTTGATCAAGTTTTAATTTATTAACATAGTTAATAATTCTTTTCTTAAGAGCAGGATCTTTTGTCTGCTCTGCAAGATCATCAATAAGATTAATTAAAGCTTGTCTGTTAATAGGATCTATTTTACCTGTTGCAACACGATTCATAAATCTACGAATACCAGTATCATCAAGTTGCTTAGAAAGTTCTTTAGTTCTTTCCCAAGCAGTCTCTTGTATTTTACGAAGTCTATCTACTTCATCTTGATATTCCTTCATACGTTTTTCATATTTCTCTACGTTTAAAGTACCATCATCATTCTTAAATTCTTTTTTATTTTTTAATTGTTTTCCATAATCTTCAGAACCCTTAACAAAATCTTTAGATTCTCTTGCAATAATGTTTTCAACATGTCTTACGCGATCAGCTACGTTCCGTGTTGATGGTGTACCCTTAGGGGTTGCAGGAGTGCGCTTAATTGGAATACGAACATCTTGCATTTTAAATACAGTATCAGCTAAATCTATTTGCTCTTGTCGTGCTGCACCTTTAGGAGCAGTAAAACCAAGTATCCTAGATCTTTCTTGAATTGCTTTACGCGCTTGTTCAACTGCTTTTGCATATAGTTTTTGCTGGTCAGGAGTTTTAGCTTTACGTAAATTATCCATAGCATTATCTAGGTCAGCTTTTAACTCATCCATTTCAGCACGTCCAGATTGACTTGGAGCTATGCCGCTTTTTCTTGGCTCAAGTGGAATAAAATCAGTATCAACTTTAAGACTTGTACCACCTTGAAAAGTAGAAGCTTCAAAATCTATTGCTGCTTTATTTTCTTCTGCAGTTAATGCTTCATCTTGTTTGTCTATGCGTTGACGATCTTTAGATACTTTCTTTGGTCGCATAGGAAGCGATGCAATTAATCTTTCTTCTGCAGTAACAGGAGCTTGTTTGCCAGCAGCAACTGCTGCATAAGATCTAATCGTAGCAACTGTTTCATCACCATAAACATCATCATAAAGTTTAGTAAAGAACTTATGATTCTTTTGGAAGTAAGATTGCAACTCTATTAGTTCATTATTAATTTCGGTAACAGGAGTTACGGCATCTGGATTTTCAGGATCAACTACTGAAGATCTATTTTCTTTGCGTAAAGCTAAATTCTTTTCATCATCTTTAAGTTCTTTAGTATCTTTTCTAAAACCTTTTGCATCTTCTGCTTCTTTTAATTGCTTGGCTAAGATTCGATACCTAGAAATTTTTTCTAAATAGTCATCAACAAAGTCAACAGGGTTTGACTCTGGACCCATGTTATCTTTTCGTGGCTTACCCTTGGCAGGACTACCAGATGTTAAACCTTCAACTTCAGGTTCAGTAGGTTCACTATAGTTACCTTTTTGTTTACCTGTTTTTCTATCAATAGTTTCATCGGTAAGATTTCTTTTTCTAAGACTGCCACCCTCGCGCTTTAATTGTCTTTCCGCTAATGGGGTAGGAACAGCTCTTACATCTACTTCGCGTATATTAGGAACAGAATAATCTACTTCAGGTTCTGGACCAGTAATCTTTTCAAATCTTTGTTCACTCATTGGACGAGTTGGAACTTCGGGCTCTGGAGTTTTACCGTAAGTTAACTTACCACGTCTAACTAATTCAGCTTCAACTTCTGCTCTAGTTTTACCTGCAACTTTAGCTGCAACAGGCAATACATTACCAGCAGCACTTACAGTTTTAGTTTCAGCTAAAACTTTTCTAAGAGCTTTAGTTCCTAACTGACCTATTTTTGCAGGAGGAATAAAAAATGTAGCAGCAGTTACACCGACTAGTGCAGCATCTCCCCATGTTCCTTTACCGCTAAGAATTTTTTTAATTGACTCAACGCCAAATAAAAAATCTAAAACTTCCCATGCAGCATCAGAGCCTTCGGTATTGACTATGTTTGTGCCACGGTACTGATCTACTGGTGGTGCTATTGGATTAGCCATTTACCATTTTGCCTTATCTGCCCAGTATGCTGCGGACATTTTACCTTTAGAAATATTCTTTGCGTGACGTGCTTTGAATGATCGTCTACGTGCAGCATAGGCTGCTGACTCCCCTGATTTCTTAGGGGAGCCAGACACACCTTGCTGACCAAAGCGAATAGTCTTAACCTGTTCGCCAACTTTAGCCACAACAACGTGTGACTTAGTGGGATGGTTAGGTGTACGCTTTGGCTGATTAAAGCCAGAAACACCTGCACGTGCTAAACGTGGATCTTTCTTAGCTACCATTACTAGCGACCTCTTGAGCCTTTGCCCTTAGCAGCAGCCTTAGGATTTGACTTACGTGCACTTGCTGCTTTTATTTCTTTAGAACTTAAGTTCTTACTTCCACCAGCACGTTGCGCTAAGTAGGCTTCTCTTTCAATGCCCATCATTACTTTTCCTGGACGAGACTTATTTGGTGTGCCAATTCTTTGTGACTTCTGGCTTGCTTCTGCCTTGGTTACTTTTGCACCAGTGCCCCGACTATTACTACCACGAGTATTTCCGTCACGTGACGCATTGTAGGTTTCGCGCTGGTTCATGTCACCAACCTGCTTGGCGGTATTGCTACCACGTGACTTAGTTGTTGCCATCTTTGCTACTGGTTTCTTAGCACCAGTCATTTTCTTCATTGCCATTTTACTTACCCTTCTTGGTTGACTTAGGCATAGCAGGAACTGCTGGCACCTTAGGCATGTTGTAATTTACTTTGTCAATACCTTTGTAAGAGCCTGGCATTGTAGGCATTTCGTGATCGTAGTTAACGTGATTACATCCACATGAAGCACACATGGTTATCTCCTTTATAAAGCAGAACCGAATGCGTGTCCTGTTTTGTCGCTTACATCCATAGCCTTGCGGATCTTGGCTGTGGAAGTTCCTTCTGGTTGTATACCTTGAGCACGAGCTTCACGGTATAGCTTCAGTTCGTTGTCCCATTTTTTATTGGTCCAACCATTACCAACTAGTTCACCATTGGCATCGCCAGTTGACATCTGTATGTTCGATGCTCTTAGACAGTCACCCCAAGA
>Ga0222712_10001150_pt1 | contig 33778 bp, 50 predicted proteins | sample C33_657DmetaG_FD_165043 | JGI IMG/M metagenome (GOLD analysis project Ga0222712, IMG submission 165043) | Estuarine water microbial communities from San Francisco Bay, California, United States - C33_657D | ecosystem: Environmental > Aquatic > Marine > Unclassified | place: USA: California...
GAAAAATAGTCTGGATGGTCATGGCAGTTTGGGGTGTTGAATCATTCACGTACAAAACTCTATAGTACTTTGCGGCCGTAATGACATCGAGTGTAAACCCAGCCGCGTTCACGGATGTGACTGTCGTGACGGTGTTTGACAGCACAAGTGGGAAACTTGCTGTGTTTGAAAATTGGACGAGGACGTTTCCGGTTGCAGTCACGGGTTGAATGTAAAAAGCGACACTGATCGATGCGTACTGAGTCACCTCTTCGGATGTTCCTGTGAATGTGGCACCTGCACCGAGTGCAGTTGTTGTTGAATTCAGAGTCGAAACGACTGCAACTTGCTCCGGGATGTATGTCATCTCTATGAAGTACAGAGACTAAATTTTCGCAAGATTATCGATTGGCACTCTGTACACGTCGAACAGTACTCACTTTACGGGGAGACTTTAAGAGTTTTAGATTTTCGGCGATATTTAGCCTACGATTCATCATTCTTTTTTCACGGTCCTTGGGGTAAATTTTACAATAAAGAACCTGTGACATTTTTGTGTTTGGGCGAGACCCGGCATATACAGGAACGTTACAACCAGTTATACCTGTTATTGTTGTAACAGGTTCATGGTTACCTGGCTTGAAACGACCATAAAAATTGCTTTCAGTCGTTCCGATAGGAAAGGTGCGCGACCTTCCAAAGTCAATAACCCACATACCAGCAATGTGACCTTTTGAGTTTACAGTCACGATAATGTTTCCTCCGTGAAGATTTCCATGTGAAACTCCTCTAACATGCATTTCGTCAATTAACTCGTGTACTCTTTTCTGTAGTGGTTTTATGTTTTTTGGACGAAATTTTCTATAATACTGCCTCAATGTCATTGTTTGACCACCACTTCCTACACGACCCATTATCATCACAGTAAGTTTATTGCCAATGGTATACATACTCAGCATGTTCTTAACCTCTTCTTTATCCTTAGGACGAAGACGGATTGTCAAGTGATTTTTCTTATTAAATCGTGGAACAACGTGGGTTCCCTGGAGGCGTAAAAGAGTTTTCCATTCCTGAGGAGCGTTGTTCGCTATGATTTTCATGTAACGACCATTATTTAATTCAAATACGCGACCATTAATCCCCCCTCCTATAGAATTCTTAATAGTTGGCCATTCTGGTTTGAGTTTCTTCATGAGATTGCGGAGTTTTTCTAGGTTGGGTGGCATAATGTAACACGAGATTTTTACCTAAATAATCGACCAAAATGTTCCTGTCCAGAAGAATGTCAACGCTTCGTAACCTCTTGTCATGGTCACGGATGTCGAGCCATCGATCGTGTTGGGGCTCGTCGCCGCCACGGTGACCCGGTAGGCGGTGTTACTTGTCACGAGTCCGGACTCATCCTTGACGACGTACGTCTTGCCTTGGACGAGGCTCGAACCCAACGGAAAAGTGACCGTGACGTTCGTGCCGTTCACCCCAATGTAATAATCATAGGGCTGAGCGGCGTAATCGCTCGAGATGCCAGTCTGGATGGGGTTGACACCGTACCACGGCGGCGGCGTTCCTGAAGAACGAGTGAAGCTCATCTATTTTTATATGATATATAATATGGCGACGCGTATTAATCGTATTAAAACACTTGCGTCAAACTCGTCGACACGGCTTCGTATCGTTGTAGGCCATGGAGGACTCCTTCCAGACAAACCCAGAGTGCCACCCGGTTCATATATTATATTTGTATCAAAGCCCGGTCATCTCTTGGCTCAGCGTATGGTTTTACAGTATCCACAGCTGTTCAACGGGAGGTATTTGAGAAGAGTTCTCAGAGGGGAAATTCCCGTGACACAGATACAGCCTCCACCTCTGAGAACATGGAAGAGACATTTCTATGGACCAGGTGATGTATACCCTAACCTTGGCTTAAATCTGTTCAATACTCATTTGAACGGGACGCCTCAACCCGGAACACAGTTTAATTTTACGTCCGGCGTCCACACACTCAACAATGGTACAAAAGGGATGCACGGTCAGACCAGAACACTTCATGACATAGTTACGCATTATGGCTCCGGTATATATATCGTTTCGGCGTGCCGAACAACGAGTGAACGCGCTGGGCCAAGTAGAAGTGGTCCAGGGTGGGCACAATTTAATCGTAATTTGAGTTTGTCCGGAGGAACACAGCGGTATGTTCCACGTATGCGTCCCAATGACCCTGCTCTCAATCGAAACGTTCAAAACTTGGAAAATGCGCAGGCGCGCTACGCAGCGTTCAAACGTTTACGTAACGCAAATTCGAGAGGTCGTTCGACCAAAAGAAGAGCCGTGGTACCTCCATTCGCGGCCGGTATGACATTCACATTTGCACCCGGTGTGAAGACGGTTCGGAGTCGTAAACGAACCTAAACAATTCCGAGAAACTCGCGACCAATCTTAGAGCCAACAAACATGAACACCAGACCTGTCAGCGCGACAAAAGCGTGCTGACGAGTCGCGGTCTGCATGTGCTGACGGAGGAGCTGGATGTGCGCCAGAAGCAAAATGAAAAAGCCGAGCCAAAAGATCGCGGTCCACGTGTCCATTAAAATTACCGGAGATTAAAAGTAGATGAGTCTCGTGTACTCGGGCGTGGAGCCCCAGCCGAGTCTGGCGTGGCAGTTCGAGTCGAGCAACGTCGACAGCGTCACTGGACTCGCACCGAGTTCACAAGTCTCACCGGGACCGGCGCAGCTCGTCGGAAGTGCAGCACTGGTCTCGAACGCCCCGACGAGCAATACGGCAGTGTACTTTCCGGGTGTATCAGGTTCATATATGAATCTGGGGACGAGTTCGCCTACCAACTTCAATCATAGTACTTCTAATATCTTTGTTGAAGCATGGGTGAATATTGTGTCACTATCAACAAACCCTATGATTTATGAAAGATATACAGCGGCTAATTTTACAGATTTCAATTTCTCTTTAAATTCGTTTGGTGTGTTGAGTTTGATTATGAAAGATGGGACTACTGGACTCAATTATACATCATCTAATGCATTTACAGCGAGCACAGGGACTTGGTATCATGTTGCTTTTTCATATGAAATAGTGAATAAAAATGCCACGGTATTTGTTAACGGCTTCCCTGGAACCGCTGTGACTTTACCAAATGCACCCAAATACACGAGCACAACACCCATTATGATAGGTGGTATGGATTCTCAAAATAATCACAACTTGTACATCCGCGACCTCCGCGTGGTCCAGGGAGGGATTGTTCCGACAACAAGCTTCACACCCTCCACGGCGCCGTTCTCTTACACCTTGCCGAGCTACGTGACGGGGTCGGGGTCCGTGGTCTTCACGCTCTTGGGGCAGTTTGTGACGTATCCTAGTGGAAAGTATGGTCTCGGACTCTCAAGTATAAACAGTCTAAGTTCTGTAACGTCGTATCTCAAGTATATACCGACAACTCCCATCACAGAGTCAAATGGATTCAGTATTTCATGCTGGGTCAACTTTCTTCAACTTCCGAATTCCGGTGGCCGAATGGCATGGGTAAATTTGTCAAATGGTACAGGATATGGGCAAGGCGTTTGGTTGTCGTATGATAGATACGGAAGTGGAACTTTTAGCTTATATTATGAAAACACTGGCGTTGGTTTTGCTACTCCATCTTATAATTTAACAGCCACTACAGGTGTGTGGTATCATGTATGTGGAACGATTGGCAAAGGTTCAGCTGATGTATATTTAAATGGGGTAAAAGGTACTACGGTATCATACTCAACGACAGGAACATCTTATAGTAACATTTATGTATGTTGTCACGTGAATGGCGCACCTACGCCGTATATTGTTGCAACTGAAATGTTTTCAGGTACGATCGACGATCTCCGCATCTACAACACGGCTCTTACGGCTGCCCAGGTTCAGTCGGTGTACTCGAGTCAAGGGGCTCCGGCGCCGAGTCGCGCGATGCCTCTGCCACAGCTCGCGTGGGATTTCAATGGGACAACGACGGATTATATTTCAGGTTTAGTGGCACAAAGTCCAACTCAACTTCAGGGTTTCTCGACGATAATGGTGAGTAACGCACCTACATCAAATATAGCTGCATACTTTCCGGGGAATACGACATTCCAGCTTACGGCACAAGGTCCTTTGAATAATTTAAACTTGGTGACAACAAATGTCTTCGCAGAGTCTCTCGTGTATATGAACTCATTGACGCCAACGAAGAGTACAGTTCTTTCAAGAGGTCAGTTGGCTACTTCTACGGATTGGTGGATGGGCGTAAGCAGTTCTGGAACTTTTCAGGCATCAGTTTCGAACACGTCAGGTGTTTCTTTCACGGCGTCGACCGTTGCAAACTTGACAACCGGAAGTTGGAATCATGTAGCTTTTTCATATGTTTCTTCGACCAAAACACTTTATACGTGGCTTAACGGAGCTTCACAAGGGACCGCCTTATTGACCGGAACAGCAAACACATATACCAGTTTTAGAACTTACATGGGAGGAGACGGCGGGTCGCAACTTGCTAATATGTATGTGCGTGATGTAAGGGTAGTGTCAGGTAGTGTTGTTCCGACGAGTGCAACTTTCACACCGGCCGCCGCACCATGGGGTTTAGCCCAAGCATCATACGTCTCAAATATGGGCACGAGTATATACGCATTTCCTTCACAAACTATCAATTATTCTAATGGAAAATATAATCAGGCTATTGTTTTGAAAAACCCTCTGAACCAAACTGCCCACCCGAACAATTATGTTATTTGGACGCTGAGCCCGGTTCTAGGGTCGACAACAACTTCGTATGGCTACAGTATAACTTTTTGGTTCAACCCGAGTGCCACGAATTCTTGGACCCAGCACATGGTGGAGTTGGCCGGACTAAATGGCGACGGAGACCTGAGGTTGTCTATACTAAATAACAAATCCAGAGTTGAATACAATATCAACACGTCAGCGTCGGCACGAACATTCCAAGGTGTTTCATCTTCCAATAATTATATAGTAAATGGATGGAACCATTTTGCTATTACATTATATGAATCGGTTTCTGGTACTAGTTTATGTTTCTATCTAAATAATGTCCTGGAAGGCACGTTGACATCTGCATGGGGTACTCTTAGAACATTCCCTAGACTTGCTGCTGGAAATTATCCTACTGGTCAGACGTATCCATTCGGATACGACGGTCTTCTCGACGACCTCCGCATATACAACACGGCTCTGACTGCCGCACAGGTAAGGTCTATTTACAATCAACAGGGTGTGCCGGGGAGGGCGGTTCAAGTCAGAGCGGTTCAACCTCTTCTTGTCGGAAATGCGACTATATTATATGGGTTAGCACCAACTGGTAATACGGCGGCGTATTTTCCGGGGACCGTAAATGATTATATAAACCTTGGAACTTCAACGCCTACTAATTTTGATGCTTCAACATCCAACGTGTTCTTCGAGGCTTGGATAAATTGGACCGATTTTGGTGGAAATCGTATTTATGGGCGTTATTTAAATCCACAAGCAACGTCTTCATTAAATTTGTATCTGAGATTGAATAACGGACTACTCCAATTAAGTGGTGGGACTGGTTCTACGTCTGGAAATTCAACCACATTCACTGCCGGTGTTTGGTATCATATAGCCTTTTCCTCAATTCCAGGTGGTTCATCTTACGTTTTCGTCAATGGTGTACCGGGAACTGGAACGAGTTTGACATATACCGCTCATAATGCAACTTATAACACATATATAGGTTCTGGAGCCAGTCAATATTTGAGTGGATACATCCGCGACCTCCGTGTAGTTCAGGGGGGAGTCGCGCCGACCACCGCGTTCACACCCGGGTCGGCACCATGGGCATATGGTTCTGTTCCTTCATATGTTATAACGGGGACTAATGTTTTGGGTTTGGCGGCTCAATATATGTCACCGATGCCCATGTCCGGCACGCCCCTCTTCACCCAATTGTCCCCAAGTGCAACGAGCTCCGCCGTGGGTGCGTTTAGCTTACGGGCAGTCAACGGAACCGTGGCAAAGGCTGTGCAGGTTCGTAACGGGACGACCAGTGCCATACAGGACTTTTACGCCGATCGACTCGGGAACCTGCTGACGGCCCCGGTGACTGGACAGACGTTAGCAAACTGGCTTGGAACTGCGACCGGGTACGTCACGACGTGGTACGACCAGTCGGGTGCTGGAAATCACATGTCGTGTTCAAGTGTCGCAAATCAACCTAAAATTGATTTGGTTAATAAGTTCATCGACTTGAAACCGAGCGCATATTTTGACGTTTCTGCGGGAACATCCGGACCAGTACCGTTCCAGAGTACTAAAAACTATACCGTCGTGTTTCGGCACGGACAATTTATTGGTTCCGGACTTTTTTGCGCAACTCAAAATTCAGCAGGTCCATATGGAAATTTAGTAAACAACTTTAAAAAAGGAACCGGTGCGACATATACCCAATACTGGTACGGAAATGATGTTGTTAATAAAGGCGTTCTTGCGACAGGCAATCGTGTGAGTTACAAATGGGATGGTACAAATCGATCACTCTATGTAAACGGAACTTTAGCAGACGCGACACCATCGAGTGGATGGGCACAAACATCAGCTGCGATTCAAATGATTGGAAAAACTAATTTTGATGCCACAATGAATGGTGAATTATATGGGGCCTTCATGTTCACGACGGCACTTTCAGATGCAGATAGGATACTTTTGGAAAACTTTTTGTAAATTTAAAACTCACAATCGACACTGACTTTCCATTGACCGTATGCGTCGCCGGTCGCCGTCACGGGTGCGAGTATACGCGCCGAACTCTGGTCAAAGTTTGAGTTGTCAAAGTTCAAAGCACCCAAGTTATTGCTTTCGGGTGTTGAAATGACCGTGAATGTCGGGGACGTCTTGGGTCTCTTTTCGGTGTTGAAATAGACTGAACTGCGCAGGAACCCTCCAGTTACGTTGTACCCACCCAGACGCGCGATGGAAGGTTCGTAGTATCTTTGGCACTGAGTAAGTTCAAAACCTATGTGTCGTCGTTCGAATGGTGTCGCGACCGAGCCCGATTCGAACTGGACGCCTGTAATAAAAAGTCTTGAGTTCAAAGACCCTGCATAGTTGATATTTGCACTTGATGGTCCTGTATAGTTTCCGGCTGCCCACGCACCCGCTGCAGCTTGGAATGACGTTCCGTTCCACATCATAAATCCAACCTCCGCGCCGTCAAGCTGTCCCGAGAGCCATTGACCTGTCGTGTCTCCCGAGATGGCGACCGTCTTGTATTCCCATACATTTGCTCCATTAATTGTATACGTAAACGGAAAACTCCTCGTGTAATTTCCGGCAGATTCACCGGCGTTTCTCACAAACCCACCACCAGTTCCGGTTATTGAACTGAAGGCCCAGAAACTGAGCGTGACTGGCTTCGCTGTTGCTTGACCCCATACAAGATCGACCAAGTTAATACCTTCAATGACTTGGCTGATGAAAAAATAATCACCTGCATTGACAGTACTTGTTGTTGATACTTGCATTCCGTAATAACTCGTGAAACCTGCAGGGGATGCGATTCCGAGGAGATTCTGGCCAACAAGACACCTTCCGGAACCGGCAATTTCAATTTTCCATCTGTCAATTACTCTTGTTAAACCGGTCGAAGGAGTCGTGTTCGCACCGGCGTTCCGTTGGTCGATGATAAAGTCGCCATTGATGATGCGATTTTTGAACGAAACTGGGTTGGTCGTACTGACCGTCGCCGCGAACACGTTCGTTGTTGTCACAGCATTTGCGGCATACACATTGGCTCCTCCACCCGTCAGGGTCACCGTCCCTGCGACTAGAGAATTCCAACGATTAGAAGGACCACCTAAACTGTATGTTAAATCTGAAGATGGCGCTAAAATACCTGCATTGAAAAAACCCCTTGCGACTCCTGCCGTCGAAAAATAAATAGCGTTGACGCCGGCATTAATAGTAAGAGACCCACCTGAGTTTGTCACGGTTGCTCCGGGAAAATTGGAAGCCGTAGAATAAACATCAAGTTGAGCGGCGGGTGCCGTTGTTCCTATACCTATACGTCCGTTCGAATCCATCACGAAAATATTGGACCCACCGCTTGCATTCGAAAACACGACGATGTTCGAACCCAAAGTTCCCGGACCTACGGTGAGTCCCGTCGTTACTGCCGCCACTTGCAAGTTTGATGTCGACGCGACGTTCAGGGTTGTACAAGAAACAAATGGAATTGTGAGTGTATCAAAGTTAAATACTGTATTTGTTGCATTCGATGTGAATCCAGCCGTTACAATATTTGTCGTCGTCACAGCATTTGACACGTACAGATTGCCAGTGACGTTGAGTGTCGTTTGGCCAGTTGTGCCCGTAAGGGTCGATGTGTTTGCAAAGATGTTCGTTGTTGTCACAGCATTTGACGCGTATACGTTGCCAATGACGTGAAGATTGGCCGAGGGGGTCAATGTTCCAAACCCTATCGTACCACCTGTAGTCACGAGAGCAATATTAGATGAGTCTATACGAACTGAAGTATTACCATTTACTCCAACGACATGGAATCTTGTCTGAGGAGAATTTGTACCTATACCCACCTGTCCACCTGATTGGATGCGCATCTGTTCGGTCGTCGGAGGACCTCCAGTATAAAATATATGAGTACTTCTCGTACGGTAACCCAAATCACATGATCCCGAACCACCTACGACGCTGAACCCAGCGTATACACTTCCGGTTATATTTGAAAACAAAACAATCTTATTAGGAACGACTGATGCGTTGGCAGAATTATCAAAAATGAGACGATTGACGGGACCGGTAGTAGCGAAATTTGTATTTGTTATGGCTGAATTCCCTATGAACACATCACCTTGTTCGACGTGCAAATTTGCCTGAAGTGCAAAAGGTGAAGGTCCCACAACGACATCATTCATTGCATAAACATTATTGGTGGTCAGTGTGTTTGTGAGTGTGAGTGTCGAGAGATTTGAAAGCTGCCAGACGTTCAGGGTTCCCACATTTGCCGTTGTCGCAAAGACACTTGTTAGGTTAGAAATACCATAAACGTTCAGAGTCGTCGCGCCGTAGACGACCGCCGAGTTTACAGTGAGGTAACCGACATTCAACGTCGCAATGTTCGCCGTGGCGACAACCAGGTTGCCAGTCAGCGTCGTGTTCGACGATACGTTGAGATATTGTGTGTTGATGTACGGGATTGTAAACGTGTCGAAAAAGAATGTTGCGTTGGCCGCGTTGGCCGTCATCGACCCAGTCACGTCGAGCGTGTCGAACACGTGCACGTTTCCGGACGTCACGGTGTTCGACACGTAGACGTTCCCGGTCACTTGGAGGTTCGACGTCGGTATGACGTTTGAACCGATTCCTACGTACGGAACATAGTAAATCGGATCGCCTTTGGTGCCGGTCCATTGTGTGAGACCGTCTATTGCGACATTCTTTATCCGAGATATGCGCCCACACTTGTCGATTGTAATTTGGGCAACGTCGTACGCGTTTCCGTATGTACCGGAACGGTACGACCCTGAACAACACTCTCCTTTGTTTGCTACACAATCTGTCATCTATCAATCGTAAACATTTTTTCCAGTTTTACAAGTCGAGCCGCGCGCGTCTTGTTCTTTTTGAGAATATCGACGTAGGTTGCCGCCCGCTCGACATCAAGCTCAAGTTGGAGCGGCGCAATCAGACGTTCGAGTTCGTCCATGCGCGTCTTGGCCGGTTTGGTCTCCGGCTTGTACTCTTTCAGGAGTTTTTTCGCCAAACGATACTTTTCGAGCGCGTGCGGAATCTCGTCCGTGGCGTACTTGAGCTCGGCTTCAAACTCGAGCAGCTTCTTCTCGTGTCGCTCGCGCCTCTCGGCTTCTGGCAAACGCCCGTAGGCCCAAAACGCCGACCCGATGTGCTCTGGGCACGCCGCCGCGAGACCCGCCGCCGTCCCTGGAAACTCATCACGAATCATGTCAAGTTCACGGTGGGCATCGCCTTCGTAGTACTCGAGAACGTACTCGCGCGCCGAAGGCCACTTGGGCTGCCCTTCGTAGTCAGACTCTTTGGCGTGCCAACGGCAGCCGTCCGCACAGTACACGCGGTAGTTGTCATCGATACCGAAACAAATGCCCCAACCCATTTGTGATATCGGCACCAATTATCTTTAACGCCGTCCGGTTATTTCGCGCCGAAATGGACCACGTTTCATGTTCGCGATGCGTTCAAGATTTTTTATGAGACTTCCCAGATTTGATGCGTTTATATTGTAGCCCAGTCGCCGGAGTTTCATAAACAATGTTCTTTCGAGAATTCCAAGTGGTTCATGATGACTTTCGACTTTGTTTTGGAGTCGCTGGAGCCGGTTCGACATTTTCATATGAATTTTAGAAAACTGGTTAAACGGCATATTTTTTGGCAAGTTTTGAGCCCATGGACCGGTATGCCGACCGTTGTAATATTTCGCAAAACGTTCATAGTTTTCATAGTCTTTGTTGTACACAGATCGGGCCGCAAGTAGTTTCTTGGCCGCCTTGATAACATTGCGTTCCATTTATATTGGACAAGAAAAATTACGATAAATCATATTAAAAAACTTTATTTTAGTAGAGTAGGTATGGCGGATGATTCGCAACGAGTCAAATATGTGTTTGTCGATTCGACAAACAGAGACGTGACACTTTATCCATACGGAAACACATTCACGCTTCACCTGACCAGTCCGCTCCACAGCGTGATCCAGGTGGATCTGGTCGCAGCCCGAGTTCCAAACACAATGTACAACCTGACCAACGGCACGAATGTCCTGATCTGGTCGGACCTGACGACGACATCAAACATTTCAATTCCGACCGGCTACTATTCCGCGGACGGTCTTGCCCAGGCGTTGACAAACGCATCCGGGTTGTTGTTCAACGTCGATTTTTTGTGTTCCGAGGGAAAGTACATGTTTTCGAGCAACGTGGCGAGCTTCACAATCGAAGGAAAGACGGCCCAGATTCGTTCGATGCTCGGCATTGACTCGGGCGTCCTTTCCAGTTTTTGGTTCGCGACGAGCGACATTTATGCACACGACCCGACGTACGTCGATCAGAGTTTGTACAAGACGTCCCGGATAGCCAACCTTTCGACGAACGAATATGTCTTTCTGGACATTGAAGAACTTCGAACAACGTCCGTCCTGGATGCCAAAAAGTTGATCCAGGGAACGACCGAAGGTTCTACTATCCGGAGTACATTCGGCATGATTCCACTGGACGTTTCGTCCGGGTGTATAAAAAACTATAAAGAGACGACCGATTACAAGCAGTACATTTTGTACAACACGCCCATTCCCAAGCTCGATCGCCTGACGGTTCGGTGGATCGACCGGACCGGCAATCTGCTCAACTTTCAGGGGTTTGAGCACAATGCGTTTACGCTCCGGATACATTGCGAATATCACAATCCGCCACCACCGACCCCACCCCTCCAGGATATACAAATTCAACGTATCGTTGATGCAATGCAGCACGCGCCGCCACCACCCAAACCTCCTGATGAAAAAAGAGCGTTTGGCCGTTGGGTCATTGTTGTTTTGGTCATTTCTGTCTTGGCGGCATACATCGCGTATGTCCGATTGTTACGTCCGTTGGTCGAACGCCTGACGGCTCAGCCGCCTGTGGCGCCCCCGGTTTTCAAACCGAAAATAACTTACTCCTGACGGGAGCCGTTCACGACACCGACACGGCGCAGGGACATCATGATGAAGATGGCCAGCAGGGACGTGAAGATGGCGCTCAGCAGGTAGTAGGAGCCACCATTGCGGTTAACGTTCACCAGCTGGGAGATCATGTAGCGGACGACGTCCATCCACGCAATCGCCGAGGCGAAGAAAAAGCCGGCCGAGGCGAACATGGCAGTCTGGGTAGTAACATCACCAACAAGAGCAAGAGACATTTTGATATTGACTGATAAAAAAATTTCCGTTACTCGTCCATAAAGTCATCCTCCTCCTGGAGAATTACTGAATACTTGACGCGTACCGGAAGTTCGTCGTCGTCCGAGTCATCGTCCGACACATCAAATGCATGAATTTCCTGATATGTTTCATAGCCGTCCATTCATTCTAGTAGTTCCTTAGCTTTGTTGATTGCGGTTTTTAACGCCATTTCGGCTGGACTCTCTGGTTCCCACGAGTCCCACGTCTGGGAACAGCGGTTCATGTTCACGTACAGCTCCTCGTCGCCTGTGTACTCACTGAAAGGCTCTTCGTTGTCGTCAACTTCTTCGATTGAATCGTCGTCGTCACTGTCCTCGTCGTCCGACAAGAGAGTGCCGATGTGCCGACCCATGACATTTCGGGCCGCGAACATGAGACCGAGCGCCATATCCTGAGCAGTCACGGTCGACCGACCACACGCCGTCGCATACTTGGCCGCCAGAAGCACAGACGCTTCGAGAACAGGTGTCAGGATCTCTTCAGCCGCTTGCTCCATGTATCGGAATAGGTGTCGGAATCTCTATTGGAAGAGAACCGATGACCGTAAGCGTGTAATCGTACCAGCCCTGATTGCGACACAGGGGACAACGGATGGTGCAGGTGGGAACTGGGCCTCGGTGCGGGTCGTTGTAGGCGATGTGGTACGACCGGGTCAGGCGACGGGTGCAGCCAGTACACAGTTCGTGACCGCATGCGAGAGTTCGCTTGGTGTTGTTGACCCGGAACATCTTTTCGTAGCACACGGGACAATCTGCAATTTGCTCATCCTGGACAGTCGATGCAGCGAGAGCGATGCAGTGTTTGCATGTCGACCGTGAGTCGTCGATGAGCGTCTCTTTGCACAGAGTACACAAACGGGAACTGTTCAGGATATAAAACATTTCCCGACGTGTTTCATCATCCGGACAATGAAATCGTTTGAGGATCCGAGGCCACTTTGAAACACCCGAATAGTACTTGACGATGTAATATCCGGATGCAGGTCCATCAATAAGCTTGAAGCGGACTTCGTGTTTGTTTGTGTAATTCATTTGTTTTCAGGCGTGCATATTTTTTAAGAGTCGTCGTCGTCATAGTATTCCTCCCCCTGGTACTCGTCATCGTCCTCGCCCGATTCTTCGTCGGCCGACTCTTCGTCGGACAATTGGTCCTCATCCGAGGGCACATAGTCTTCGTCGTCCGAGTCTGTCATCTCACGGACCCACATGTCCTCGCCGATCGATACAAACCCGATAATAGACTCGTCATTCGTGTTGAGGTATTCAGTCACAGACTCGTCGTCAATTTCGTACGTGTCGTCTTCGTAGCGGTAGATGACCCGGCCGTGGTCACGGTCGTTGGTCGGCGAAAAGTACTGGATGGTGTAGGTTCCGTCGGCGTGCTCCTTGGTGATCCGGGCAATCAGGTTTGCGGGCTTGGCTGCACCGACATCGGTCCACACGCGAATGAGGCTCATTTTCTGGTCCAGGCGTAGAAATTTTTATATACATAATCGACTCGATGATGAACGTTCACACGCGGGACATCCTCTCATGAATAGGGGTGGGAGCGTGTGTGTATGGGCGACCGTCTGGACGACCGTCACCTGGGGTGGAGGCTCGACTCGGGTGACTGGTTTTTGATTTTTATGAATTTTGCAATATCCGTCATGATGTGCCGACCGACTACACCGCGTGTTTTTGGCCGTCAGACCGAGACACGTCACCGGTCCGTGCTGTTGAACAATTGGTTCAATGGACGAGAGGTCCCTGAGCAATTGTCTCATCGAAATGTCGTAGGTTTGAGAGATTCGTTCGAGAATTTTGTTGACACGCTCATTGACACGCTTCTCAACCTCCTCCTCGATGAGACGAGTTATTTGTTCCATTGTTTGACAAGAGCCACACCTCCTTAAAAAGGTGTCTCTATAGAGATGTATGTGGGCTTCGCTCGACCTGACCGATGTAACCCATGCCGGGTGCCGCAACGGCACAACAAAGTTTTCGGTCGGCACAAAACCGCTACGGTTTCAGATTCCGCGCGGCCGCGTGTTGTTCGGGGGACTTTCGGGGTATAAATCAATCACGGTCGAGACGACCGATCAGTTTGCCGAGTGGTGGCGGACTGAGCTCGAGCCTGCGCTCGCATCCGGTTTGTCTCCGTTCAAGTCGAACATGACCGGGAAGAATCTTCGTCTGAAGGTTGATACTTCGACTCAGGTGTTTGACCTGAATCGGAACATCAAGTTTCCGGAACTTGTCGAGGGTGCATTTGCAGGCATGACCGTTTCATGCATTATCGAAATTATCGGAACGTATTTTTTTCAAGAGATGCACGGTTTGACGTGTCGCATCTATCAGTTGGTTGAGAGGCCGCTCGCTGACATCCCTGAGGAGGACACCGACACGACTCAACTCAAAGGGTTTGCGTTTCTTACATGAGGCGACGACGGCTCAGAATGCCCTGCAGCGTCGCGTACGAGTTGATGCGGCGGCGAGTGGACGGCTCGCCCTTGCCGTACTTGGACTTGGGCTTCATGCCGTAGGGCACCTTGTTGTGCGCCATGACCACAAACTTGCTGGCGCCACGGGTGAAGTGGGTCGCCTTGGGGCGGTAAGTCCGGCCGCCACCTGCGGTGCGGGTGAACAGCTTACCGTTATCGGACTTGAAAACGCGCTTGGAGCCGGCGAGGAAGCGGGTTGCCTGATGAGTCATTTTTAATATAGACGCATATTTTTTTACATACGGCCATGGATCTCCTTGGTCAGGGCATACAGTGCCTTCCCCTTGGCGCCGACGTTCATGAGCACCATCTCGCCCGCCTGGATACCCATCTGGGCGCGGGCCTTCTCGGTCGCCACGGCCCACGGGTTCTTCTTGCCCTTCTTGGCCGCCTTGACGCTCACAATCTCACCGGACGCCTTGGACACCTTGAGCTTCTTCTTGGTCAGACCGCCTGCGGTGTGAGTAGCCGCGCCGTGCATAACCTCTGCGCGAGAACCAACAGCCTTCATTTAAAACATGGCGTATATTTTTTTTACTGAAAACGATTTTGCAATGAGTTCATATAAGTATTTGGGTTGAAATTTTTGTTTGTAGAATACATAGTGTTGAATTTGTAGACGGGGGTTCCATTATTTGTAAAGAGACCACCACGAAGCCCTTTGTACACAGCTTTTCCGTACACAGTCTTCTTGCCGATGTTCCGCCGGGTCGCATGGACAATACGGTGTTTCAGATTCATTTAAAGAGGACGGACATTTTTTTGGTGTATGAACAGAGAAGATGGGTGAGTGTGCAGTCTGCTATGGCGAGTGTGGGAATATGCGTCGGCTGGTGTGCGGCCATGAATTTTGTTCCAAGTGTATTTGTGAATGGTACACCAAGGGATCTGGAAACGGCTGTCCGATGTGTCGTCGGCCCATTTACTTTCGCGGGCTTCGTATGATGCGTAAACAGTGGGACGAGATTTCATGGCGCGAAAAGGCGGATGAATTCTTTGCTGAGGCTTTTGATTACATTTTTGAAATCAATCAGGGTCTTCCCAAGTATTTTTTGATTGAGGATCTTCGGGACCTTGAAAGTACGTACCAGGTGCTCATTGAGGACCACGCCGACCTAGAAGAAATTGAGTACATTATGTACGAACCGGACGAATATTACTTTTCAATCCGTCGGTTTGGGCGCGAACGCGAAAAGCCATGTGTGGATTGTATCCCTGATAAGCCGCCGGTGATTCGACCCGTCCATGACGTTCTGCCGTGGTGGCTCTCAATATAGGTGGTTATTGAAATAGTTGTTGAAGTTGGCAGGAAGACGTTCTGGTGTAATGACGCGACCGGTGCGTCTCAGGCCGTGTACGGCACTCGCCCGTGCGAAATTTGGAAATGCCCGGTTGACACACGTACGACTTGGGCATCTGAACCAGTTTCTCCGAACAGCCGCCATTTGTCTGTGGACCCGTGCCATCATTGCTTTATGGCGGTTGCGTGCAATCTTGTTCAAGAGACGTGGATTGGCATTGATGACGTTTCTGGCGGTACGGTTTGTCGCACGCAGTCTGGCCAGGTTTGTACCGGACAGACGCATCAGTGCATTATTGTTCAGGTAGGCCGGGCGACGGTTAGGCGAGGAACTCTTTCGAGGAGGGGTCATTTATTACAAGACGATATAAAAAAACGACGCTTCGTTTCAGAAATGGTGAAACCACTTTTGCTTCTTGATGTCGACGGCGTGCTCGTGCGTGACCGGCCTCTGCTTGACCACGTCCGTTACAATGTAAATGCCTACGTGGCGAAGAAACTTCCGAACGTAAAGAATCCGGGTCGTGTGAATCAGATTCTGTACAGTCAGTACGGTCATACCGGTCGCGGACTTTTTGACGCGTTCAAAGTCGACACGTCGGATTTTACCGAAAAAGTGTACGACCGAGCGCTCATGGCTCACCTTTGGGAAGTTCTTTCCGGGACTGAGTTTCAACAAGAGGCGGCCGAAATTCATGACCTCACGAAGGATTGGGACGTTCGATTGTTTTCGAACGCGCCGCTCGTCTGGACGTTGCCGGTCGCATCGGCGATAAGCGACGATCTCAAGGTGTCCCGGAGTAATTTTTACCTGAAACCGGACCCGCGCGCCTATGTCAAGTTTCCGCAGAATCGCAAAAAAGTGTTTGTCGACGACTCGATTATGAATCTTCGTACGGCAAACTATATGCACAAATGGACGCCGGTTCATTTTGACCCGGCGGTCGACAAAACTGGTCCGTCCGAGTTTACGACGGTCGGTTCTATCTGGGAGCTTGGTTTGTTCCTGCGGTCGTATCTTTTGTGATTATTTTTTGGGACGAATCGCCTTTGGGGCTGAAGGCGACGTCGCTTTGCGACCGTACAACGACTTTCCATTCTGGCGAATGACATACACACCCTTGAGAGTCAAGAAAAACTGACGACCCTTCTTATTATAATAGGGTGTCGGTATTCTACTTGCTACACCCACCTTCTTTAATAGGGCTTCGCGGCGAGTCGGCTCGGGGGCTTTTGTGCGGTTCACGAGAGCCTGACGACGGGTAAGTTCACGCATCAAAAGCAGAGCGGCAGAACGTTTTGACATTTATATATAACTATGAGTTATTTCACAGAATGGAACATCTTTGCAATCGTCCGCAGCGTCATCTGGCACATCCCTGGAATCTGAACCGCAAGCTTCTCGTCAGCGAGCACGTCGGCGCACACACGCGATTTGGTCACCTGGAGGTCCACGATGCTCTGCTCGACGCTCGGGTACTCGTCCGACACATTCTTGTAGATGAACTTCTTCACGATGACCGCCCGCTTCTGCCCAGTGCGATCCGCCCGGCCGATCGCCTGAAGCTCGGTCGCCGGGTTCCACGCCGGCGCCATGATGTACACACGGGACGCCTCTTGAAGATTGAGGCCGACACCGCCCGCCTTGATCTGGATGAGGAACACTGCATTGGGACCCGCCGCACGAAACTGTGTGATGCGCTCTTCGCGGTCTTCTTTGCCGACGTGGCCATCAAGTCGAAACACCGGAATGTTTTTGGCCACCAAAAGCTCCTGGATGCGGTCCGTCTCGGATGTAAACTGTGTAAACACCAGCGCCTTTTCGTCCGGGTGCGTCTCGATCATCTCCATCAGCGTCTCGTGCTTCTTCGAACGGCCCAAGAACGGTTCCGGGTCGGTCGAATTTTTCGTCGCCATGCCGTCGAGGAAAAGTTGCGGCCAGATCATCGTTTGGCGGATCCGCAACAGACACTCGAGCACCACCATCGAGTTCATGCCGGTCACACCTCCTTTGAGAGTTTCTCGGCCGGCCATGAACGCTTCAATGTACAGATCGCGTTCTTCAGGGTACATGTCCAGTTCGACATTTTCGAACGTAGCCGTCGTGACATTTCGCGTGCGTCGCAGTACATACTTGGTTCGAACCTCGTCAGTCGATCGCGCCACCGTCCCTGGGGATATGCCGAGAAAACCGCACAGAGCAACAAAGTCTCGCATGCTATTGAAGACAGGTGTACCAGAAACGATCCAGCGTACGTCAGCAGGAAGATTCCGCAAAGTTTTGTACGTCTTGGATTTAGGGTTGCGAATCTCATGACCTTCATCCAGAATAATTCGACCCCAGTTGATGTCATCGGGCACGTCCGCCACCACAGAATACGGCACCAAAACGATGGATGCAAGGCGCCATACACGAGTCGGCCCATCAAATACATGGACATCAAGCTCAGGAGCGAATCGGTCAAGTTCCTTCCGCCATTGACCAACGATGGATTTGGGCACGACGATGAGGGTGTTCTTAAGACGATTACGACGGATAGTTTCGATAAGTTGTAAAGTTTTGCCCAGACCCATCTCGTCGCACAAGAAACCGCCAGGCGTGGACCCAGCCTCGCGACCGAGCATCCACGCGACACCAGCTTCTTGGTAGTCGAAGAGAGCCATTGAACTGTTTGCATATACAGACCATGTGTCCTTCCGCCTTATGTTGATGACATGACCCACTTTTTTCTGTACAAAGTATAATATGAATAATACTGCTGCGAATCAGCTTTTTGAGAGTTTATTTCCGGCCGCACCAGCTCCTATTCCCGCCCCGCGTCCTAATCGTAAACAACAAGCTATCAACATCTCGAAAGCAACTGGTAGAGGGTTGTTGGCGACTGGAAAACTGATAGGAAGAGGTTTGTCGGCGACGGCAGGAGGTCTCTCACAAGCTGGACGTTATGTTGCACTCAAGAGCGAGACGCTCGTCCAAAAACTTGAACGAGCTAAACTCAATCTCGCCGAGTTGGAAAGACGCAAGGCTGCGAACAATTCGAGCGTCCCGATCGAAAAAATAACCAACCTCAAGGTGTATATTAGAGGTCTCCAAGAAAAACTCTCACAACTGCCAACCAATAATTCATCTTTTTTAGAAAAACTCAAATTTGGAAACGGTGGCGGCAAACCAATCCCAAGAAGACGTTCGCTCCGAACTTCGCAGAATATACACAACGCCGGCAGAGAATACAGCAAAACGAAAAGCCGTCAACTTCTGGCCAACTTTCAACGTGCCGTACTTGAATTACAATCGATGGAATCAAACAGTAGCCGTCGCAGAAATCTTCTCGAAAATTTTAAAAGCTACGGACCTTCTAATCGCACTTTCCAGAATATGGTGAACAGATATATCGAAAGAGAAAAGTCAAAGCCGAAAACAAACAACAAGGGTCGGGTAATAGGGGGTGCCACTGTGTCTGGCAATGGACGCGGTGGTCAACAAATTATTTTCGGAGGCGGTGCACCGGGTCAGGCTCCGGCCGCGGCTCAGGCTCCGGCCGCGGCACCATTCCCTTTCCCTATGGCAGGTCCGGCGGCAGCGGCTCCATATCCAATTCAGATGGGCGGTGGTGCGCCACCACCCCAAGTTTCTGTCAAGGTGAACACGCGTCCGAACGTCGGTATGCCTCGAGGCCCGAACGTTGGTATGCCCCGTGGCCCGAACGTCGGCGTCGCGGGCGTGAACCTGCCGCCTCCGTCCACTTCTCAGGTGAATATGGTTGAAAACGCAGGTGGTCCCATGGCTATCCGGAAAGCCGTCACGGCTCTGAAGCGCGCAAACGGTAATGTCAATGTGGCGATGCGGGCGACGGGCCTGCCACGTCAGACCTTTACGAACGTAAAAAATTTGGGTGGTGTCAACATCGCGCCACGCATTGCAGCCTCGGTCGTCAGACACAGAAAGAGACGCACGACCAAAAAGAAACCGACCCACAAGGTCCGCAAGCCTTCCATCCGAACAAATCGGATAAAGAAGGTGGTCCATAAAGTACCACGGAAGAACCTCGAGCGCTTCGTGCTGCTATGGGCCCTAAGACGCAAACGCTAAACTCTGACACGTTCAAGTACATCATGACTTTGGATTCTATCCGCCGAAAATACAAAAACGTCCCGTCATGGATCCGGATCACAACTATTACCATGACGTGTCGTTTTTTTGCGGACCGTATTGATATCGCGCGGATTAAAGAGTATTTCACGACTCATAAAGATGTTCGGATTCGTCGGTCCGGAGCGTTGACCGACGGAAACAAATGGACCATGCGCGAGTCTCCCTCTGAGTTTTATAATCAGGTGACCATCGGCTACGAAGATGCCTACACGGTCAAGGCGATCAAGGTGTTCCCGAACGGCTCGTTTCAGGTTGCTGGTTGTGCCGACCTGACGGATTGTCGGCGTGTGTGTGAACAGTTGGGTCATATTCTCGGTTCTATTTTTGAGCAGCCCATGCCGGCTGATGCGTTCAAGGTGGTGATGATAAACACAAACTTTGCAATGAACCAGTCGGTGAACCTAATGGAGATTTTTGAGAAGCTCGGCCGTTCCAAGAAACATCGGTTCGAGGTGTCGTTCAATCCGGATCGGTATTCGGCCGTCAAGATTAAGTTTCAGCCCCGGCCAAACATGAAGCAGGTGACCGCGAGTGTGTTTAGTACCGGCAAGGTGATTGTGACGGGCGCGGAGACGCTTCAAGAAATTGTGTTTGCGTACGACGTGCTCAACTCGGAGCTGCTCAACGTGTCGACCGAGACGAAGGAGGACCTGACGAAGAGTATTTTTATGGGTGCCGAGTTTGGGAAGTGGGTCCCGGTGCTTGCAGCTCGGGGTATTCAGGCGTGGGCCTAGACCTCCTCGCTGACATCACTAAAATTGGTGGTTGACCCACCGTAGACCGACCTGCCCGCCAACGACAAGAGCTGATCGGCGACCCGGCGCATCACGGGCGACGCGGGAGTAGGGGGACCACCAGAGGACATTCCAGGGATTTTGAGTTCTAAATGATTTTGTAATTTACGTTCGATTGGATTTCCTTGTTCGAGTGCCGTGTTGAATTCCGAGAAGCATTCCGACAAGAATGGAATGCCTTCTGTGACGCGTTGTTCCCGTGCGATACTGAGTTCTTTTGAAATTTTCAGGGCCAGACGTTTGAAAATGATTGATGACCGGGTCGAGTTGGTCATCTTTTCGTTAATCTTCATGAAGAGTTGGATCGAACCGACGACGCCCGTGCCGGCACTGAGTATCGCATTCAGAATACTGACGTACTCCTGATTCATGAATGAATTCAGACAGATGGCCGTTAGCGCATTGGCCGCCGAGACTATCAAAATAGGAATGTTAAACTTGGATGAGAGTTTGTTGTAATAGTGAAACTCTTTCAGGTTGTGTTCACAAAGCACGAGACATTGTTTTTCCATTTTTGCCAGAAAGGCTTCTTCTTTATCGTGCCAGACGTCCGACTTGGTCATTAATTTTAGCGCACTTTTTTTCTTTCACCAGAGTAAATGTCGACGCGCCTTGGAATGGGTGACGGCCGGTGCTTTACCGTCTATGACTCTACCCGCCTGTATAACGATATGATGATGCAGAAGCAGAACATCACCTACGAAGACAACCTGTCTTTCCGCCGTTACCTTCAGGAGAAGGGCCCGGACGCTTTTTTCGTACCGGCAAATGCGGCCTGCAGCCCTCCTGGGTTTGCGGCCCAAGGAAATTCTGGCAATTAAGTAAATGAATGAGACGTACAGAATCGATCGGTATGTCGCAGCCAAAAAAAGATATATGAAATCACTCGCCGCGACGGAAAAGTTGAAGCGCGAAATGAACAAGGCGGCCCATCTTTTGTTGGGTCACGGTGCAAACAATGCAAACTTGACCCATGTCCAATTTAACTTTATCAACAATATGATTCAGCGTGAGAGACGGTTTCGCATGGCGAACCGTGTCTTGTCGCGTTCGCTTCCGAGAAACGTGCGTTACCGTATTTTGAATGGTTAAAAAAACAAGTCGATACATGTGTAATGCATATTGTGATTGACGGGAACATCGGTTCGGGCAAGACGACCCAGTTGGAACTGCTCGAACAAAATGGTTGGTCCGTCAAGCGTGAACCGCTTGACGAATGGCCTTTGGATCTCTTTTACAAAGACATGTCCCGCTGGGCACTTTTACTGCAAATGAAGATTCTGCAGACGCTCCGGCCGGTTCGGGACGGTGTGACCGTGTACGAACGGTGTCTGCTGAGTACGCGCCACGTGTTCTGGGAGTACCTGCGGACCAAAAAGCTCGTGACGCCCGAAGAGGACAGCGTCTACCAGAATGCATACGAACAGTACTTGTGGCTTCCGGACGTTTACATTTTCCTGGCCAAGTCGCCCAAGACGGCCTACGAACACATTCAGAAACGGAAGCAGGTTGGCGATTCGCGGGTGACGCTTAAATATCTGGAGGAACTTCACGCTCTGTACGAAAAGATGCTCATGAATGTCCCGTGCAAGGTGCACGTCGTGTCGACTGAGGGGCGTACGCCAGCTGAAGTGTACGCCGAAGTTTCCACGATTTTGTCTCGCTACACGGTAAAGGACAAGAATGGCGTGTACCGCCATAACAGCTTCAGGTCGAAAGTGTCGCAAAGGGCCTCTGTGCCATGTACACAAATTGCAAACGTGTGTCGTCTGTCTTGAGACCGTCCAGACCAAAGACGCCAAGAAACTCAATTGTCGTCACGTGTTTCATCCAGCTTGCATCACCAACTGGTTTGTGATGTCGGACGAGTGTCCGGTGTGCCGGGCGGATCAAGGTGACGACCCGCTCATTCAGTTTAAAAAACGCATCGAGGATGGCATTCGTGCAACCTATCAGGATGCGATCCAGTCCCTCGAGGAGGATGTCCACCGCCTTCGGACGCGGAGGCCACGGTCACTTTTTCCTCGCCGCTTATCGTATGCCGGAACAGTGCTCAGCAACAACCCGCCAGGGAGTGCAGTGTAGACGCAAACCCCGAACCGGGACAAACTTGTGCGGCCTGCACACCACAACTTCATCAGGTCAGTGTCCCGTGTGTCTCGACAGCATGCGTGCTCAGACGCGCACGCTCGCATGCGGACACACGTTTCATCTTCGGTGTCTCGAACGTTGGAAACGAATGTCTCGAACGTGCCCAATGTGTCGAGTCCCATTTGACCAACCATCGTACAAGGTGCGCGTGTCCATCCAGCGCACCTCTGATGGAGAAACAGCGACGCACACGTACGCCACGACCAATGTGGCGGCGCTCGTATCAACATTTGGTATCGATCCCTTCACGGACACTCGGTTCGTGACTGATATATTTTTTGACGTTGACGCAAATGAATCCATCGAGGAGGTGCTCCAAGAACTCGGACTCAGAATGCCAGTCTTGGTGTCATCATCAGGCTCTGTTTCCGGCTCCGAGCCCGGTACCGCGCGAGTGCCGTCCGGCCCGCCCGACATTTGACGCAATAGGCTGAACAGAATTTGCTGTAATTCAGGCCGGGATAGTTGCGATTGGCCGTCAGAGGGTTCTTTATAGTTTTGCCTGACGCATCGACGATGACCGGACCGCCACCGAACCCCTGCTTGTGTGACCAGAGCTTGACCGGCAGCGAAATCACCTTTCCGGGACGAAGACGACCCGTCCGGACCATTTCGTTCAGGTGATTCAGCGTCCGGAGCTCCTGATTCGTCATTGCAATGCGGCCGTTCGCTGCAGAGCGCGCCCGGTGAGCCTTTGTGTACGCCGCCTTGACCGTCGTCTGTGGGACCCGAAAAAACTTGGCGACGCTCTGCACGCTGTCACCTGGACGTATGCGGTACTCGACGCGGCGAGCCTCGCGGTACCAGTGGAAATCACCGCCGTTCGGCGACACAAAGTTCATCACCTTGTAGTAGCCGGCCCGGCACGGAGTGCTTGCGCGAGGAATCTGGTACGCCAGTCCTTTATAATCCTCCAGAACGCGTTTGGCGATACCGTTACAGTTCCGGAACGTCAAACCCCATGCTTTATCGTTGGACATGTCTCCAGGAACATTCTTGTTTGGCGACTTTGGGTTGTTCAGGTCGAACGCATAGTCGTAACAGTTGTCGTGCCAGACGCCCTGAGTCCCGTACGGCGTCCACTTGAACACGACCGAAGAGCACATACGCGCCATTTTATTCTTTACGTATATTAAAAATGCTCGGTATCATTTCTTCCCGGAACACCAGCGATCTTTTGTACCAGGTGACCATCTTCTTGCTGTTCGTCATCATCTTGACCTTCATCCTCCGGTTCCTGTGGAACTCGACGCTGGTCAAGCACATTTCGATCCTGCGTCCGGTTGACACTCTGGCCGAGACTTTCCTGCTCGCAGTCGGTATCGCACTCTTCAGACTTTAAACAGAACTTTGCGTTCGGTCGCCCAGGGTGAACACGCTATCGGATCGATAATCACCGCGCCGTTGTCGCCATAGACTTCGTACACGTACGGAAGTTCATACAAGTTAAAAATCACAAGTCCGTCGTTCACCATATCCAAAGTGACTGGACGACGAACTTCGTGATATCCTTCAGGTCGAAAATTATAAAGCGTGCACGTCGTCGTGTTGTACACGATTCCGTCGTGAAATTCAATCGTCGGCAACGTCTTCAGACGCCTCGGCAAGAGCCCGAGTTCACGACGCGTGTCTATATCCGTAATGTATTCGAGTATTCTTTCGTTCATAGTGCTCTTAGAAGTCTCGGCTCTATCAGCCCGAACACATCTCGCATGCCTCGGGATTGGCGAGCGAACACGCCAGAATTTGCTCCTTGGTTGGCTGGACCGGAGTCACAGTCACTTGCTGTGGCTTGGCCTTAGCGCGCGTCCGCAGGTAGTACATCCCGGTCTTCAGACCCTTCTTCCAGCCGTACATGTGCATCGACGAAATCTTTGCGACGGTTGGATTCTCCATGAAAATGTTCAGCGACTGACTCTGGTCGATGTAGGCGCCGCGGTCGGCCGCCATGTCCAAAATAGACTTTTGGGGAATTTCCCATGCAGTTCTGTAAATCGCCTTGAGCGACTCGGGAATGTCCAGTTGCTGGACCGAGCCGCCGTGCCGAATAATCTCCATCTTCATCGCCGGGCTCCAGATACCCAGCTTCTGAAGATCCTTGACGAGGTGTTTGTTAATCATGACAAACTCGCCCGCCAGAGTTCGACGCAGGTAGATGTTGGTTGTGTACGGCTCGAACGCCTCGTTGTTCCCCATGATTTGGGCGGTCGAAGCGGTCGGCATCGGTGCGACCAGAAGCGAGTTGCGTAGGCCATGCGTCTTGATAGACTCTTTCAGCGCGTCAAACGGAGGGTCCGGCTTGACGTCCCACATGTCAAACTGCAAGATACCATGTGAAGCGGGCGAACCTGCAAAAGTTTCATACGGTCCCTCCTCCTTGGCGAGCTGACACGACTCGAACAGTGCCGAGTGATAGATGGACTCGAAAATTTGCTTATTGAGCTTGCGCGCCTTGGGCTCGTCGAACGCCAGACCCAACATCATGAACACGTCCGCCAGACCCTGTACACCGATGGCGATCGGTCGGTGACGCATGTTCGACACTCGGGCCGTTTCGGTCGGGTAATAGTTGCGGTCAATCACACGATTGAGATTACGTGTCACGACGCCGGTCACCTCGCACAACTTTGCAAAGTCGAAAGAGGGACTGACATCGTCAGTCCCGACCCGCACAAATGTCGGTAGGCAAATAGACGCCAAGTTGCACACGGCCGTCTCGTCGGGCGTCGAAACCTCCATGATTTCGGTACACAAGTTGCTCGACTTGATTGTGCCAATGTTCTTCTGGTTCGATTTGGCGTTCGTGGCATCCTTGTAGCACATGTACGGCGTGCCCGTCTCAACCTGACTCTTCAGTATGGCGTCCCAAATCTCGCGCGCCCGAACCTTCTTCTTGTACCGACCCTGTGCCACGTACATCCGGTACAGTTCGTTAAACTCTTCGCTGTGAACGTCCGGCAGGCCGGGTGACTCGTTGGGGCACATGAGGTACCACTCACCATCCTCCTCCACCTTTTGCATGAACAGATCCGGAATCCACATAGCCGTGAAAAGGTCGCGGCAACGCATCTCTTCGTCGCCTTGATTCAGACGCAGCTCGAGAAACTCCATAATGTCGGCGTGCCACGGCTCGAGGTAGAATGCAAACGACCCCTTTCGCTTCCCGCCGCCCTGGTTGATGTACCGGGCCGTATTGTTGAACACGCGGAGCATGGGCACGATACCGTCCGACTTGCCGTTCGTCCCCTTGATAGTTGTGCCGTTCGCTCGAATGTTTGAGCAGTGCACGCCGATTCCACCGGACCACTTGGAAATATGGGCACATTCCTTGAGTGTTTCGAAGATGCCCTCGACCGAATCGTCTTTCATGGCAACCAAAAAACAGCTCGACATCTGTGGGTGATTTGTACCGGCGTTGAACAGGGTCGGCGTCGCGTGCGTGAAAAACTTTTGGGACATGAGGTCGTACGTCTCCTTGACGCGCGGATAATCGTCACCGTGAATGCCGAGCGCGACACGCATGAAGAGGTACTGGGGCGTCTCACCCTCATTCAGATAACTGCGCTGGAGCGTCTTGATACCAAAGTATCCAAACGTATAGTCGCGCGAGTGGTCAATCCAGGTGTCAATCTCGAGCGTCATGCATTTCATGAAATACTCAGAAACGATACCCTTGCCGTACAGACGAATCATCGCATCCGAAAAACACTTTGGACTCGTCTTCTGCATGTTCGACACGACGATTCGTGTCGCGAGCGTTTCGTACTCCGGGTCCTCAGTAATCATACCGACCGCCACCTCGGCGCTCAGCGTGTCAATCTCTTCGGTCGATATGCCGTCGTACATGCTCGCGACCGTCTTTTGGGCCACCTTGTCGGGTTGAATCTTGAGTGCCGGCTCCATGACACACAATTTGTAAAGTCTGGCGGTCACCTTGTCGAACAACATTTCGGTAATGTCACCGTTGCGCTTCTGGACCTTCATCTTGCTTGAAAGGGGTTCATTTTTTTATACAGGCATGTAGATAAATGAGCAATAAGCTGTATGCAACTCCGCTCAGCGAGGCGTTCTTCTCGCCGTTCAACCGCGAGTACCTCCACGGTGCCATTGTTCGCAGCGTCAAGACCAAGACTGGCATGAACATCGACCGCCAAAATGACGCTGACCTCCAGGCGCTCATGCGCAGCGTCTACCAGCACCTGGTCTCCAACCCAGACGACAAGTCCGAGATGAAAAAAATGAACGACATTGTTGTCAAGGAGGCGACCAAGACCATCAGCACGGGTGTCCTTCAGCAACTGTCCTACATGGATTACATTTCGAACAACCCGATACCGCTCGCCATGCCGATCAGCACCTCAACCTCTGGGTTGAAAATGAATAGCCAGTCGCCAGGATTGTGAAAAAAAAATGAACGATACCATTAAAATGGACAAGCCTGCCGAAGAGAAGAAACCATTCCCTCGTTGGGCAATTTTCCTGATTGTCGCTCTGGTGATTGCAGTGGCAGGCGGTGCCGCCTACATGTACTACCGTCGCCGGGGTGCCAACATGGCTCCGTCGAACGCTCCGGGTATCAACGCCGGTGCCGGTGCAAATGCCGGCTCCATGCCTGGCCCAACGACCGGCGCGAACGGCGGCCCGACCAGCCTGAATGCAGGCGGTGCTCCCCCAGCCGGTGTGAATGTGCGGGCGGCCGCTAACCGTGTTTGAGATGTTGGCCGATGTGAATCATTCCGACAGCCAGGATAGCCAGGGCGACGCCGAGCCACTGGATCGGATGATGGAAGCGTTCGCCGAGTATAAAGTATGCAGAGGCGGCGCCGATGATTGTAATCATACCTTCCCATAGAGCTGTCACAATCAGTACATTTTTGAGCGCAAACGCCCGAACCAGAAAAAATAAAACAACAACGTAGCCCAAAATACCCAGACCCAAATGGTGGCTCGCAGAGTTTCCCGACTCTGCAAACCATTTTAGATTAAAGTTACCGAATGTCTCGGCGCACGACATGCAGAGTACCTCGAACAGGACCATCTTACTTCTTTAAAGATATTATTGTCTGTTCTGATACAATGAATATGACCATGCTGGCCGAATTTTTGTCCGACGTCATGATTCCACAGCATGTCGCCCTGCCTGAGATCCCTGATGTGACCCTGTCAGAAGACTGGATCCAGTTTGAAGAGACACTCGGTCGGTACAAACAACAATACAAAGAGAAGCTTACAGAGTTTCGACTCAAGGAGGCTGAGATTATTCGAATGTCGGGCGACATTTCGATACTTCAGAATGCATCGACCGTCTTGAGCACCCAGGAACTCCAGGAGGATGTATCCCAGATTGTTCAGGAGTTCAAAGAGACGTGTGGGTTTGAGGCGTTGCGCGACGAACTTTCTCAACTGAACGGTGAAATCAAAGCGATGGAGCAGGTGTTGATGAACACGAACGCCCGAAAGTACAGTCAGTTTACGTGTTCAATTTGTATGGAACGTATGGTTGACACGTTTCTGGATCCGTGCGGTCACCTCTCGTGCGAGACGTGTCTCGGTCGTGCGCGAACCATGGCGTGTCCTATGTGTCGGACGACCATCCAGGCTTTCAAGAAGATGTATCCGACGATGGGTTAATTTTCTGACCCGGTAACAAATGAATGACGAACCTCCGCGTTGGACGAAATGGGTCCCGGTTGCTGTATTGATGGTGTCGCTCTTGTCGTTCATGTTTGCGCTCACGGTGTTGTATCCGTGGCACATTGAGCACTCGGCCGACTTTCTCAACCTGTCCAGAAAAATTACAAGCCTCAAGTAATGGAGGATGATCAAACACCAAAGTGGCTCAAGTGGCTGCCGTTCGTGGCGCTCGGGCTCAGCGTGACCATACTGTTGTTCCAGGTGCTCGTGCTCCACCAGTGGCACGTAAAGTTGTCGAACCAGATGGCATATGTGACCCGAAAAGTTTCTTCCATGTAAGTAATGCAGACAGGACGACAGATTGCCTACGGTTTCATCATTTTCTTCATCATCGACCGGTTGTCCCGCCTGATTAGTGCCCAGTGGGCCATCAAAAAGAATCTGAGCGAACTCGAGACGGAACGTTTGCGCTGTATGATTGAACTTGTCGCCTTGTTTGTCGCGCTCGTTGTGTTCACGCCGACCGAGGTGAGCGACGCCATCACCTCTCAGGTTGATTAATAAAAGCAGCCGACGCTTGATGTACAAGATGAATTCTTACAAAGAGCAGACGTACGAACTGTGTCGTACGAAAGGTTGGGACAAGGCGCCAGTCAGCACAGTCTGGCTCCTCTTCACAGAAGAGATTGGCGAGCTTGCATCGGCAATACGTCAGTACCAACGGAGTTTCAAGAAGATGGGTCTGAAAAAGGATCGCGGCACGGACATTACGACCGAAATGGGTGATGTCTTTTCGTATCTCTTTCAGTTGGCCTATATGCTTGATGTCGATCTGGACGACATGTGGGCTCGGCACAAGGAAAAGGTCCAGACCAGGACGTACGCGGACAAAAATATCGGTCAACATTAGAAGACATGACTGAGCTCCTTGAAATCGACGAACTGTCTATGGATCGGATTAACCCTTACACGGCAACTGGTACGTTTGGTGTTTCGTACAACGGCGGCCACAAGTCAACCGAGGCGCTGCCGTGGATGATGCCACGCGAGGAGCCTGTTGTTCCAGAAGAGACTCCAGAGTACGATGATCATTTCACACCAAAGCACGTTTTTCGTGCCCCGGCCATGGCTGCCATGACCGGCGGCGTAAACCCGGCAACTTCCTTTATGTATCCGGCACGCAAATACCAGTTTGACGACGGTACGACCTCGTGGTCGCGCGAGGTGACGTACACGGACGGCCGGAACTACATCTCCAGCGAAATGTTCCGTGACAATCTCTGGCCGATTATCATCGCCATGGGCTTGCTTGTCATCGTGCTCGCACTCCGCAAGAAGTTTGATTAGAGTAATAATCTTTTATAGCCTCTCGGACCATCACTTGACACACCATAAAACTGTCAGATATATTAGACGTCAGTGAAAGAAGTTCTTCAGAGTTGTTTTCAATATATTTATAAATATACGTGCACATCTCTTTCGTAGGACGTGTTTGCTGAGAAACAATCCACGGTGTGAATGTATATCTATCGTTCAAAACGAAATGCATGTTTACTTGTTCGAGACGCCGATTTTATCTTTATGTATATAAATGTCATCTTCGGTCAGAAGACGCACGCCGTCGTCAAGAAGACGTTCACCTTCGGCCCTTCCATTTACATATGCATGGTTAGTAAAACACCCGGCAAATGCAAATACAAATAATAAAGACCCTCACCGCGCGTATGCGTTTAAAAATAATACAAACCCCGGAAACATACAAGTTTACCGTCCTAACATTAATGTATATAACCGGGTCCGAAACACAATCGCCCCGGCTCTTAGAAGGGGCGGAAGAAACAATCCACTTTTGAAGGCTGCTGTCGTAAAAAACTTAGCTGGGCTTGGGATACCAAAAAAATATTTGAAAATAATGATAACAAATGTTTTACGTGCGAGAGAAGCAGCTCAATTAGCTTCAAAGAGAGTCGTTTGGGGAAATAATCCGGTACCTGCTAGACAGCCACCACCTGGTCCGCAACGAAATGCATTTCTTCGCTATCATCAACATCAACATAAGATTGGTGAATGGGAACTGCTTCATCGTCTTGTAAATCAAGTTCCGGGAGCGAATAAACCCGTGCGTCAACCCAACCGTGCTAGAAATAGTGAAATATACAGAGCTCTCCGTGCCGTACAACATACGATTCCTGAGTACAGACGTTAAAGAATACGCATCATGTGCCGGAGAGACACACACGATGCACGACTTTCGCGTCTTCATCACGCTCGGGAAGATGCACAGCGACATTTGCGAAAACACTGAAGCGTGCGTCTGGCAAGGTCAGACGAAACGTTCTAAATTTGACCATTTTCTTATTCAATCTCGGACCAGGATTTCGATTCTGAATAAGGAGAGTAAAGTCGTTGGATGGGCACGTGACGTGAAATGCATCCGTGAAAGGACGCCGGAAATGCCACCTCTGTATACTTTTAGTATAGTTCCTCAGTGTCCCAAGATTGTAAACCCGGTTCCGCTCAATCTCGAAAAAGATGTAAAGTATCGTCGGCGTCTGGAGACGCTCCACAAGTTTGGGTACGAAGTTGTAGATGGAAATATTGCCGAGGGTATTTTTTTGTGTTCTAAATCTTCAAAATCTTAGGAGCCTCCACCTTGACGAGTTGTTTCTCGAGCCGCTCCTTTTCAAAAACAACTTTGGATTTGATGCACGGACATGCGTGCACTTCAAGTTGAATACATCCGGTACAAAAGTTTCTACGGCACTCCCGGCACGTCAACTGTATCCCCTTGTTCCGCAGGCACGCCGGGCATTTCATCTTCTTCTAGTATCTCACATATGTATTCTTTAGAGCTCACTTCATCGTCCGAAAGCACTTCACACAGACCCGTGATGCGCTTTTGTATGACACGATCCCAAAACGCCTTTGCCTTTGGCAGGATTCGTTCGAACCATGCACGGTCCCGTTCAACCACCGTGACGACAAACTCCTCGGCGTTCTTTTCGGACGCCGGTCTGTACTGGATGAAATCACACACCTCGAGGTCGAGCACCTCGAGCAACAACTGGATTTGGGGCAGATAATACTTTGGGACGGCCGGTGTGATTTTACGCGTCAACGGACATTTGATTTCAATCAGACGACCTGACTCGGTGACGCCGTCGGGTGAACCGCCGAGCCATTTGTGGACGGGGTGTTGCACAAGACCAATTTCATGAGATTTCTGATTGTGTCGAGCGTCGTACAAGTCGCGAGCGATGGGCTCGAGCAGGGTTCCATGTGCCGTGGCTGAATTTCCGTTCCAGTGTTTGAAGCCGCACTTTTTGACAATGAGGTCGTCGGGTGTTTCGTATGGATTGTCTCCGATGGCTGTTGCGAGGTCACTGGCGGTAAGCATCGTCCCACGCAAAGCATGCCATTCAGGTGTTCGCTGCTCATCGTAACACCGCTGAAGGAGTTCGGCGACTTTTTCATGCATACGTACATGAACAACGCTCGAGTGTTTTAAAACAATACGACAAGGTTCCAATATGGCGACTCGCGTATTCCTGCTTGACCGTTCCGGTTCGATGGAGACGTGCCGCGACGACACGATCGACGGCTACAACAGTTTTGTCGAATCCCAAAAGCCACTCGGTGGAACCATGTCTCTGTACGAGTTTGATTACGAAATCCTGACCGTCTACGAGAATGTACCGATTGATAACGTCGTGCCGCTCACCCGTGAGACATTTGAGCCTCGCGGGTCAACAGCATTGCTTGACGCATTGGGTCACGTCCTGAAACTGAATCTTCCTCGCGAAACGAGGGTGATTATTCTGACGGACGGTGACGAAAATTCTTCGGTCGAATATACTTCGGCCCATATCAAGGACCTGGTCGAGTCGCGCCAGACACGTGACGGATGGTCCTTCGTGTATCTTGGCGCGAACCAGGATGTTGTCCTTACGGCCAGAAATCTTGGAATTCGGACTTCTATTGGTTTCGATACGGCACGCACACCTCAATTGTTTGAGGCTTTGTCTCAGACGCTCTCGGCGACGCCCACTCTTGTCACGACCGACCATGTCGCACTCTGAGACTTGAAAATGCGCTCGATGACTTGGGCACATTTCATCGGCTGAAACTTGTTTGAACAACAAAAAACATCAATGTACACTTTCCCATGCTCCGGGAACGTATGGGCCGAAAAATGACTCTCGGCCAATACGAGTACGCCCGTGGCTCCTACCGGCCGAAACTGGTAAAATGCCTTTGTGACAACTGTGAAATCACACTCGACGGCAACCTGGTTCATGAGGTCCTCAAGTACGTCAGCCTGATTAATTTCAACCCCGTTGACATGTCCGATGAGATGGTCCATTTATATAATAAAGGGTCTTGTTTTTAATAGTTGGGCGTGTTTCGTGTCAGATTGTTGTAAATGTAAAACAGACCAAGGAGTGCCGCGAAAATGAGATATGCCGTACCGAACCATTTTTTGTTCGGATCGGCCGGGTCTGGCTTACCAGCCTCTACAACCATAAACACACCAGAGAGGAACAGCATAAGAAGAAGGCCGGCGAGCGACGCGCTCAGAAACTTCGAACTATTATTTGCGTTGTTCATTTATACTTGTCTGAACTATTTTTTTTCAGGCTGTTCTGAGGAACATCATGAGTGCAAATGCGAGAACAATTTGGAAGATGGACATGAAACGAGTCGACCACATCTTTCCGGTACGGTACATTTCACGAATAGAGTTTGTAAGCAGTGTGGCACTCGTGAGCAGGACAATAATGTTGCGATCCGTGGCAGCCATTTATAATTGATTGTGATATTTTATTTGAAACTGCGAACATCATGAGGTGTTTCCAACCAGAATGTTTTCGGGTCCGTCTGGTACAACTCAAAGAGTCTCGTGTTTTCTGGGTCTGCATCCGGTGCCGCGAAACCTTCTGGTGCTTCGGGCAACAAAATGGTTTCGACCGAACGAAGTTCCGGTGAGTAGAGACATCCGACTTCGTAACCAATGTCAAAGTTGAGTCCGTCCTCGGATTGGACCCAATAGTGTTCACACAGCTCGCGCGTCTGGGGAACGAGACACACACCTTTCACAACACGTGTCTTGATTCCTTGAGTTTCAAGAGCGCGTTGAAAAAGGGCACAGTGGTGTACAACTCCGCCTCGTACTTTATACATTTTGAGACGTATCGCGAAACGTTTCGCGTCCATTACTTATCATTCAGTTCATTTTTTAAAGCTCAGCATAAGGCGATTTCATATACATCTCAACCTGGGGCGTTGC
>Ga0222712_10001151_pt1 | contig 33765 bp, 27 predicted proteins | sample C33_657DmetaG_FD_165043 | JGI IMG/M metagenome (GOLD analysis project Ga0222712, IMG submission 165043) | Estuarine water microbial communities from San Francisco Bay, California, United States - C33_657D | ecosystem: Environmental > Aquatic > Marine > Unclassified | place: USA: California...
AGTACAGTCACTACCTCTTCTTGACTACCCCACCTGGCACTTAGGACAGAAGTGCGATGAGCGATTACCAAAGGCAATACGCCTAATCTGACGACCACAGCGCGGACAAGGCTCACCCTCCTGTCCGTAGGCAGCAAGGGATGTCTCAAAGAAACCACTCTCACCATTGACGTTGATATACATCGCATCGAAGGAGGTGCCACCCATCTCAACTGCCTCGGCCATCACTTGCGTTGCTGCATCAACTAAAGAACCAATCTTCTTCACCGAAAGATCACAAGCAGCAACCTCTGGATGAATCTTTGCTCGCCATAGAGACTCATCAGCATAGATATTTCCCACACCGCTCATAATCTCTTGATTGAGCAGAACAGACTTAATCGCAGCCTTACGCGATTTCATCTTTGCAATTACAGCGCCTCTATCAAAGGCTGCATCAAAGGGATCTACTGCAATATGAAGTGCTGATGTTGGAACACCATCAGTTAACTGTTCAACAGATAGCCAACCAAAGGTCCTTTGATCGCTAAAGACCAACTCATGGCTCTTCAAACCCTTCTTCAAGGTGAAGCGAGCTCGCACATGGCCGGGCTCAGGTCGATCCTTACGAGCTACCAAGAACTGTCCTGACATACCCAGGTGGGCAACGAGTGCCACATCCCTATCAAGTGAAAACCAGAGAAACTTACCTCTGCGGTTAACGCCCTTAACTCGAGCACCTGAGATAGAAGCCAAAGGAGCGATAGATGCCGACTTGAGGACTCGAGGGTGGAGATCTAGACCAGAACGGAAGGTGTAGCCGGACAGGAAGTGGGCCAGTCCTCTACGGACGGTCTCTACTTCGGGTAGTTCTGGCATGCCCGTAGTAAATTAGAGAAGAAGCTCCCCCGCAAATCTTAAGAAAGAAGGCGAGGCATATTCCTTCTCTTTTTCAATCAAAACAGACACTTGATATTCGAAAATGAATCCTCGTTGCTCTTCAATCGCCAAGACCTGAGACCAACATCTCTTCAAAGCGACTATGAAGCTGGTTCTGTCAACCATCCACGTCCCGGGGAGAAGGTCCAAGTCATCACTCGAAAACTCTCAAACTCACTGATGGGAATCAAGGCTGTGCATGCCGAAATTGTGTGCCCCGAAGTCAGCTGATCATCGATCAAGACATATTTTAGTTCGGGGCGCAAAATGTCCAACTTCAATGAAAACTTATCTTCGATGTCCTTCTCAAAAGCATCTAGGGTATTTATTCCACTAAGTTGACCAAGACGATATGCAATTCTTCTAGAAATCTCACCAGGCTTATTCTGACTAAACTCACTACTCGGAACCGGAATAACCACTTCATCTCTTTCGATAAAAGCTGACATTATTAATGCAATCATTTCAATCAAATGTAAATGAACTTCCGGACCGGAACCTGATGCCTTACCCTTAAAATCTTTACAAACCTGCCAATAATCTTGTCCAATGAATCGGTTCATGTAGAGCCCAAACGAACTCACAAATATATTCTCAAACTCACTCTTGAATGAGTTAAATTGTGTTGGTCTTATTCTGGGCAAAGTTATCAGCTCACGAATAGTACTTTGTAAAATCTCCCTGAGCTCTAGAAAATTTTCATATTCATATCTGGTAAATAAATCTGGATTAAGTGGCGGTGTAATTACATTTGCTTGCACAAAAGGAGCGTTGAATAGTTGAATTTCAAACGCTGAATGATCATAATTATATTCAATTTGAAAATTTTCCAAATTCAAAAAAACTTCTTTTTCTCGGATTGCCCTCAATAGATTTGATCGATTAATTTCGTGGCTTGGATTTTCTTCCTCAAATTCAAAATGATCTGCTAATAAAGAAAGTTTATGGAATAAAGACCTTTCGCGAGCATTATTTCTATGCCCTTCATTTTCTATGGACCAAAAAGGATACTCAAAATGTACATCCACTTTTCCGGATTCAAGTTTATCTTCCTCGGTATCTCCTATATACAGTATTGAACTTGTATCAATTTGATAACTTTCAGAGATTGAAATCAGCTTTTCCGCGGGCGTAGTAACTGAGCTGGGAATGCAATAGGAGTAGTCAAATCCGAGGAGCTGCAATAACGTGGATGCATAGGCTTTCGGGGCTCTAGTGATTAGAACCACTGGTACCCCGTATCTGATTATGTTGCTCAAAGCCTTATTCAAAGGTTCAATGTAAGCAAGCGGAAAATGACTAAATTGTGGAGGAGATAATTTCAATATGTCATATGGCGTTCGTCGTCCATTGGAAATATTTTCAGTTTTGGCTAAAGTGCCATCAATGTCTAGTACGAGTACCTTAATTTCCGTAGACATCAACAAGAAATCTTTCAAATTCGGAAATGGACCCAATATCAAGATCTGTGACTTTTTTCTTTTTAGTCAATTTCTCTTTGAATTCCTTTGTGCCGCCAAGAATTTTTAAATCGAATCCAAACTCAGAAGTGAGTGCAATATTGCCTTCATATTGCGATTTGTGAACATTTGGCGGAGGCTTCAGAACGAGTAATTTGCGACTCAACTCAAGTGCAAATCGGACTGTATGAAGTGTTCCCGAAGGAATACCACTTTGTGTCACAAGCAAACTTTGCGCCCATGCTGCCTGCAATCTGTTTCTAGCGACCAGATTTCTTCCCTCAGTGGAAGTGCCGAGTGGAACTTCGGCAATCAGGCACCCACCGTTCTGAATAATTTCATCAGCCATAGCACTATTACTTTTCGGCGATGGGCGCCGCACATCGCACGCCAAAATTGCAACGGTAGGAGATCCGCCTTCAATGCAGCCAATATGGGCTTCCGTATCGACTCCTAGGGCCAATCCTGAAATAACTGCGAGTCCGTGACTACTAGCAACTTTAGAGATTCTTCTTGTTGTGGACTTACCCCAATCATCAGCATTTCGCGTGCCCACAATTGCTATAGATTTCTGTGTAGGAATATTTCCGCGATACCAAAGTACGATAGGTGCATCCCGTAAGTCTCTCAATCCGGGTGGATAATTTGAATCAAAATAGCCGACAGTCTGCACATCATCTTCAGTCATAGGGAACCTAGGTTCCACTCTTGAAAAATCTAACTTTGAGGTTCCGACTACCGATTTTATTTCGAGTGAATCAGCAGATTGCAATCTTTCTAGATATTGAAAATGTTTAGCTAGGCTAATGGCGCGACTATTGCCAATACCGGGTAAATCAGATAGTCCCAAAAGCCACTCCGTAGACATTAGGCTTGTGGATTGCGAGGTCGGACTATTTTTAGTGTCCTCAAAAAATGGCAGAATTGGGGGCTCTTCAGGCATTCCACTCATAGGGTAAATATCTCATTAACCTAGCTCTCGCGCCATTCAATTGCATGTGACGTGTTGAGTGGTTCGTTGAGGCTCCATAATTTCTTTGCTCAGAAAGCTGTCCTTACTCTAAGGTTTGTCAGACTCTCCCTATATCTACTTCTTATGGAGAAATTGCCAAGGAGCGCTCGTATGGATTACGAGTTCCAGAAGATCTTGATTGAAGCTCGGGAAACAACCGAGAAGGCAACAAGCATCCGAGACTTCCTCTTGAACGTCCTCCAAGAGGACGTCGATGGCAAAGTGAAGTTCAATGAGGAGATCCTTCAAGAAGCAGCAGAATTAATAAAAGAAGTCAGACCCGGAGGCTTGTACTGGATGGCCGATGTCGCAATCCAGATGATAACCCTGGCCCCATCCGCCCTACGAGAAATGCCTACGAATGTTGAGGCAGAGCTAGGAAAGGATGCGAGTGCTGAGGAGGTTATTAGGTTGGTGGTGAGGGTCTAAGAAGCTTTAAATACTGAGTCTCTATGAAATTCGAGGAATTCGGACTGCTTGGGATTAAACGAACCCACGTTCTCAACTTTATCTAAGGCCCACTGCTCGAGAACTACCGGATTTAACTCCTTCGAAATTATCAGATCTCCAGAATTCTTGAACGAAATAAAACCTCGATCAAATAAATGATCCACATGGGGAGAAAGCAGAAGACCGTTATTTCCATCAATTTTTTCTTGATCGTTTGAGTCTTTCCAAGGCTTGATATGGCTCGCTCGTAAATGTTTAATGTTTTTAACACCCGTTAATCGACAACTGTGTTCTAGAAGTCGTACATTTGTGCGAAAGATCCCCTGCCCTCTTCGAGCTTTTGTAATTTGCACCTTCTCCAGATCCCCCTGAATACCTTTCGCTTGAATCTCGTACTGAATTGCCTCATCAACCTCGGCATCACAACTTGGAGCAAATTCCTCTCCTAATGTATGAATATCTTCTCGAGACAATTGAAATAGCAAGTCGCCAAGTAGGGGCGGAATTGACGTCAGATAGATCTGATTTCCGCGTCCGGAGCCGGATTGAAGTGGAGAATATTTTTCAGGAAGAAGTGGCTCTATTTGAGGCATGTAATCACTCGGCTTGAATGGTCGCTCAAGTTCAAGATATTCAGTCTCTACACACCAACCTAAATCTGCCCAGTTTTCACCCTGGCTTCCGAAATCTGGCTTGATCATAGGTTCGGCCTTCTTTTGCACAACACCAATCGCCGAAATAAAGGTATCTTTAAAAGAGAAAACTAGATCTCCTGGCTGCATTTCACGGAGAATCTCGTGATGCCAAACGCCAGATTGAGGAGCCCAGAGGTATCCCGCATCGACTTCATGGCGATAGGTTTTATTTTGATTTACCCACCAATATCGCACGTGTCGATCTCCTACTTGTAACCGAGCTCAGTCATCAATCGCCCAACAATGTGCTCAAATCTCTCCTCGCAAAACGAAATGAAATCGGACTTTGAAAAAGTGTCCGTCGCTCGGATATCTCTGAGGGCTGGGTGCAATAGCCACTTCTCTGCTTTTTCCCATTCGGAAGTTGGGAATTGATTTCCCTCAGGAGAATCCTTGTAATCTCCAAGAAGCTTTTCGCCCTTCTTTTGATTCATATCCTTTGTCAGAATAGATAAATTGCTCAAGGTACTGATTGGCCACCCTTCACCGGATGCTGAGGCAGTGATTCGATCTGAGCAGAATTTGATTGAGTACAGATGTTCAATGTGGAATTCAACTTCTTCATCTTCTCTCACCACTATCAGTGAAGAATATATGTACTTAAGAATCAATTTTGCCTCGTCGGAAATGCTAGTTCGCTGAGTCTGTTGTTTTTCTAGCTCTTCCATATGCCAGACGTTGAGCGCCGCAAGCCAAGATTCCTTGTCTGGTTTGGACAAGTACTGAGGCGCTGGAATTATGTTTTCTTGATCGTCAACTGACCAACAGTAATTCCAGAGACGTGAGTCACCAGATCCCTTCCATTCTTTCTTGATTTGGTCCAAGAGATAGTAATTTGGAATATTGCTCAAAATCTTGTCCACTTGCGATGAAGGCTTTAATGACCAATCATTCTTTAGGTCGTACTTTTCAATCAATGTGCGGCTGATGAGAGCAAATATTTGGAGCTCTGAATGGGGAAGAAATCTCTTCCCTCCATCAACCTTGTTGAGCCTTAATCTCAGAAAACCTTTTAGCTTGCTGTTCACCAAATCGCAGGTATCAAATAAAGCTGTCTCGAAGTTTGATAGATCGAGGATCTCCTGCTGTTGATATTGGCTAAGTCGAACTGAGAGACGTGCAATATTGTTTGAACGCAGTTGATAGCAAGTGCTAGCGATCACGAAGGCAGCAGAATAAAGCTCGTCATCCTTCTCGCTTTCTTGAAACAACAGCGGATACTTCTTTGAGAGAATCTTTCCAAGCCCAAATAAGTACTCAAATAGGTTAAAGGCCGCGGCGCCCTTCATAAGGTCTTCAACGCCAGTGATCTCAAATCCTGCGTCAATTAACTTCTTATATTTTTTCTTGATGGCTTCCTGAATCTCTACATTCTTAATGTGAACTTGAATATCTGTCCAAGTTGCGGCAAAGGTATCGTACTTGGAGAGCTTAATTCCTTGAGAGTTAATCAATTCAAAAATTTCGGGAACGTTGTCCTTACTTCCCGTATAAACGATAATAGGGAGTTTAATTCCCGTGGTGAGTTCGATCTTTTTCTCAATTGCAGAGAGGAAGAGAATGTGATGCGAGATTATTTCAATATTCTGATCTGGCTCGATTTCAAGCATTTCACTCTGTGTCAATTTATCTACGAAAGCAGTAAATAGCTCAGTGGCTCTGTAGCCACTTTCCACATCTGGCTTTTTCACCAATGTGAGCCAACCGTTAAGAATCTCTTTAGTTAACACCAATTTTTCATGTGAAAGCCTCTTGAAGTATTGACCTGCAAGACCTCGTAACTCCTCTTCGGAAACAAGCGCATCTATGCCGGCAACCTCAAATGGGTCGTTTAGATAGGCAATTAAAGTCGAAGATCTCTGTAATCCGTCTACGAGTTGCCACACTAAAGGGGCGGCATTTGCCTCGGTGTGCTCATTAGTTTGATAAGCCAGAAGCGCGCCCACGGGGAATCCCTTAGAGATTGATTCAATTAGGTCTTCCCTCTGTTGGGCGGTCCAAACAATTCCTCGCTGATATCGAGGAATTGTCAGCTTAAATTGTTTGCTAAGGCCATCATAGGCAAGCTTCAACTCTTTGAGCGTGATCGTTTCGATACGGACGTCATCTATAGCCAATTTACTCCACCAAACCAATAAAAGATAAGGATCTGATTCTCAGTGATCAGGACGGTATTTGCAACCTTTTTCTAGACTTTTCGCCTAGAGAGTCAGTGAGGCCAACTTATCTGCGAAGATCTCCAAATGATCAGTCAATTACTGATCATTTCATCCTTCTTACTGGCATTTGGATTTAGGAGATGACTTTATTCCGCCTATTTTTCGAAGGTTTATATGAGTCTCAAGACTGAAACAGTTTAAAACTCACCTCATACCTATAGAAATCAACATTGGGTATCGCCTTCAGTGAATATCGAAGTTTTGGATCGTCCTCACGGGCAACGATTAACCCCTTCACCTTCTGATCAGGTTGAGCAAGCTCTGTCATTACGTAACCCATGTATCGAGCGATCTGACCCGCAACAATATCTGAGGCACGTCCCTTCTTTAGCTCAACAACAAGCAGTTCCTTTCCATCCTTGCTCACAGCTAGAATGTCTATTCGTCCGGCATCTGTTTGATACTGCTGCCCAGAGACGTTCTCGTCCTCAAAGATGTCATATTTCTTACCTAGATCAGTATTTTTCCAATTGCTCACCAGAAACTCTTCAAGGTATTTTTCAAGAATGAAGACCGAAGGTTCTTCAATAGATTCGTCTTCTGGCGCACCTGGAGCTGTTCGATCACCTTTAAGTAGACCGGCGAGCTCTTCGGCGTATTGGCTCACGTCACTCGTAGTTCCAATCGAACGCATGGAATTGAGAAGTGGTTTAGAAATATCACTAGGATTGATAAATGTATCTAGCCAGCGAACTGCTCGGCGATGAAAGAGAATTTCCCCGGGTTTGTATTGATAGTCACCTGTAATCTCACCGAATCTATAGCGACCATCTCCGGTTCCAGCAATAACGTAGTCGCCAATTTTTAATCCCTTTGCAACAGACCAAGTCATGCCACAAGCAAGGCCTGCAGAGATCTTTGACTTACCAGGATTGGCCTCCATCCACACCGGAATGAATACTCGGTTGAAATCTCTCCAGTTGTCAGGAAGTTTGCCTGAGAGATCTACCTTGATATCAAAATCAACGCCTACAAAGCCACCTTCAAAACATTCCTGGGCATGTGCAGATGCTTTTCCAAGCATTATTCGAACGTATCTAGTCATTGATTCTCCCTAGTAGTTTTCACGAATATAGTCATAGGCTCGATCGAAGAGATCGCCAGCAGGCGGCAAGCCTGAATTCTTGAGAATAAGGCGAAGTTCTTGGCGCACCATGCGATCACCAGGGTGCGATGTCTGCCAGCCAGTGCCTCTGACTGGCTGAACAAGTGAATCCACGTTTTCAACAACGCTTTCAATTACGACAGGAACTCCCTGTGGCTTGAACTCTTCAAAAATCTGAGTCAGCGCGCCCTTACGTGGATCGATTACCTTAATTTCATTAATGCGCCCATCATCATCAGCCCGTTCTGCCTCAAGTAAATCCTTTGCAAGTTCAAGAAGATGGCGAAGGAACTCAACGCTCTCAGCTGCGCTAGAAATGCGGCTGAGTCGCAGAAGTTCTAATCGTTCAGCGAGAGACTTCCAAACGACGACTCCAGTTCCGCCAGTAATTCTCGCTTGGATGCGCTCTTCCAGGCGTCGCAATACCTCAAGAGCTGTGGGAGCAGGTTGTCCAATTTTGGGAGGTGCGGGAAAGAGTCCGTTATCTCGGAGTGCCTCAAGGACTTCGGCATCCATAGCAACCTTCTCTAACTTATCTGCATCGATGGTGATGCCCGTCAGATGAGTGTGCACAATCTCCATCGTCTTTGCGCCAAGCTTCTGCCAGAGCAGCAAGTCTGCTGAATTATTGGGAGCAATCGATGCATACACGCGAGCTAAGAATCTGTAGTTCTCTTCAAGTGGGCGAAGTTTTGTATCTGGCCATAAGAATTCAAAGAGACCTTGGCAGAGCATAAATTGCGCTGCAAATTCCTCTCGCTTTTCCATCGTGCTTAGAATCTGCTGAGCATCATGGATCTGATTGAAGACTGAGGTCTCTTTATCTACGCTCTCAAATTGTGCAATCGTCTTTGCAACTTCTGCGGTGAGTTCGCCAAGCAGAATCTCCACATCTTCCTGATTTTGCCCAGTCTTCATAGTGGCTTTAGTCGATAACGCCTTAGCTAACTCCTTACCTAGACCCACATAATCTACGATCAGTCCGTGGAGTTTCTGCTGGCCGGTAATTGGATTAGTCCATCGGCGGTTAGTACGGCAAACCGCTTGGAACAAGGTGTGGGCACGAAGCGGTTTATCTAGATACATCACACCTTCAATAGGCGCATCAAAGCCTGTAAGAAGCTTTGCGGTGACAATAACAAATTTAAGGGGATCATTGATATCTCTAAATCGATCCTTAACTGTGGCTTCTTGCTCACGATCTATATTCCACTGGTCCCACTCTTGGGGATCATCTTTTACGGTCGTCATGACGACCGTTGCTTCTTCACCTTGATTCAGAAGCTTTGTGATCTCGTTGTAGTAAGCAACGCAGGTCGCGCGATCGTATGCGACTACCTGTGCCTTCAGACCAAGCGGCGCGATACGTGAGCGGTAGTGGTCCACGATGTCCTTACAAACTGCCTCGATACGATCTTTATCTCGCACCACGATGGAAATATGGGACGCTCTTGCAGCAAGTTTTCCACGCTGCTCTTCGTTGAGATTCTCCTCATCAGCCAGTTCATCAAAGGCAGCTTGAAGATCTTCTCCATTGAAGTGAAAATTCACCAAACGAGTCTCAACATGCACGGGAAGCGTTGCTCCATCATGGATAGATCTTTCAACTGTGTAATGATTGAGAGCGCCTTCAGGGTCATCAACATCCCCGAACATCGCGAAAGTGTTGCGATCCTCGGTTGAAATTGGAGTTCCCGTAAGTCCTATGAACTTGGCATTTGGCAAAGCTTCACGCATATCCAGTCCAAGTCGGCCCTCTTGAGTTCTATGGGCTTCATCAACCATTACCACGATATTGGAACGCTCGTTCAGTAGGCCAGCTTCTGAAAATCTAAAGATAGTTGTAATAATTACGCCGCGAGCATTGTTTGCGAGGAGAGTGCGGAGCTGCTCTTTGCTCTCGGCTGTCTTGAGGGACTGAATTCCCACTGACTTAAACTCGGATTCAGTCTGCTCGATGAGTTCCAAACGATCCAAAACGATAACGATTGTGGGAGCATCAAGATCGCTTTCATGGCGCAACTTCGCCGCTGCATATGCCATGGCAAATGTTTTACCTGAACCCTGGTGATGCCAGATCAAACCTTGCTTCTTCTTTGGATCTTTGCACCGGGCAACGATCGCCTCGACTGCCTCAACTTGTGGGTAGCGTGGAATAACTTTGGTTCGAAGAGCTCCATTAGCAGTTCTGCGGGATGAGTACAGGGTATAAGTGCGGAGGATGTCTAGCACCATTGCCGGAGTTAGAAGCAATTCAGCCGATCTCATCATATTTGCAAGCCCTGGAGGCATGATTGCATCTGCCGTTGAGGACCAGTTCAACCATAACTCAGGGGACTGGCCAACAGCACCGTACCTAAATTCACGTCCTTCGGATGCAAATGAGAGGACATTCGGCACGAAGAACTCAGGAGTCTTCTTCTCATATGCGTTGTGAACATCCGTCGCACCGTTGAGCCAAGAGATGTTTTTATCTGAGGGAGTCTTCATCTCACCAACTACCAATGGGAAGCCATTAACCCACAAGACCAAGTCATACCTTCGGTGTTCACGGCCAACATGGAAAGTGGCTTCAGTTGTGACGCGAAGGATATTCGTTTCAGGATTTTCAAAATCAATCAAATTAACTTGAACATCTTGATCAGTGCCAATGTATTTGATCGTTCTGCGTCCACATAACCATGCAATAAATTCCTCGTTCGAGGCAACGAGTCCATCATTTCGAACACCCAACAGAACCGCACGTAACTTCGAAAGAACCTCATCAGCGCGACTAGGGACCATTGCGATCTCAGGATTCAAGCCAGCCAACCCTTTATTTACATCATCACTTAAGAACACGCTTTCAAATGGGCGTCCAAGAGTTTCATCCTCAGCCCAAACCCAACCGAGTCGAGAAAGATGATCTGCCAGCCCCATCTGAACCATCTTTTCATCTATGGTTTTTTCTATCTGAGACATCATCAAGCAGCACCGATAAATCTGTCATAGCTTGTAGGAATTACGTGATCACCGCTGAGAAGATCTGACAACAAGCCAGAACGTAATTTTTCAGTAGACTGGATTGTTTCTTCCAGCCTTCTATTTTGCTGACCCCACGCACCAAACACTGTTACAAAATCCTTGATATCACGCTCAGCAGGAACTGCAATAGGCATCTCCCGGATCATTCCAAGGTTCACTCTAGGTCGAGTGGAACCTTTTTGCATACGATTTATATAATTTTGAATCTTCGCTGAATTCAACTGCATGCAAAGAAACTCAACATCTATTTTGTCAGGTCTTATGCGCACGAGGTCGGCAACGATTAAACCTTTGTCTATTTCCCTAACGATCGCGGACAGGCCAAGTGGGTCTCCTAATTTGGTCATTACGATGTCGCCTTTTTGAAATGAGTGACGACGCAATTCTTGGTATTTGTCTTCACTTACAAAATCCATTTTTTTAACTAAAACAAAGTCTTGCTTTATATTTTGAATTTTTAGTACCGGAACTCCTTCCTCGAGGTAGTCCTCTCGCTTTAAATTTGCCCCAAATGGGCCATCTACAATCGCAGATTTGCCAGTAGCACAGAGTTCTTCCAATCTGAATATAGGAGATGTTTCGTTGAAGGTATCGAGTTGACTTTCTAGTGCAGATTTTTGGGCGCTAATTGATTTAGCTAAGGCAGTTCTCAAGGATGCCAGGTAGGAATCAATTGATGAGATGAGATCTACTATTCGTCTTTGCTCGGGAAGCGGTGGTATCTTCAATTCCATATTGGTGATTGCGTCGGGAGATACGTGGGGCACCGTGGTTCCCCGACAAGTTTCTTTAATGTATTCGGCTTTTGAGGAGATTAAAAGAGTTAGAAACTCACGCAAAATATTCGGGTTCTGTGTACTAACGACAGCCATTGTCGACGAAACTACTCCACGGTGGGCAGAGAACAGATCACCTGCTCCCGCGCCATCCCAAAGAATCAAGCAATCGCCATCTTCTGCTGTAACCGCACCTTCAAGATTTTCGATCCAAAAATCAGGCTTGCTACTTCGTAAATAACTGGCCGTGAGGTACGGAATGCCAACTCCTACTTCATTCTTGTTTTTTGGTAATTTGCCTTTGACGGCTGTTGCAACATCTTTGAAAATATACTGAACCCAGCCTTCACGCATAGCCAGCAGCTCTTAACTTTGCAAGGAGTTCCGTCTCGGCAGCTGCTAATTCTGTGCGAGCTCGATCAAACGATGCAAGCGCATCTTTGACATCAACGACCTCTGCGGCGTCTGCTTTGAGATAACGTCCAATGTTGAGATCCCAATTGTTTTCCTCAATCTCATCGTGAGAAACTAAGAGAGATGAGATGTTTGTTCTTTCAGTCACACCCAATGATTGATAAATAGTAAAGATATCTTCAACATCTTCATCGGTAAGGAAGTTTTGAGCCTTTCCTTTACCGAAACGCTTTGAAGCATCTATGAAAAGAATGTGCTTTTTGCGCTTCTTGTCCTTTGTCGCCCTAAAAAACATCAGGCTGGCGGGAATGGACGTACCATAAAAGAGGTTTGGGGCCAGGCCAATAATGGTTTCAAGTAGATCTGATTCAATAAGGTGCTTTCGAATTGCGCCTTCCGCACCGCTTCTAAAGAGAACTCCGTGGGGCATTACTACACCAACCCGACCAGTCTCTGGCTTCATCGATGTAATCATGTGTTGCACCCATGCATAGTCACCATTGTTCTTTGGTGGCACGCCACCGATGGCACGCTTGTGTGGGTCAGTTGCCCACTTATCTGCGCCCCAATCTTTCAGGCTAAAGGGAGGGTTTGCTACAACTAAATCAAATTGATCGAGCTTTCCTTTTGCATCTATGAACTTTGGTTTCTGCAATGTATCTTCACGACGGATCTGTGCATCTTCTACCTCGTGGATAAAAAGATTCATCCGTCCGATAGCAGCTGAAGTCTGGTTAACTTCTTGCCCATAAAAGCGCATTCTCTGGACAGAGCCACCAGATTGTTTCACTTCAGCTGCGGCCTCAATCAACATACCTGCTGATCCGCAAGTTGGGTCATAGATCGAATCTGTTGGTTGAGGGCCAAGGATGCGAACAAGAAGATGAACTACTGCTCGCGGGGTAAAGAATTGGCCTGCACTTGTTGAGCTTTCATCAGAAAAGCGCTTGAGCAAGTATTCATAACCACCTCCTAAGAGATCGTTCGAGATTCTGCTTGGAGAGAGGTCTTGTTGACTGAAGTGATTGACTAGTTTTTCTAAACGCTCAGGCGGCATTTTATTGTGATCGGCCCATGGAGCGTTTCCAAAGATTTGAGCAAGTTGGTTTGGGTTGGCTTCTTCGATCTTCTGCATGATCTTCTGGATGAGTACGCCATGGTTTTCAGGCTCACGGCGCAGATCTGCCCAATGACAGCCCTTGGGGATTTGAAAAGTATGAAAATCAGCAGCAATCTCGTCGTCGATATCTTTGCCAAACTTTTTAATGGCTTTCTCTTGCTCTTCATCCCATGTATCGCTGAGGCGCTTGAGGAAGAGGAGGGGAAAGACGAAGTCGCGCAGGTTTGCGGGATCCACAGGGCCACGGAGGATGTTGGCAGACTCCCAAAGCCACGATTCGATGTCTTGCTGGGTTGCTTGGCTCATGTGCGGAACTTTAGTCGTGTGGGGCGACAATTGATACGATTCTGCGAGCCCCGACGGTCATAAAGGGGTGGCCCCTGAGATCATTCATTTGACGCTTGCTTTGTGCTTGCACTTGTCGGTGCTGGACGATTCAATTCACCAATGGTCGAGGCAACTAAAGTCACTCAGCACGAGAAAAAGGCCAACTCTGGGTCTGCCAAAAAGTCGCCTGTCCGGGCTAAAGAAGGCAAAGAATCAAGTAGCCTCTCCGCTCATGTCGATCAGTTCTTGCTAAAACTATCTAAGGATCAGCCCTTTAATGAAAAGGGCACAGAAGGCATTCCTGAAAAAGAGAAGCGATGCTTGCTCGAGATCAAGGGTTTAAAGGACGCCGATTGGCATCCCCTGCCAGAGCCTCCAAGCAAGTATGCATTGGATGCTTCGATGTGGGTCCAGGTTCTAAAGTGGTCCCAGAATCCAATACTCGCATTGCAGCTATGGGGAGAAAATCCAACAAACCAGCAGCTGAAATTGATAATTAGTCTTATTAAGCAGCATCCGGAAAAAGTGGAAAGAATTTTCGACGCAACCGGTAAACCTTCAATTCTTCCAAAAAGAAAGAGGGTCTCACTCGCCAACGAATTATCTGACGCATTAGATGTATCAACACTGCCTCCGACGGCCGTCCTAGAAATTCTCAAGTATCTAGTGTCGAATAACCAAGAAATTGGTAGTCATCTACTAAAGCTTGATCACCTCGATGATGCTTTCAACTCTCTTGATGATAATAATCAGGCGAAGTTTATGATGGCATTAAAAAGGAATAATTTCCATGATTTCCTCATGTTTTTTTCAAGGTTAGAGATATCGAAAGTTCGCATTGCTTTATTGAAAGAAATTCGAGCATCAATCACAAACAGCGAGGTTCAAGACTTTTATGTCTGGAAAAATCCAACTTCAAAATTCTCTACTGCTGGTATTGAAACAAAGATTATAAAGGCGTCCGTCGAGGAGAAACTTAAACTTTCGAACGCTCTACCTGAGTTGCTCTCAATATGGCCAATTATCGCCAACCCAGACAATGGGTACGAACTGGTCAAGTTTCAAGAGAAATTTCAATCTGAAATGGTCCGTGATACACAACTTGCCATCTCTCTAAGAAACCCGGAATTAGGAAAGCTCAAGGCTGCAAATGTCGAGCTTGCAGAATCCGTGCGACTTCTTAAAGATAATCTGGATCGCGCGGAGGGCTCTAATAAGCGATTAACTGAATCTCTCGATGAGGCAAAGTCTGACATAGTTGCTTTGAGAGCCCGCATCACTGAGATATCTAAAGGTGATCAAGTCGGCCTAGAAGCTAGAGATAATCAAGTCAAAATAGACTTACTTCGCGATCTGCTTCCTGCTTTTCATCGAGCTATCGAGGTGCAAGAGGATGAAATTTTGAAAATTCTTGAGAAGGCCAATGTGGAAAGAATTGGCAGGGCTGGAGCAAAGATTCCTTGGAATCCAAACACATGCGAGAGTTTGACTGGCGAGGTTTCGGAACAGGTCGAAGTAATTGAACCTGGCTTTACATGGTTTAACGGTAATCAGACGGTAATCCTCAAGAGAATTCTTGTGAAGAGCTTATGAGTAACAGTGATGCATTTGCCTTAGGTATTGATTTCGGTACCTCAACGACACTGATAGCTCTACCTGGCGAGCCACCTCAAGTTCTAGCTATCGGTGAAACGGAACGTTGGATTCCTAGTGTTCTGTCATCAGGTGATGGCGAAAATTGGGAAATTGGCGAAAATGCAGACGCGGCAGATGTAAGAAGTCAGATTCGCAGTCCTAAGTCATTTATTACTCATGATCACTTTGGCATGATCTCCAATGATTTAGGGGTTGAAGTAGATGCAGATGAAGCGATTGCAAAAGTTCTTCGGGTAGTTAAAGAGAAATGCAAAGATCTTGGCGTTTCTACTCGGGCTCCCGTACGGATGAGTTGTCCTGCAATTTGGGATGGCAATCAGCGCAAACGATTGGCCAAAATCGCCACTGAAGTCGGCTTTAACGTTGATGTAGACCACATAATGGATGAGCCGATTGCTGCGGCCGTTGCTTGGTGGTGGCATAAGCAAAATACAGGTGAAAGGCTCGAAGGTAACCACAAAGCGCTTGTCTTTGATTTAGGCGGAGGAACTCTTGACGTAGCTGTTGTTGATGTTTATTCAACTAATGACCATCCTGAAATCACCGTACTTGCAGCTCGAGGAACAAAAATGGCGGGTGATCAGCTAGACGAGGATTTCGCCGTCCATATTGAAAACCGCCTCTTGAGCGAAAAGGGATTTAAATTCCGAGGTGGTCCTCAAGAATCAGAAATTGAAGCATGGATCAGGAGAAATGCCCGGCTCGCAAAGGAATCTTTGTCCAGCATGCGCGAATATAGCTTTAATCCTCAAATTCCAGGAGTTGAAATCCCAGCTTTGGAATTGACGCGTATGGAGCTTGAAACTGTGTTTGCGCCATTGATGGCCAAATTTGAGTCTTGTGTTCGCGCAACTCTTCGTGAGGCAAAGTTGAAGCAAAGCAATGCAGATATTTCTGTGATCATGCAAGAAGATATTCAAACTATCGGCGGAGAAGTTGATTTTGTAGTCTTAGCTGGAGGAATGTCTAGAATCCCATTTATCGAAACCAGGCTCGCGGAGATTATGCCAAAGGCGCGAATTGGATTTGTTAGTACACCGGAAAACTCGACAACTGCAATCGTAGAAGGTGTTGCGAACTTGGGTGAGTTTGCCGGACTTAATGTTCACCGCCCAAGCTTTAATTTAGTTATTAAGTGGAGGACTCCACAGGGAGTAGAGCGCGAGGAATGCATTTACAGCGCCTTCCAACCCCTTTACTCAGATGACCAACTCAATCGAAGAGAATCTTTGCTCGGCATGGATCTTGATTTCACCCCCGGAAGTGACTCAAGCAAGGGTTTTCACCTTGAAATTCAAACCGTTGGGGGTAAGGCGGTGAGCTTTACAGTCGACGGTAGACAGACAGTTTCCATCCCTATGACCGCGGATAGGAATTCAACGATCAAAATCAAGCTCTATATGGATGGCAAATTGAACATCAGAGATGCGTTAGGTCAAGATCTGAGAATGCGAATTCGGGAATGGCCCGTCCTGCGCTGGGGAAGCACTGGAAGAAAAATGCAACCTCTTCGTATTGAAACAGAAATCACTAGTTTCAATAACATCAGTACCAATCACTGGGATCTCAACCTCGATTAACGGCCAACAACCACTGCTAATGCAACTGCCTCGATCAAAAGTGAAGGATTTCTGTAGCTAGATCCCGATTCAGTCTCCTGAAGTTCCGTATTGAGTCGATCAAGTCTGGACTGATGAATTCGAATGATACTGATCGCTCGATTGTGTGCAGTTACCAGGTTGAGGGTTTTTTCAGACGATGCAATTTTATTCTTCAGCCCAATCACTTTTGCAGCGTCCCGCTCAAGCCTGATTTGACGATTATCGGAAATGAGGACATCCGTCTCAAGCAACTGACGCTCTGCAACTCTTAACTCGAGTATTTCTAAAGCTTGCTCAATGTTGGAAAGATCTGGCGTTGATTTTGGCTGTGAAAATGCATTAGATGCAAAAGATTGCAACAACTTATCTCCTGGACCATCTTCAACTTTCAAAGTCTGCAAATTGATTGCCGTGCTCCAAAGCTCTAATTTGGGGCGAAGTCCGTGCGAACGAGCGAGGTGAATCGAAACTAGATATTCGGAGCCCTTTGACAACCCTGGGATGGCGACCATACCAAATCTATTTAGGAGCGTTTCCGATTCAATCAAGTCTCGCTTAACGCACTCGAGGAGTGGATGCTTGACCGAAATTAGCTCTAATCCAAAGTCTGCAGCGATTTCAGGAGAATAGGTTGCGATGAATGGTTCACCTGATCCATCTAATTGCCGTGCAAGATTTGCTGGTGACATAGAAGAATTACCATTCTTGGCTAAGTAAACAGAATCTGTTGCAAGTTGCCGAATCTCATTACTTATCTGTTGAGAACCTTTAAAACTCCATCTTGAATCACCTTCGAATGTGATTGCTCCGCCTTTTTTCTTAAAATATCTATCGACCACTCGGACGATTTCTTCTTGACCTAAGAAACGACCTCTTCCTGGAGTGTGCTCATCAAATCCTTCGATTAAGAATGCGTCGACTCCCCCAATTAGATTCTCGTGATCTTTTAGCGCTACCAAGTCACTTTTCTTATTTTCCGCGACTACGCGGATGCGTTCTTCTTCTGCTAATAGTTGAGCAGCTGTGAGATTCGGATTTAATGCCAACTCAGAGAGAGAACTTAACTCATCTCGCAGAATAGGCTCAAGTTCGCCAATTGAGTTCTCGAATACACCGATGCGTTGATACAAACGCATGAAAATGTCGTCCTCGATTGTCCCAGGTACCTGCATGTTGAGTATGTGAATCTTCTCCGCCTTCTGGCCAAATCGATCGAGTCGACCGATACGTTGCTCAACCTTCATGGGATTCCATGGGAGGTCGTAGTTAACTAAAGTGTCACAGAATTCAAAGTCAAGACCTTCTGAGGCGACTTCAGAACACACCAGGACGTCGTAATCACCCTTTCGGAAATCAACCATAAGATTTTGACGATCTTTTGCATTTGTTGCGCCGTACATAATCCCAACGCGTAAGCCGGTTTTCCGTAGCTCCCGTGCGAGATATTTAATCGTGCGGGAGAAGAAGCTAAAGATTAGAACTTGATGTGCGGTCCCATTTCTTCGTGCCTCCAAGAGTGCGCGCTCAAATTCAATGTACTTGGTGTCTTGCTTGATGGTCGGAATTTCAAGCAAATCGGCATAATCCGTGATCGTCTCTTCAGCATCTACATCTGTCGAAGCGAGGGCGTCATCAAAATCTTCGACATCTTTCGAAGAAAAGCCATATTTCTCTTCTAACAACTCAAATAACGCCGGGAGACAACTTGCCGCCTGGCGTAATGGCATTTGAAGAGATAGGCCAGGTTGATGACCTTTGCGAGCTGCTCTTTGGAAGAACCAGGCGCGAACAAAATCATAGGCCGCTTGCTCGTCTTGGTTCCACTCAACATGAACTGATATGGGTGTGCGGATAGCCCTCTCCATATGTGTTTCTGCTTTTCGAGTTCTGGTAAACACACTGGCCAGTGAATTCAGCTCAGCTATGTGACGCTTTGCTCTTGAGATATCAATCTCTGAAAGCGTCTTCTTACTAAGTATCAGCTCCAAGCTCTTGAAGTCCGATCGCTCTGAAATAACTTGGCCAAGAGTTGTTTCATGGATAGGAGCAAGCGTCTCTAGAAGAACTTGTGGGCTCTTTGAATTGCTAAGCATCGCCCGTGCCACATTGTTCAAATGTGTATTTGGTTCAATCTGCTCTCTGAACACATCTCTATCAAAGAATTGGGAGCTGTCGAGCAGGTGGAGAAGGTTGAAAAGATCGTCGTTGCCTAGATTGAGCGGGGTTGCCGACAAGAAAAGAACCGCGTCAGCGATGTCGGTGAGAATCTCTCCCATCGCATAGCTCTGGGTCAAGTTATTTCTCAGGTAGTGAGCTTCATCAACGATGACTAAGTCGAATCTAGGAGCAAGCTTAGAAAATCGCTCTAGGTGCTCAGAGCTGCGCAGACCTTCCAGGGAGGCGATTGCCTTTAGTGGCTCGAACTTTCCTTTTTCGATACTTGTAAGCCAGTCATCAAGGCGGGCATTTGTTAAGTCCTCAAGTTTGCGGTCAAAGCGGCGATACATTTCGTCCTGCCACTTTTTCTTCAATGCTGAGGGTGCCACGACTAGCACGTTATCCATTCGGGAACGCAGATCTAACTCACTCCAAATCAAGCCAGCTTCAATAGTCTTTCCAAGACCTACCTCGTCGGCAATCAACAGTCTCTGACCTGAACTCATCAACATCTTCATGACGGGTTTAAATTGATAAGGGCGAAATAGAGTTCGGCTGGTCTGAAAAGAATAGATCACATCCGTTAATGGATCGCGTAGCTTGGTTGCAGTAATGGTGAGAGCCAGATCCTCCGATTTTGCCAATGGTCCACTTAGCCAAGAGGATGGATCCTTAAGCACTGATTTGAGTGAACCTAGATCGGCCTCTCGAACCTGAACCAAGCCATTTTGAGTAAGTACGGAATAAAGCGCTTGTCCTGATACAAGTTGAACCTTCTCCACTTGTCCGATTTGCTGGTCGGACACGATTTCCACCGGGCTTCCAACAGCAAATTTGGCAACACCACTGACTTTGTTACCCTCTTCCCACAGCGAAGAAAAACGATCAATCAAATGAATAATCGGGTCATTATCGTCAATGATGTATTGCTGTCGCTCATCTTCCTGGGTCGCTTCCCTCGTTGCACCCATCATGGAGATTGCTAAGTTCCAACCCCCCGCATGACGGAAAACCGTGCAACCTTTGGGTAGGTTGTTGAATCTTGTCGGTGAGGATTGTCTTACCTCCACACCAGTTTCTATTGCAAGTTTCAGCGTTTTTTGATCTGGATTACCTACAAATAGAATTCTATGGAGCTGAATTCCATAGACAAGTTCTGCATCCCAAATTGAATCAGGATGATAGTAAACATCGCCATTTCCTACTTTTCCCAAAATGACACCGCCTTACTTGCTGAATGGAAGAGTAGTTGGATCTATTGCCCAGTTTGTAATCTCATTTGTTAATAGCTTGAGATCTTGATTTCTTGAACTTGGCGCGGTGACCACAACGCCCTTGGCCGGGCTTGGGAATGCTCCAGTTGTTAGCCATCCACTATCAATTTTTAGTGGAATTGCTGTGTACGGCGCTAGCTTCTTGAAAAAAGCGAGTGCATCGCTGGATGTCATCTTTGCCTTAATCGGTTTTCCATTTGTGTCTGTAGTACTAGTTAGCTCAAACCAGACTCCTGCTAGCACTCGAAAGAATGTTCCACTGCCCAAAAGACTTTTCTGTCGCATTTCTGAGGGCGTTAATTTGAAGTCTGTCGAAAAAGCCTCGCCTACAGCATCTAAGAATTGACGAGCTTTTCTCTCAAATTCACCATCCATTCGACCGATCTCCTGATTACGGCTAACCCGACCAGTGATGCCTACCGAAAGCGCGCGAACAGAATCGGCTAATGTCTTTGCCGAAATCAAGAAGGTTGAATTTCCTGCAACACGATCTTTGTTAAAGTCCACTCGATCAGCGAGCAATGGATGTGGGTTATCAGTTGCTACAACACTAGTAACGCGATTGACAATCTTTGATTGATCAAAGCCAATCGAGAGGGCTTTGACCATTCCTTTAGCGTTATTAGCGATATCGGCAAATATTTGTCGTGCTTCTTTAGCAGAGTCGCAAAGCAGAATATCAATGCCGATTGATTCTTGATTACTGCGGTCTAATTGAAATTCAGCTTTTTCGACACGTTCTTTTGCTTTCTCAATGACAGCTGTGTTTCCCGCTTTCATTGCTTCCGACAAGTGAAGTCGCGCATCAACTAATTCCTTGTTTAATCTTTGAATCCAAAGATGAAATCCGAGAATGCGATGCTGCCCGTCTAGAATGCGAATTGACTGTCGAGCATTTCTTGGCACCTGAAGAACCCCGAAAACCGATACTGCTTCGTCGACAAGGGCGTTGAGTTCTGTGATGGGATTAAACTCGAGAACCCCACGTGGGCACCAGAGCAACAGGCTGGGACTTGCCCATTCTTCATTGTCTGAGACATAGTCACGGAAGAGCTTTCCTCGGTTCTCATCCACGATTCGGTTATCGTCCTGCTCGACACCAATCGGTGGCGCCTCAACTCCGATCGTGAGCTGCGAGATAGACATGTCTAGGTGGAATACAGGCCTTCCTCCCATGTATTTTCTGGTCGCGATAAAGGTGTCCTCGCGGTGGTAACCAGTGAGGACTTTGCCTGCTAGTAGCTCATTGCTCATTTGTGACTCCTTGTAGTTAATATGTTACGTAGAGTATTAATTTCTTAATTCCTTGTCAAGTATTTAAAACTCTTTTTACAATTTAATCGGAGATTAACTACTCTAAATGCCCTGGGAACCACGTTGAAGGGTCTACTTTGGCTAGAAAACCCCATGAATCTCCAAAATATGCCGCTATCTCACCGGCGGGCGTGACCCTGAGTCGCCCACCGCTCGGTTTCCGGGCTATCAAAAGTGCCCCCAGAGTATTACCTTCAGGCACCAGGTCTCCAAGCAGCTCGTCAGAATTGCGATCCCTAACGCTGCCATTCATGTGCAAAGTGTAGGAATGGGATGTAAAGGGCCCAGCAAGGGGCGTACCGACGCTGGCTTCATCATCACTAGTAAAGCGACCAAGCTCCGACACGATCGCGGAGGCGATCTCGGTGGGTTCTGGCGCCTCCTCTGGCTCATCTTCAACTTCTGGAGTGATGTGTTCAATAAGAGCTTTGCACTCCCTTACGACAGGAAGTTCTAGCGACCAAGCTATTTTGCTCACAAGAATGCAGAGAGACTTCAATTGTTCTGAGTCAGCACGGATGGAATTGTGAACCCAAAGGTGTCTTTCACCTAACAAGTCCTCTAGTCGCTTATAGAAATCTTTCCAGTGAGCTGGGGGCACTAGGGCACTTACAGGTCCCCTCAATGGGGATTGGCTTTTTTGAACCAATTCCTTGAGGAGTACTGTTGGGTCAGTGTAGTTCTGGTCTGCTCCCACATTCTGAATTTGCATTTCCACCAGCCAGTTTTGGCCCTTAGATTTAACTAAAGATTTATTTATAAAGTCAAAAAGATCCGCAGCAAATACATTGATGAGACCACTACCGGCCGAGTTAACCTGGGTGGGAATATCGAGGTTCGGCATCGCAATTCTATTTTCCATCTTTATTACTCTCCAATGAATTAGTTGACTCCTTGTAGTTCCCACCTGACGCGAATTCCATTACATCCCATTCGTATAAGTTCATACTTATGCCTGGGAGATTCTCCCCGTCTGAACTTCGAATTACTAGTGTCCTTAAGAAATACTTGTTTTGGTATTGAGTTAATCCTTTTAACTGAATATCCACGCTTGCCCGAAGAAAGGTCCCTTCGGCACAATTTGGGTCACAGTTATTGACGTTATAAGTCCCGGTCCCCCGTGCACCAGATTCATCCCATCGTGACCAGTCAATCTGATCAACATACATTCCACCATCCGCACAGGTGAGAGTGATGGCCTCTGGCTTCTGTTCTGGGTATTCACAATCCCAGGTATAGACCTGTGAGGGGCTTACGGAAGGGCTTTTAGAGTCTGGGAAGAGAAATATCGCCGCAAGCGCGAAAGGGGCTAGCAAAGCGCTTGCGGCGATAATCTTTCTCTTAGGCATCACACATCGTCTCTTCGATTGTTGAGATCCTTTCAAGGATCTCCTTAGCCTCGCCATTCTTCCCTTGAGCAAATAAGACAGCTGCCAGCTCTTGATTTGCCTCGATGATGTTGAGCCAGTCACGATTGCCTTCGAGCGTTAGTAGCTCTAGAGACCTACGAAGATGTTCCTCAGCTTCTTCATATTGCTTCTGCAACCTCAGAGCCTGTCCAAGGCTGCCTCGTGCATATGCCTCGAGGTCGAGATCTTCTGTCACCTTGCTGTAGTTGAAGAAGTGCTGTGCGTGGAACTGAGCCTCTGGCCCGTTCTTTAGGGCCAAGTAACACTCAGTTAAGTGTCGATCACTCCAATTGACGAACTCTGGATTCTTCGCCTTCTTGAAGAGTGTTCGTGATGTTAGGAAATATGGGACAGCTTCTTGGTGTCGGTCTAGCTGTTCTAGTGCCATACCGATATTAAGGTTATCAATTCCCATTGAGTAATCATTGGTATTGATATCTAACTCTTTGCTTGCGATGGAGTGTGCCTCGAGGCTCTTCTCGTAATCCTCTGCTGAGTACCACTCGCGCCCTGCTGCGCGCTTTGCTCGTAGGAATCCCTCTCGATCTTCATCGATACAGAAATATCCTGCAAGTGCCTCAAAGGCCTCTGCCGCCTCTTTATTCTGGTCAAGATTGCTATGGCAGAAAGCTTTTCCTTCATAGAGATGAATTAACTTCTTTGTATGAAACTCACTATTGAGTGAGAAGTAGATATCAATCGAAGTATCAATCAATTGAAGGCACTCTGTGTAGTTGTTCTTCTTGTAAGCAAAGTGTGAGAGTTCATCGAGAATCTCTGCTCGCTCTGCTCCTTCTGTCGTGCTAATGCGATCCCAGAGTTCTAGCTCTTGGGCTTCTGGCTTATCGTTTTCTGAGCTCACCTTTTCCTTTTTCTCGATAAAACGCTTCTGACGAAGCGAAGATACTCTCAGCCACCGACAAATGACCCTGCGTCTCCAAGATCCTGCTTAGGCACATAAAAGCTCCGGTTGGGAGGCGCTCTGGCCGTGGGAGCGCAGGATGGTGGCGATTCCGGCGGAGTCACTGACGTCAACGGCATGGACCTGCTCAGCGTTCTCCACGATGAAGTTGAGCGGCGAGTTAATCAGCTTCGAGTTACCCTGAACATAAGGATCCTCCCAGGTGCCTCGATTGACGGGAATGATGATGAGGGGCTGCGCCTTCCCATCTTCGAACCGGAGGACTCGACCAAGACGCTGAATCAGCTGCAGGCGTCGGCGTCGCACGCCAACAAAGAGACCTACCGAAAGGCTCTCAAGATTAACGCCCTCATCTAGCGCCTTCGGTGAGATCAGAGCCTGAATGCGCTTGGCCTTAATCTGTCTGAAGTAAAGCTCACGCTGCTGGTTTGGGACACCCGCCTTAATGATTGCAGATGTAATGCCGCCTTCATTAAGAATGTCTTGCGTTAAGTCTGCAAGCCTTACGGAATCAGAGAAGACAATTGTATTTCCGCGTTCAGATATGAGAGATGTGAGTTGGCGAACCGCACTAGCCTTGCTTTCAGACTCGGCAAGAATGGAATCTGCTGCATCCATCGCTTCTTCCCAGGACTTAATGAGGGAGAGCGCCAAATTTGCTTCTTTGAGCTCCGCGATCTCACGGTGAACTTTTTCGTGACTAAAAGAGATACCGGTCTCTTGAATTATGCGCTCACGGTAGTACTTAGCGTATCCGCTCCACTGCGCGTAGAGTTGAAATTTCTCTTGATTCATCTCTACCCGAATGAGCATTACCGAATAAGAACTTACGCATTTATCAGCAAGTGCACGCTTATAGTCATAGGTATAGATCGGTTTACTTCCGAAATATCGGGCAAAGACAAAGTAGCGCCCATCTTGCGGCTCGAGAGTTGCTGTTAAGCCCATGCGCCATGCAAAATTCATATTGAGTACTTTGCGGAAAGTTTCACCTGAATAGTTGTGCACCTCATCGGCAATCAATAAGGTCTTGACTTCAGCAGATGGATGGAGATCCAGGTTGTTTGCCAAAGTATTGACTACGGCGACAACGATTTTTCCGGCCCGAGGGATGGTGGAGCGCCAATTGTAAGAACTTCCGTATTCGCCGCCTATTCCTCCCACGACGCCATACCCTGTGAAGTATTTCTTGAGCTCAGAGATCCACTGTTCCTGCAGTACCTTCTTTGGAACGACAATAATGACTGCCATTCCTTCATCTATTGCTCGAGCTGAAGCCAAGATGCCTACAAGAGACTTTCCTGAGCCGGTAACTGCCTCAATGACGCCCACATGTGAATTGCTCTCCCATGCGGACATAGCCTCCTTTTGCCATGTCCGCAGTGGGTGAGAAATTTTCTCGAGAACATGCGCTTCCATAGCGCCCGGTGTTCGTGAACTGGATTGAAATGTCACCTGTTACTCCTTCACCGTCATGGCTGAGGTGATTTCCTTCAATTTGCCTTTAAGGGCAGCTTCCACATTTCCTGCCCACGTGATTGCATCAGTCAGGGACTTTTGGATGCCAGTGTGTGCAGTCTTGATCTGCGAGAAATCCTTAAGTGAAACCACCGCTTCCTTGACAAGGTGATCAACACGTTCGATATCAATCACATTTGACTTGGTCTCTAACGTGCGGAAAGCCATCCAGCGGGACCAGATATATCCAAATTGGATGAGGTTGAGATCCGGTGCATCCTTATCCACCACGAGAATCAAGCGATTGCCTGAGTGAAAGCTATGCGTTGCCCAGTGAGCGTTCTTTGGTTCACGATCAACCACAAAGACACCTGCTGCTGCATGGCGATTCTGCATAGCCCGAGAAATCTCTTTAAGGATGGCAGCCTGTGAGAGATTCTTTTCAGCCTTGAATTCCCAGACGACATTTACTTCTGCTCCACCAGTGATATCTGTAGAAATTGTGACGACTTCATCGCCTTCTTTGCTTCCAGTCTCCGATGCAACATCATTTGTATAGAGAGCTGAATCCCCATTTGCTGCAGCCAGCTCCTGGAGAATTCCATCCATGGTGATATTGAAGTTCTTGCCCTTAGTGGATGAGTTGTCGATTGCCGGTTTGGCACCAGCCTGCTTTGTCACTTCCGAAAGCAGCTGAGCTAGGGTCTCTGAAATCTCATGGAATGGGCTGTCCTCATTAGTGGGCTTGAGCTCATCCACAATAGCTTTCATCAACTTATTCTTGAGCACTCCCGCAAGCGCAGCAGGGTTCTTTTCATCTGTATGGAGCTTGATTAGATCGCCGAACTCCTCAGTTGCCTCCTTTGAGGCATTTTCAAAGGCTGTGGATAGGCTTTCAGCGACCGCACCTAGCTTCTCAGCTTCGGCAGAGGAGTTCGAAATCCTACGCATATACAGTGCGGACTCAATTAGGTCTGTAAATGCAACCACGGGATCTGGCTTGCCTTCCATATATTGATTGAGGTCGTCATTTTGTATCACGAGCGACTCAATTGTTACCTGTGCACCATCAAAGGTGACAGCTTGATCAGTGTTTTTAATTAGTTTTAGGTTTGTTGACATATATCCGTTTCGTTTCGTTAGTTTTTTAGTTGGTATTCATTCGTTTGTATTGCTTGTTCTGATATGGCTTTTTCATGCTTCTTAAAATGATGTAGACAAAAATCTAATTTCTCATTTATTAGGGTGATGCCAAATCGAGCGCGCCCAGGACATGCGTCGCATTTGATGTACTCGCTCACTTCTAGATCAAGCATCTGCAGCTGTTCCATTTTTATGAGGCTCTCTTGCGTAGGATGACCGGCTTAATCTTGATTCCCGTCATATGTCGCATACCAGTAATTGCGTTCTTGATAAGACTTTCAATGTCATCGTTATGGAGCGTGAAGGAGACATTGTGCTCGGACTCACGATCTTCAACATCAACGACTTCTACATGTGCCCGAATTGAGTACTGGAGCTGTGGGGTTCCTTCTTCATCTTCGCTGCTCTGCCAATACCAAGTCATCCACTCCGAATAGCCCTGCGCTCCCTTATCTACCGGGGAAATGCGCATCAGGTGATGTGGGTGCATGGGAATCTCTAGCGTTACAGATTTGCTGCGAATCCTTCGTAGGTTTTGAATACCTAGTTTCTGGAGATCATTCTTTAAGTAGTCAGTCTCAAGAATCATCGCAAGATCTGGAAAGGTATCCCGTAAATCAGATGGCGACGGGGTCTCACGCCACATTTGCAAGCTCCTCGTGACCGACAGTTTGAAGCGGCGCGAATAGCGGTACGACCTTTGCTGGGTGGCGGTATGGAGCCCACTCCTTTGAGGTCAAGTGATACCCGTTCTTGCACTCATGGCACCGGTAGGCCCGGCGAGGCATCTTCTGGCCCTCGCGAAGCTCCTCGCCGTAGCGGTTATGGTGATACTGGATGGTGCGGAGTGCCTGAAGGGCATCCTTACGGCTGCGGTAGCGAAACTTGCGGCACTCCCCCTTTGGACGAATTTGGTGGCTGGCCACTGATTCATCCCCATAGATATGAGAGGCCTTGATCTTGCGGGCACTCTTAAAAAGGTCGATCTCTTCTTCTAGATATTCAAACTCTGTGCTGAAGTCATTGTGTAACACTGCTTTTCTCCCTTTAGTTCTCACTTCCGTGAGTTGTTAGTTGACTCGGTGCTTTTCTTTTCGGTTCTGCTACAGAATATTCTATAGGTTCTACGGAGAGTAGTGCAACTCCTACGGATAGGATTTCGTCCCTTCGAGGGATTACGCTCAAAATATGAGCTGGGATGGCCAACTCGGCGTGTCGCTACAGAATTTAGCGTAGTATTCGAGACGTGATGGCAACCAAGACCTCGGTCAATCAAGATGGCGCGATACGCCCTGCCCTGCGCATGGATCAGACCTTGCTGGCCAACTTAACCCCGCGCCAACGCCACATTCTGGCTTTTTTAGTAGACGGAAATAAGAGTGCTTCCGAAATATCTAAGCAGCTTGCTATCACACCTAAGGTTTTGCAAAGTGAAGAAACAGTCATTTATGACGAGCACATAAAACTATTTGGTCCATCACTTATTGAGTCGGCCCTTGCCGAAAAAATTAATGAGGCAGAGTACGAGCTACCTGTAAACTCAACCGAACTCGCCAACACTCTTAAGAGCTCACTCTCGAAGAGCACAAATATTGTGAATACGGCCGTGACTTTAGCAGTACAGGACTTTATTGCGAACAAGTTAACAAATTGGTTCGCTGATTCCGACATCACTTCCGATAAGGCTTTGATGAAGAAACTTGCGAACACGGTCTCAACTCCAGGATCAAGCGGCGAGCAGCGAACTCTAGAGGCCCTCAATTCAATCCCTCGTTGGGATGCTCGATCTACAACTTTATCAATTGATGACGCAGCTAGAATTTTACGCGATGAAACAAATGACTTCCGTAAAGCGAAATCTTTTTTGGCGAACCAAGCCAAGTGCATTAATGCGTTCCCCAAGTTTTTTATTGAAGAAGGCGAAAACCTGAACAAGGAAGAGAAGGCGATTCTCGAAGGTAAAGTTGAAAGCAATTCTGAATTGAAAGCGTGGGCAGCCACCCTGGGTGAAGCTTGGGTGCGAATCGGTGGTATCAAAGAAGCTAAGAATCATAAGTTGTACCAGTCAAACTGGACTAACTACATCAACTCAATAGTCTCCAAGGGAGTCGATTCCTATACGACTGAACTCATTTCAGAAGTTGATCGCTTCCTTATGCGCGAAGATCAAAAGGAAAACTTCTACAGAAATTTGGGCCTCGCAACTACGTCTAATCGTAATATTGCGAACCCTAAGCCATTTATTCAAAGCACGCTTATGGTTGATGGCTCTCAGATAGCAATCTACGTAGATGTCAATGCTTCAGCGGACAAACTCGCTCAAATGAAAGATGATCTCGTATTTTTATGTGCCCAAGATGCCCTACTTCAAAAGGTAGGTGTTGGGGTCTCCATTCCAGAGAATAACCTCTCGCAACTTATTGTGCGATTCGCTTCGCCTAAGGAATTGACCAATTATCGGAGAGCGCTAGATGCAATTAATCTCAACATTAAGAAGACTTACGAAGAAATATAGCTAGAATTTCAACCCTCTAGCGGCAGAAGGGGTGTTGAGGATGGCTGAACTTGAACATCTTCAGGCACTTCCAACACCTGAACTTTCCAACATGCTCAATGAGATTCGGTCATCAGATGCAGGTGGCTCATTAAGAATATTAAGTTTAATTGCAGATAGAGCCGAAGAATCTCAAGACTACGAGTCGGTCTGTAAATGGCAAGAAGAAATAATCAGCATTGCCTCAGAAATTGAGGATTTCGAAGCGAAGGCACTGGCGCTCACCAAGTACGGGAAGGCACTCTTTTTCTTAGATAAGGAATTAGAGGCGATTCAAAAATATCAACAGGCGCGTTATTTTTATGAGAATAACTTCGATGATCGTAAATTGCTCAATTGTTTAGTAGATGAAGTTGATTGTTACGTCTATCTCGACGAGCAGAAGAAAGTTATCGAGACGGCAGAAAACGCCTTGAGAATTTCAAGAATTCTTGAAGAGAATAAAATTTCGGGTGAAATGGCTATTTGCTTGTCGGATGCTTATTATCACCTTGGGAAGAATGAAGATCTGGATGTTCTAAGTGAGAACCACAAAATTAGCCTGGAATATGCCGAAGAAGCGCTGCTGTATTTTCAAACTACAGGCGATGTCCATGACATTGTGCGCGCCACAATAGAGGTTTGTGACACATTAAATTATTTGGAGCGATATACAGAAGTCGATTCCAGAATTTCTGAAGCAATCGAAGCTCTAGAAGATTCCGATATTGATAAGTCTTCTCAAATAACCAAGAGTTTGCTCGCGAAGTGTCATCGTCTAAAGGGGCAAATTCTAGGAAATCAGGGTCTTCATGAAGAGGCTTTAAAGTCCCTCACATCTGCACACTACGTACTCGATGGTGAAAGTGATAACTATCAATCATTGGCAATAATCCATTGGGCAAAGTCGGACAACTATGAGGCTCTCGGCGATTCGAAACTAGCGATTGAGGAAATTCAAGTAGCTATGAGATTCGCAGACAAGATGCATTCAAAGGGCCTCTACTTCGAAATCATGGATCATCTGATCAAACAGCTATATTCGAGTGATCGTGATATGGAGGCTCTCTTTCTATCCCGAGGCGCCATGTTTGAGTACGAGCAGAATGTTCAATCTCAGATGCCATCAGCCACCTATTTTGAGTTCATTATTCGAGCCTCACTCTGTCTTCATAGACTTCGTCGTTGGCAAGAATTATTAGGACTTCTCGATAAAGTAGAGAACCTTCGAGATTTTTCTATCCCAGTAAGTAAAGCTGTTCGTATTGACGCTCTAAGGGCGGAATGTAATTTCCGTCTAGGACATGAGGACCAGGCTCTCGAAATTCTTGATTCAATTCTAAATTATGGAGAAATAGATCAAAAAGATGAGGATTTTGGAGATTCACTAATTATCAGAGCAATTCTAATCAGCCAAGTGAATCCCCTATCTGCAAAAGTAGATTTCGAATTGGGAGTTTCCATACTAAATGGAATTGGTCGTCAGCGAAAAGTTGAAGGCTTTATCGAGGAATATCCCGTTTTGAAGAGTTTCTTGCCATAATTTCCGACAGCTCTCGTTTTATTGAAATATCAAGGATTTCGCGTCCAGCGGAGAGCTAGCGACAGATCTGCTTCGTCATTAGGAAGTGGAAGCTGTACCTCTGATCACCAGGATTAACTAGGCGGTTTTACTCCATTTTCAATGCGTTCAATTTCTTAATCTCATTAAGAGTCTCGCTCACTATTTCTTACAAAGCGGTTTCGCTATTCATTCTTTCTTGGATTCGCCTTAGTCTTCTTCACCTTATGGGCAACGACTCCCTCACCAGTTGAGGAGAACTCTTCATAAAGGTCAGGCTCGCTCTCCTTAAAGAGCTTCTCATTGAATGACTCTTTAACTACCTCTTTGCGGTTCCACTTTAAGATCCCAGCTACCTCAGAAGCCTCTCCACAGAAAGCTTTGATATTGGCCATTGAGATCTCTTGGAGCCATTCGGCGGCTGTGACCAGCTGTGTGAGCTGAAGGTCGTAATCCTGTAGGTAGTCCACTGACTCTTCACCATCTTCAACCTTATTAATAGCGTTTTGAAGCTCTATCATAAAGTCATCGGTATCTGGACCCAGCAAGGTCATTGAGATTTCCAGGTATTCAACTGAGGCGAAGGTCGCACGGCCTGTAACTGAAGTTGTTGAGGTTGTGTACTTGGCAAAGAGATCAGGACGCGCTGCCTCAAGCGCCTTCTTATCCAGTGTCTTTCGTGCCTTTCGCTCTTGCTTCTCAACAAGGTGCTCAACCTCTTCATCGGCTTCTGCGGCTTTGATATAGAGATCCTTGATCGCGGCTTCCTTAATCTCGCACTGCTCAAGACAGAAAGAAGCCTCTGAGTATTCAAGGAAGAAGTCTTGGATCTCAGGGGTTGGTTCAATTACAGAGCCATTAGATGCAACATCTTTTAAGCGAGCTGCCTCAGAGATTGTGGAGATATTTGCTTCCGCCTGCTTTGCAAACTTCTCTGCCTCTTCAATGCAACGCTCGAGTGTGTCTGGTGCAAAATCAAACCATTCACCGCTTACTCGGTGCTGGGCAAAGAGACCGTGAAGGAGGCCTTCAATCGCCGATACGGCAGGGGTCTTCACGATGTGGTGGATGAATAACTCACGAGGATTACCTGTTTGATGCTCTAGTAGGCGCTCTTCGCTATCGCGATCATCCTTCTCGCGCACCAAGCCGACCTTCACATAGTTAGTAGTCTCATGTGAGAGGAAATCACGCTCACGAATAAAGTAAATCTCGCCAGGAGTCTGGTTAATTGCCAACTCTTCTTACCTTTCTTATTTAACGACTCGAACCATCTCTTCAAACGCCTCTGGGTAGTTTCCTTCTGAGAAGTATGCAGATTGCGCGCTATTAGGTTGAAAGACTTTGTTATAGCCTTTCAGTGAAGGAACATTTGCCGCCCAATGTGAGAGCTGTCGCTGGGCGAGGATCACTGCACCGCGCTTCACCGCTGCATCGAGGATGCTGTAGGTGTATTCCTGAGTTGCCATCTCTTTACGTGGAGCTTTGAAGTTCATGGAGTGATAAGGGATTGTCTCTAAGGAGACGATGCTGCGCGCTACTGCTTCAAGAGAAGTTGCGCCAATCAACTCACGTAGTCGACTACTCCACCAGGCTCCACCAGGATCATCCTGGAGCAGTGGGTTGAGGAAGTAATGTGGATATTGATCAATGCTTTGATTTAAGTTCTTAATCGATAATTCTTCTCGATAAGGATTGGTCTCACGCTCTCCAGCGAGATTCTCTTTTGTGGCGCCAGGGTTGGCTAAGAGAATGACGATAGGTGCTTCAACGTTACCAACCCAAGGCTCAGGTGCAAGGAAAGGTACGAACTTGTACTTCTCCTCCACACGAGAGTTGTGATCTTCAAATGCCGGCACATCATCAGGATGAACCATGTAATCCGAATGGGTAAAACCAAGCCAAGGATTTTTCATGTGCAATTAACTCACCTTTCCTAACTCAGCAGCAACTGCCGCCCACACTTCAGGCGTCCCATCATCAGGGAGATATCCCCCTGCCCCGCCCATCAATATGGGTGTTACCGGAAATGACTTTCTGATTAGCGCTGCTGCATCTGCATAGCCTTGGACTGTGTATTGCAGCTGAGTCAGAGGGTCATCTTTAAGGCCATCAGCTCCTGATGTGATGAAGAGCAGGTCTGGGTTGAAAGCTCTTGCGATGGGGATGAAATTGTTTACTCCAGCAAGAAGTGATGAGTCACCCTTACCTGTCTCATCTGTTAGTGGGAAGTTAAAGACGTTCTTCTCTAGATCATTTGAGTTCCCTGAGCCGGGGAAGATTCCTGACTCATGGATAGAGAAGGTGAGGACATCAGGATTATTGCGAGTGAGGTTCTCAACCCCATCACCGTGGTGGGCATCGATATCGATGATGGCAACCTTCATCCCATAATCTTTAGTTGCAATATCTGCAGCGATGGCAAAGTCGTTGAAGACACAGAAGCCTGATGAGTGGTCGTATTGGGCATGGTGCTTTGCTCCTGGCAGATGGATCGCAACATCAGCTTCTTTTCTAAGCAGTGATTGGAGCGCTACCAAAGTCCCACCAGCGAAGAGTTGGGCAAAGCGTGCGAGATCTTCGCGCGCTCCGCTCCACTCAAAGCAGGTGTGGTCATTGATAACTTCCTTCACATAGCCGGCAGAGTGGACTCTGGTGAGCTCTGCGATCGTTGCAGGGCGTGGTTCGATTACTCGATAGGACTGCTTCATCTGGTTATAGCCATTGATAAATCTCCGACCCTGTGTGGGGTGGTCGGCGGAGAAGAACCAGTTGGCATAGTCAGGTGAGTGAACGATGGTGACCTTCTTACTCATGAGCTCCTCCTTAGGCTGAGAGTGATTCTAGTGGGCTGATAAATGAAGCTGCGCTTGTTAAGAGCCACTGTTCGAAGTGGTAATTACATAAGGCATCTTCTCCGCGCTGGGCGCGGATGAGATCGATAGCTTTACTTGGCGAATAACCGTCCTTGATGAGGACGAGCGCTGTGACAAGACCTGATCGATTAAGTCCTGCCTGGCAGCGGATGAGAACTCGATCTCCGGATTTCCACTGCTGGTGAGCGAAGTCGACAGCTCGACGTAATCGAGCGAAGTCGATATCTGAGATGAGATTGTCAGGGAAGCCATAACGGTGTTCCTGCACGCTCCAATCTGCAGGTCTTGCCCATGCATACATGGTGATGATGGAGTCGAATGGCATATCGCTACGGCGTTGA